>ERZ1370068.6547-contig-5522_pt1 | contig 29760 bp, 51 predicted proteins | sample MGYA00561227_ERZ1370068 | MGnify/ENA primary metagenome ERZ1370068 (study PRJEB38410, sample SAMEA6850437) | metagenome | study: Metagenomic assessment of the ecological functions of the soil: analysis of the soil microbiota associated with the...
CGTTACGTATTGCTGGCGCTCGGGGCCAGCCTGCCCGGCGTCGAGTTCGACGGCAAGACGTGGGACTACGTCTCGCTGCGCGATCGCGTCGCGGAGCGGCGCAAGAAGCTCGCCAAGGAGACGGACAGAGCCGTGCAGGCCCAGCGGGCCATGCTGAAGGGCGTCTCCGATCAGGACTACTACAAGTGGCTAGCCGGCAAGACCGGCTACAAGCCTCGTAACAACAGGTACTTCAACGCGGCGAGGCCCGAGGTGGCCTCAGCCGTTCTACGAGGCCGACTTCGGCGACGAAGGCAGAGTGAGCCTCGCAGACGGGAATCGTTGAAGCACGGGCTGCCCGGCTTGCGTACATGGCGCGGGTAGCGGGAGGGGACTTTGGCTGGGAGGCCTGGTCCCCTCCTTCTACCGCATGAGGCCTGGCTGGCGCCAGGCATCCCCGCGCCGTCGCGCTCCTCGCCCGTCTTGCGCGCCAAGGGCGCGCTTCCGGCAGGGGCAGGGGACGATTAGCCTCGGTCAGGAGGTTGACCATGGCACCCCAGAAACACCGCGTATGGCGCTGCCAGCGCTCGCGTCCCAATGGCGATGTCGTCAGCTGCATGACGCACGACCGCAAGCTGTCGCCCTGCATTTCAGGATCGACCACGAATGGCATGTAGCTGTTCGACGGCCGCTGACACGTTCTACGGCGTCGCCGTCATCACGGCGCTGCATGGAGAGCCTCGCCTGAAGATCCTGCGTGAATCAACCGAGGAGGACTGGAAATGATTGTCGTGCCGAGCGAAGCCGTGATGCGCGAGCAGCTGCTGCTGTCGGCAGTCGTGGGTGAGGGAACAGCTGCAGGCGGGCCGATGTCGGCTCCAACTTCACCCTGACCATCGAGATCGAGGGCCGATCCAGAGCGACGGCGCCAAGCTGCTCTACAAGCTCGACTGCTCGAAGAACTATGACACCGGCGTCAGGGGCAACTGCCTGGCCGACGTGACGTGGGAGCTGCTGCGCCGGCATGGGCTGGCGGCAGAAGAACGACGGGCTGGCGATCACCTGGAACGGTGAGGGCGCTGGCGCGCCCAGCCTCGAGAAGGAGTTTTAGTCCACCAATCCCGGTGAGAGGAGTGAATGTCATGTTTGCCAAGATCCAAGTCATCGGACACCTCGGGAATGACCCCGAGATCCGCCACCTGCCGTCGGGCACCATCAACGGCAACTTCTCGGTGGCCACCAACCGGCCCAAGTACACCGACAAGAACACCGGCGAGGTGGTCACGCCGCCGCCGACCTGGTTCCGGCTGGTCGCCTACCAGACCGGCGAGAAGGGCCTGGTCACCGAGCTGATCCAGAAGTGGCTCAAGAAGGGCCAGCTGGTGTTCTGCGAGGGCGAGCCGCGCCTGCGCAAGTACACCGATGCGGCGGGCATCGAGGCGCACCGCGTTCGAGATCCACCTCGGGGCCGCAGAGCATCATCAAGATGCTGGGCACCCGCAACGGCAACGGCCACGACCGGCCCGACGTGCCGGCGGTCGAGGGCGACAGTCACGCCCGCGCCGGGGAAGGGCGATCCGGGCATCCCGACGCGCCGTTCTAGGGGTTTCAAACGAGGACTGTGGGGGCCAATTCCAGGCCCCCCTTTTACCGAGGAGAGAGAAGATGCGTAGCTTTCTGTCCGTGACGCGGCCCTTCTGGTTACCACTCGGGGTTGCCACCGTGGCCAGTGCCTACACCTGCTACACCAGCTGCTACTGGCTCGGTAACCAGCAGTACTGCAACACGACCTGCGGCTGACTAGGGTAGGGGGTGAGAGGGTTCTAACCTCATCCTTCTGCGCCGCACCGGGTAACGCTCCACAGCGCGGAGCCTGCGGTCCAGCACGATCTGCCCTCCCCAGGCCCAGATCGTGTCGGGGGATCAGGGGCTTCCCGGCCCTGGTCCCCTCTTTTTCTCATAGCATGGAGGGCTCGATGGCCCATGTCGTGTCGGCGACCTTCGCGCCCCACCGCGAGCGCCTGGGCCAGGTCCTGGCAGTGGCCAGGGCCCAGCCGGCGATTAGCCTCAATATGGCGACCTTCTGGGCGACGCCACGCCACCCAACGTGAAGGCCCGCTCCGGTCGGCTGCCTGCTCGGCCATTACGTCCGCAGCCGAAAGCCGGCCCACCTCGAGCTCGTGCCCTTGAACTTCCTCGAGCAGGTCAAGGCACCGATCCTGGCCAGCCAGCTGTTCCAGAAGTATCCCAACCGGCTGTGGCAGCACCACACGCTGCACTACAGCGGCCCCGACATCGAAGCCTGGGGCCTCAATGCTGCCTGCCTGTATTTCAGCATCAGGGCGTTCGATGCCCAGCGGCTGTTCTGGCCGGCCGGCTCGTCCTATGCGCTGGAGCTGATCGGCCAGCCTCGTCAGTCAGGGACGCTGGCGGAGGTTCCTCAGGAGCGAGGAAGTGGCTTAACCCATAAGTGGACTTATGTCACAGGGAGGACATGATGGACGAGATGGAAGTCCGCAAGATCACCAAGCACGTCGCCGATCAGCGGGGTCACCCGCACCTTCGAGATCGCCGCCACCGCCGCGCAGTGGCAGGCCTATGAGGGCGGTGCGCTGATCCAGCAGGCCTTGCCGCATCTCACGCAATGCCGACCGCGAGTTCATGCATGACCGGCATCACCGGGCGCCGAGTGGGACGGCGAGTTCGACAACGACCGCATGACCTGGGGAAGAGGAATGAAGCTGATCGACCAGCTCGATCGAGGCTATCCAGCGCCGGCGCGAGGCCAGATCGAGGTCCAGCGCCTGATGAAGGATATTCAGAAGAAGTCCGATGGGCGTAGCACGCGGTCGCGCAAGCCGCGCCGCAAGAAGGTGGTTGCCGAAGGCCGAGTAGCCTCGACCTTGGCTCCCATGTTCCACAAAGGAGGATACATGGACACCCTGACCTACGACCAGATGATGGAGACCTACGGCTTCATCCCGTTCAACCACCAGAAGCCCAACTTCTTCCCGGTCGGCACCCAGCCGATCTTCGACCATACCGGCAAGGCGATCCCTGGCCATGAGGCGGTGATGCGTGGCGATACGGGAGACGTGCTGGCGGTGCACTCGGACAAGTATTCGATGGTGCCCTACGAGGAGCATTTCCAGATCTTCGAAGAGGCTATTGAGGTGTCTAACCTCAACTCGACTAACATGCGTATCGCTACCGACTTCCAGGACAACGGGGCCAAGATCTTCCGCCAGTATCTTTTCCCCGAGCACACGATGATGCTGGACACGAGCGTCCGGGACGAGGCCGATCGCGCTGCGCATCTACATGTTCGACAGCTACGACGGCACGACCGCCTGGCAGGGCAGGGCGGGCTTCTTCGACTTCGTCTGCGCCAATGCCGCCATCTTCGGCACCGAGATCGACAGCTTCCGCTTCAAGCATGTCGGCGACATGAAGGAGAAGGTCTACCGGGCGGCTGACAGCGCTGACCGACGCCGCCGACAAGTTCATCGCCAACTTCCCGCGTCCTGCAGAAGTGGCCGCACAATCGACCTCGGCACCGCTGCACTTCAGCGAGCTGATCGATGCCATGCCGCAGAGCAACGAGCGGCTGATCGACAACCTAACGGCCGAGTATGGGCGCAGCCAGTACGGCACGCCTATGGGATGCCCACCACGCTGCTGACGCCGCTGGTCAACTCACGGAATTCCGGCACGCACCCAGGCCGACCGGCAGAAGCGCGTCGCCGCCCTGGTCGAGGTAGCGTCTGGAAGCACTACGAGGAGGCATAGATGGGATTGGACATGATGGCGTGCACGTTAAATGCACGGCCGCCGACCGACGTCGACTTTGAGCTGACCGAGAAAGCGGCGAGCTCTGGCAGTGGCGCAAGCATCCCAACCTGCACGGCTGGATGGAAGCGCTCTACCGCTAGCAAGGTGTGAGTGGCGGCGTCGACGGCATGGATGCGACCGGATACCTTTAACTGTGTGCCGGGGTGACCTCGGAAGACCTCGACAGCCTCGAGCTTGCCGTACGCACGCACGCGCTACGTCCACCGAGGGCTGTTTCTTCCGGCAACTCGGAGCCCGAAGACCATGGCCGGGGACCTCCAGGTTCATCGCTAAGGCGCGAGAGGCGATCGCTGCTGGTAAGAATTCGTCTACTACACGAGCTGGTGGTGAGATGCGCTGGCTGCTGGCCTGCTGATCGTTCTGGCCTGTTCGGCTAACTGGCTATGCCTGTGACCTTCCAGCCCGAGGACGTCGTCAAAGTGACCGATCAGGACGGCCATGTCTGGACCGGCCTGATCATGGCGCCCTCGGTGCTGTGGCCCGACTGGTGGGTGGTCCGCCGTATCGGGCCAAGAGGCCAAGCCGGCAAGAAATCCGGCCTGCATGTCCATAAAAGCGAGATGGTGAAGAAGTAGCCGGGCTCCTGCCCTGACGTGGGGCGGCATGGCAGGACTTCGCCTGGGTGAGTGGCCAGACTCGGCGGGCGCCCGCGGCATTGCGGACGTCCGCACCCGATTAGCCTCGTTCAGACTCGTGTACCAAGTGAGCATTGTGTGAGCTTAACAGAGGGAGGACTTATGTCCGAAATCAGACGTCAGAAAGCCCGTGGATCAGCCAAGAAAGAAGGTTGTGAGAAAGCCGAAGCAACAGGCCAAAGCATCGGCAAAGCCTGTTCAGGTCGAGAAGCCAAACTACCCTGGGAAGACTAATTGGGGGGACTATTTGGTCGACTGCGTCGTGGCCGCAGTCGTGCCAGCGGCAGTCGGGGCGGAGGCGCCGGACGGGTCAGACGCTTCCTGAGGGCAGAGCGCCTTCGCTTTCCGCTTCCTGCGCTTCGGGCGGGTTCTCTGCTTTTCCGTGTAAGCTCGTTCCCGCTCGCTTCCCCCGGTGATCCAGTAGTGGCCGATCAGCATGGCCTCGGCCTCACCATCGGTCAGCTTGCCCTTGGTCAATGGCGGACCGAACAGCTCGACAGGCACGGCTTGATGGCTCCTGCCTTGCTGCTGGTCGAGGCCGTGATACTTCTTCCACATCCTGCGGATACGACGAAGATGCAGCCTCAGCCGAAGCGGGCCAGAGCGAGCAACGCAGGCCCCAGTTGAGTGAAAGCTGGTGGCGGTGCCGACCGAGGACTGACCGGGCATCGGCGTCTGGTACTCGAGTGACGACCGGCGTCGATGTCGTGCTGCAGTGATGACCTGTCTGAGCCAGGATGTCGATCTGATCAGGCGTGTGCTTGCCTGCCCAGCGCTGAGGCTGCGTCTTCCACACCGGCATGGGGTCAATGGCGTACCAGCCTGTCGCTCGTCGAAGATGAGCGATGCCGCCTTTCAGGCCGGGGTCGATGGCCATGGCTTCATGGTTTGCCTACCCTGAAGACGGGCTTGCAGTCCGAGCGCCGGCAGCCCAGCGATCGAGGTTGGCGGCGGTGGGGACTACGCAGGCAGCTCTCCCGCTTGGCGACCATGCGTTCACTCACAGGCCGAGCTGCTCCTCGAGCTCGCGCTGCTGCGTCGCCGCGAGCTGTTCACGACGCCTGATTGGAGTTCACCGATCTTACGAGGGTCGAAAGGTTCTGTTGCAACTTTAGTGTAGCGCATGTGGACCTACAGTCCCCAAGTGTTATAGTACGGGTTGCCAGAAGAGTAACGAGAGACCGCGATGGAAACTAGATAGATCACAAGGATCTCCGCAGCCAAGACCGAACTGGCGAGAATTCCGCCGCGCAAGGCTGTCAAGAGGTGGCAGGCCGATCGTCGACGCCAGAGGACAGTTGGTGCTCGACGTCAGGAAGGACTGACGCTCGCACGTAACGCCTCAAGGGCGATCCCCCGACCAGCGCCGCCGCCAAGGCGCTGACCCGCCAGGAACACGCCCTGGCGGTGCGTGTCGGCTCTCCAAGAGTCCTCGTCGAGTATCCCGACAAGGTGGTGCCTGTACCGCGGCACCAATCGGTTGCGCAGGAGCCACCGTGGCCTCGCTGACCGTGGAGCTCGCGCAAGTTTATGGCGGGCGGTATGTGCTGCACCCGCCAAGCCAGAGCCAGCGTCTGGGCTCCGACAAGCGCAAGCCCAACCGCGGTGGCGGCGTCGACTAAGCGTAGCAAGGCCAAGCTGGGCAAAAGCGGCTCGGCTGGTTGGCGTGCGGCCACGGGCACCGGCCATCTTAGCCTCGCGCGAGGGCTGGAGAACAAAGGAGAGGCTTTCATGGCTCTGAGCGCACAGCAGATCGAAACCCGCCGCAGCTACATCGGCGGTCAGCGACGCCAAGACCGTGCTGGAGGGCGATGGCGCGGCCTGGCAGGCGCTCAGGGCCGAGAAGGTCGACGGCGTCCGGCCCGAGTTCAAGCCGGCCCAGCTGCTTGCTGATGGACATGGGCCAGGCGATCGAGCCGCTCTGCCTGCGCGAGTTCAACAAGAAGATGCCCGCTGCGCACCGTCTGCCGGACGACCTGCATATCGTCTGGGAAGACCGATCCCATCCTGGCCTTCACGCCCGACGGCATCACCGCCGAGGACCGTCTCGGTCGTGCAGTGCAAGTTCCACACCGGCGACCAGACCATCCTCGACCTGGCCGAGACTTATAAGGCCCAGCTCACCCACGAGATGATCTGCTCCGACACCATGCGCATGTGGCTGGCCGTGATCTTCGGCCACTACGGCCGCTTCATGCACATGGAGATCAAGCGCGACGAGGCGCTGGTCGACCAGTATTTGATGAAGGCCATGGAGTTCAAGCAGTACCTTCAGACCGGCGTGCTGCCCGAGACCATGGTCGGCGAGATCGTGGCCCTGAAGGTCGAGCGCAAGCGCGACCACCTGTGGCCGCCCGGCGACAACGAGATCGCCCCGCTGGCCCAGGCCATCATCGACAACATGATGGCGGCCGGGACGTTCGAGGAATCGCTCGGCGCCATCAAGAAGATCATCAAGCGCAAGGAGTACGCCGACTGCGGCAGCCTGACCTGGCGCGACGAGCAGGGCTACGGCGTCACCTTCAAGCTCGATGCCCGCGGCGCCGTGCGCTACCACCTGGCCTTCCCGCCGCGCACCAAGAAGGCGCTGGCCGCTGCCGCCAAGGCCAGGTGCGATGAATGAGCCCCATCAGGTCCTGAGCTCATGGACGATCCGCCCACCATCCGTGCCCTGGCCCAGCTCCTGGACCATGTGCTCAACGAGCCGCTCAAGCGTCACCGCCGCGAGGGCTTCATCCTGCTGCGCTTCAGCCACGAGAGCCTCACCCAGCCCGAGTACATCGGCACCTGCTCAGACGACGACACCATCCGCATCCTCAAGCTCGCGGTGGCCCAGCTCGAGGGCCGCCTGGAAGGAAGAGCTGGCCATGCTTGAATACTATGCCCTGCACCTGCGCGACCGGCTCTATGTCGTCCGCCCCCAGGGACAGCTGGGAACCTGCGGCTGGTCGCCCAGGCCTTGGGTCGTCATCTACATCACTGCCGATTCACCGGAGCAGGCGATCCGGCGTGCGGCCAGGAAAGGATGGCTCGATGCCTGATCAGCAGGACCTGTTCTGGAAGGGCCGCACCGGCGCCGAGCTGCGCGACCATGCGCTCAAGCAGCTTCCTCGACACCGAGGCGCCGTGGATCGAGCGCGCCCGCGCCGCCATGCTGCAGCTGCCGCGCCACGGCCAGGAGGAGTTCTCCTCCGACGACGTGTGGCAGGTCTGCCCGCCGCCGCCAGCGCCCATCCCAGCGTCATGGGCACCGTGTTCAAGTCCGGCCTGTTCCTGCAGACCGGCTGGAAAGCCTCGACCCGGCCCAGCGCTCACGCCCGTGTGATCAGAACCTACCGACTGAGGAGACAGAGACGATGGATGGTGACAAGAACCCGCTGGTCGAGATCCGAGGAGCTGGCCAGACAAGAACCTCTGGCTGTGGCGCATCAACGAGCAGCACCTGATCCCGGCCACATACCAAGCCGGTCAAGCTCGGTCGCTCGTTCACCGCCATCGACCCGCACTACCAGGTCAAGCGCGCCACCGAGACCTTCGGCCCGGTCGGCCAGCGGCTGGGGCTGGGATCTCGACTGAGGAGGTCATCACGGTGCAGGGCAAGGACGGCGAGGTCGCCTGATGCAAGTGCACGGTGACGCTGTGGTATGTCACCGACGGCCGGCGGCAACGAGCGAGATGCACCACCTGCGGCGACGGTCATCGGCATGAACCTCGCTGACGACCGGCGGCCGGGTCGACGAGGACGCCGGCAAGAAGGCGGTCACCGACGCGCGTGACCAAGGGCGCTCAGCTACCTCGGCTTCTCGGCCGACGTCTTCATGGGCCTCTACGACGACAGCAGGTACGTCGATCGCCTGCGCAAGCAGATGAACCAGAAGGCCGACGCCACCGGCCAGCGCCTGCCTGAGGTCATCACCAAGGCCCTCGGCAGCTTGCCCACGCTCAACGACCTGGCCGAGCTCAACATCACCTGGAAGGCCCTGCAGCCCGACCTCAAGCAGCTGTCGGCCGCCGCCCTCGACTTCGTCAAGAACCGCTTCGCCATGCGCCGGCGCCAGCTCGCGCCGGGCCCGGAGCAGACGATAGCGCCAGCTCCGGATGCCGCCGCCTAGGGACCTCGAGATGACGATCAAGGAAGTCGACGCGCTGGTGCGCGACGTCCGGCCCCTGCTGCGCGGCCATCACCGCAGCGTGCAGTGGGCCGTGCTGGCCGAGCTGGTGGCGCTGTGGGCGATCGAGCATGCCGCGGTGCGCTCGGTCATCCTCGAACCGCTTGCTCAGCATCCACGTCAAGACCGTGCGCAAGCTGATCGACGGCTACATTCTCAGCGTGGCAAGGACGATGCCGGCCCGCAAGTATGAGCGGCGCTGGTACCGCCAGTCGGGCAAGCCGGCGTCGATCGCGAGGGCATGATCGTCGGCCGCCTGCTGTTCCAGCACTGGCTCGGTGTGTGGCATGGCAAGCACTGGTGGCAGGCGCTGTGCGACTGCGGCAGGACGCTGCGAGGTGGTGTGGCGCCGCGACGTCAAGTCATGCGGCTGCGCTCAACGAGGGAAGCCAACAAGGTCAGGACTTCAGGACCCAGCGGCCGGACGGCGGGTGGGGGCTCAAGACCGAGAAGAGGCTGGTGCTGCAGGACGGCCGGGCTGTCACGGTCGGCCAGCTCGCTCGTGAGGTCGGCGTGCACAAACGCGGGTCATGCACCGCCGGGTCGAGCAATGGCCGATCGAGCGCTGGCTCGAACCGCCGCACTACACCGGGCTGCGCGACCGCCGCGAACTGATCAGGAACAAGAACGCCGAGCGCGTCACAAGACGACCACAGCCCTGGATGAAAGCAGTCGCAGCCCGTGTCAACGCCGCCGGCTTGAACTTGCGGAAGACCCACCCCGTAGATCACCGAAGGATGGCTCTGCAGATAGTTCCTGACCGCGTTGCCGGCCAGGTTGGGCTGATTGTCGGTGTAGAGACCGAAGTCGCCCTCGCGGCCCGACGATCTGCGGCTGGTCTAACAGCTCGTAGATGTCGACGGCTTCGAGACCATAGTCTTTGGCGAAGCCATCGTACTGCGCCATGGTCTTGCCGAGGTAGCCCGCCATCGCTGCCTTGTCGGGCGGCTCGCCGTCGGCAAACCAGTAGTTGAACTCGGTCATCCAGATCGGCCGCCCGTAGTTCTTCTTGAGCAGCGCCAGCTTGTCGGTCTCGCCGACTTCCAGATAGAGGTGGCGGATGTCGACGACGCCGCTTCTCGGTGTAGAAGTGCTCGCCGGTGATGTCCCAGTCTGACAGCCGTCTTTCCACAACTCGTCGGTCCAGCCGAAGTGGCCATGGCCGCTGGTGTCGATGCAGGAGAGTGCAGCCGGGGTTGGCGTCCTTCATGCCCGGCAATCATGCCGCTGATAGCAGCCGCAGCGCCTATACTGATACTTCAGCATGGTCGTAGTCGCTGATGACGCGAGCCCTGGCCCCTGATCTGACTGGCCAGCTCGAACTCGTTGCCGAGCTCCCAGACGGCAACCTGCTTGAAATTGCCGGCATAGGTCTCCAGCAGCGTCCTGCAATCGTCGAAGGCCGCGCTGCTCGTCGCGGATAGCCTTGAAAGTTGGGGATGATCACGGGCAGCACTTCGACGGACGCGCACGCCTGCTCTCGGCCAAGGCGCGAGCGACAGCACGGTCTGCGACTGCTGGCCGGCATCGTAGAGGTCGATGCGCAGGCGCTCGCAGGTTCAAGGTCCTGAGCTCATCTGAAACAGAACGTCGATCGGCATTGACGCGTACGGCGATGCCGCCCTGTATCGGGTGAACATTGGTCCCCACATGATGCCGCTGTTGGAACCGATCTGCGATGCTTGCCGCTGGGATCGGGACCGGGGTTGGGCGGATTGAGGCGGCAGGGGCGTGCCGGTCGGATAGACGCCGACGCCGTCGACCCGCGATGACGAGATTGTCTCCGGTGATGGTGACGTTGGTCATGCAAACCCCACGGAGGTTCCAGAGCTGTTTCCATAACCTGCACCCCGAGTTAGGCTCGGGGATCGAAATGATATTCGATCTTCTCTGCAAGGCCTCAGTCCGCGGGGCATGAAGGTGGCGGTTTATGGTCATGCAAACCCGGTTTTGGTGCCTGAATTATCAATGGTTAAGCATTCACATCGTGGTGCATCTGGTGGGCAGTAGTAATAGCTAAATGCACCCAATCCGAGTACTCCCAGATCAGCTGGTCGACCGAGAGCTCGACGAGGTGGGGCTCTGAGCCGCTTGCAGATCTCGAGCGGCGTGCCGAAGGCCGGGATGATGAAGTCGGCGGCGAGGCCGGACATGTGGGCGGAGGTACTGTGAGCCGCCGGTGGCGCTGATTGACGGCAGGGGATGCGGTAGCCGCTGGTGATATTGGACGGGCTGAGAGCCGCAGAGCGTTCGGACGCTCCTCCATGACCTCAGCAAGCTCCTGTAGATGCTCATAGCGCCTCCGGGGTCGGTGTGTTGTCCAGGCCCATGCGCGAGGCGGTCTGGCTATAGGTGAACTCAGCCAGGGTGAAGTGCGGCGAGAGCTGCTCGGTCGGCATCACTTATCCTTGCCGTCCGCCGCGTGCTGGCGAAGGTCAGTGCGGCTGCCAGCGCGGCCGCCAGCAGACCCATCAGGCGGTTGTTGGGATCGCAGCTGACCTCGGGGTTGCTGATGATGAGTGTTGACGTTGATCAGGCAGCCTGCGGCGGAAGCGCAGGATCACCACGCCATAGATGCCGACGACGAAGGCGATCAGCCAGAAGGCCGCCCGGACCGGGTCGAAGGGTGGCTTGTCCACTCACACCTGTCTCCCGGTCCGGACGAGTTGCTTCAGGCCGGCTTCGGGCGCCGGCGTCGGTGCGATCGGCGGGGCGACCACCGGCGGCGTGCCGGCCGGCAGCGTGGCGTAGTGCCAGACCCCGGCGGGATCGCGCACCAGGACCAGCGTGGCGCCGGGCTGCAACGTGCGGCGGCGGACCGCTCGGCAGGCTGTTGTCGGGGAAGTTGGGACGGCCCGAGCCGGGCGGACGGTTGGCAGGATGGTCGATGCCAGGATCGGCCTGCGCCAAAGCCCGGATCGACCTCGCTGCCCGGCAGGCCGTGGTCGGGATGGCCGGCATGCGGATCGAGGATATGGATGTGGTAGAGGTTGCGCTCGCCGCTCACCTTGGTGATCGTTGCCATCGGCATGGTGCTCTCCTGTCTTGGGGTGGGCCGAGCGAGGCTTATAGCAGCTCCAGAACCTCTGGATCGGGTGGACCAAAGACCTGCCAGCCCAGCAGGGCGAACAGGATGAACAGCAGCAAAGGCGCCACCGATCAGGCTGTAGGGCGCACCGATCAGTCCGGAAGTGGACGACGAAGCCGAAGACGAACCAGATCAGCATGAGCACCCAGAAGATCAAGGCCACGGGTCATGATGCCCTCCTATCCGATGATCCAGTTGGTACCGTTGCTGTAAACCGGCACAACGCCCGTGCCGCCGCCGGCGACGATGGTGAAAAAGGCGGTGCTGTTGGCATCGTTGACCAGGCCACGCATACCCTGGAAGAAACCGGCAGCCGGCAGCTGGGCCGCCGTACAGGGCGCCAGGGGTGCCGTTCAGGCTGACGATGCTGTTGGCCGGACGCTGGACAACGCCGCCTGCCGGGAATGTCCAGCCGGTTACGATGGGCACCGTTGCGACTTCGAGACGATTGAGGCGATGGCGATGTCGCGATCTTGAAGATCGGATCGCCGATGTTGGCTTCATTGGCATGCTCGATGAACGCCGTACCGATCAGGATGCTGCTGGCATTGCTCGTGCTCGACAGGTAGAGCGCCGCTCTGTCCGACCACTGCGAGATCCACTCGGCAATGGTGGTGCGCGAGCCGCCGCTCGAATCGAGGATGCCGTAGGAGCCCAGCGCGTCGGCGTGTTGAACACGCTGCAGCCGTGCGTCGTCAGCTTGCCGAAGAACGCCGTGCAGCTGTTGCCGGTGATCAGGAGCGGCGTCGTCGAGAACTCGATGTAGGCCGAGGCGAAGTGGATATTGGTGGCCGGGCCGGGAAAGGCGCCGCCGACCTGCTCGTCAAGCCAGATGCCGGCCTTGGCCGAGTGCGAGAATAGCGAGGCGCACTCCAGCCCGTCGCAGCGCTGCAGGTGGATGTTGATGCTGTTCTTTGACTGCCAGTCACGGACGTTGTTGTCGGCTGACCAGGAACGGCCAGAGATGGATATTGCCGAGGTAGACCATATCCTGCAGCGCATTGCCGAACAGGAAGTAGTCGAAGACCTGGCCTTGGATGGTGCCGAAGCGGACGCGCCCGGTGTTATAGAGAGAGGCGGCGCGATAGATGTTGTAGAAGTACAGGCCGTCAAACTCGGCGCGCCCGCCGGTATCGCTTACCGTGATGAGGTCCTGATAGACCGTTGGAGTCCAGCCCACGCCTGGCGTCGGATGGACCTGCTCAAAGGCGATGTCCTGAAGCCGCGCAAGGCCTGCGGTGAGCCCTGAGCCGAACGTGATGGGCTTGATCGCTGTATTGCTGACCAGCATCCACGAGCCCTGCCTGGCTCGTTCTGGAGCCCCATTGCGCTCGTTCCAGCCGTTGCCGACGAACGAGCACGGGCTGCGCGAGTTCTGCGCGGTGTTCCAGAAATAGGTTCCCGGCGGCACGTCAGATCCTGCCGCTGCCGACCATGGGTTGCGGCGGCGCCGAAGGCCGGGGCGTCGTCATGGATGCCGTCGCCGACGGCCCCGTAATCCTTCACCGAGGGCAAGCCGGTGCTGGCTGGGGACGGTATTGAACAGCCCCGTCTTCCACAGGCCTGGCGACGCATCGTAGTAATAAGTCAGCCCATTGGGCGCGCTGTAGGCCTGGCCGTCGGTCGGGGCATTGGGAAAGTCGAGCATGTTACCACCCCAGCCTTTCGACTTCGTAGATCCAGACGGCACAGGTGTCGGCGGCGTTGACGACTTCACAGGTGACAATAATGTTCTGCTCGGCAGTGTTGACGTAGCTTGCTGACAGGAGCTGCGGGATCATTGTTGGCGTTCCCGCTCCAGTGGAGATCACCCATTGATACGCCAGTTGTCGAAGCCACCCTGGCCCATATCAACGGTCCAGTGAAACGTGCGTCCCCCGGCAACGGGAGGAATGGTCAGTGTTCCTAGTACCGTAGCCCAGCGGCACGCTGCCGACTTTGATACGAAAGATCACGTTGCCGACTGCACTGGTGCCGGTGGTGATGATCTTGAAACGCATCGCCTGCGCCTGGGCATTGAATTGGCTGGCCTGCAGGTACTCGGTGAACACCGTAATTTCGCCACCGGCAGGAGCAATGGCATTGGCTCCCTGGTAGCGCTGCGACGTCATCCAGTTCATGCGCAGGGCATTGTTGATTGGGATCAGGCGCATGACCGTCGCGACGCAGAACACGAGGCTTGAAGAGGCCCGTCCAGATGTCAGTGGAAGTGTCAGGGACAAGTCCAGCGCCCATCTCGACGAGCGCGCCGGTGGCTGGGGTACCCGAGGTATTCGTGTAGCGGTTGTAGATCGCCACGCAGTAGGAGCTGCTGCGACGCATCCAGATAGCAAAGGTGTTATCCTGAAAGATGTTGCCGTCAGCATGTCCGTTGGCACCCTCCCAGATGTCGACAGCCATGCTGTTGTTCTTGAAGATCGGCGTTGTCGTCAGAGTATTGCTGCCCGGATTGGCGGTGCCGAATGTGTAACGTGCGTCGATTGCCCAGCATCCTGCATAGTTGCTTGAAGAAGCGCCCACCCGTGACAATGCCGTTACTCTGGTCGCGTATTACGACACCAAAGCCGCAGTCGGTGGCATGGACATTGAAGGTGCGAACGTTGGCGTTCCAGCGGACGTCGATGCCGCCTGCCGGCTGACGATAGCCAGCAAGCTTGGTGCCGCAGTTGATGAACTGCAGATCGTAGAACCAGACGTGACTGTCGCCCTGCACCGAGAGTGCAGTCGATGCGCCGTTACCGTAGAAGACACCACTTCGGCGCGCTGCCGTTCATGTCATAGACTTTGCCCGAGCCGGCATAGGCGGCCCATGCCGTGCCGTTGATGCCGCTGAGCTGGAAGGTCGAGGGCTGCCACATTGGCGACGGTATAGATCGCACCGTCTGATCCGTGCGCGCTAGCACCGGCAACCGCGAGGCCGATGAAGATCGGTCTCTCGCCGTTGCCGTAGCCGTGCGGCGTGGCCGTGGTGACGACCGGCGGATTAGCCGAGGTGATGGCACTGATCGCCACTGGCTCCCGCGGCGGTGTCGTGTTGTTCCAGTTCAGCTACTATGGGCCCGCGAACCATGATCGGTGTTGCCCGCGAGCCCTGGGCGTCGATGAAGAGTCCGGCATCAGCCGGGGTGATGACGCATTGAGCAATCAGGATCTGGTAGTAGCCCTGCGCCGGCGATGCCTTGCGTCCGATGATCTTCTGGGCTCGCGATACGGTCTGTACGGGAAAGGCATCTGACAGCCCGCTGTTGGCATCGTTGCCGATCGTGCTGTTGATATACAGGGTATTAGGACCAAGCGGGCTGAACCCGGTATTGAGGAACGATGGCTGTACATACCATGTTGGTCCAGCGGCAACTTTCACTGTGCCCGGTCCGATGATCTGCACGTCATGCAGGTTGAGCAAATCGCTCGAGACCCAGACATTGCCGGCGAGATAGAGGACGTTACGGTTCGTGTCGGATAGCGCCCAGTTGATGGCAGCCTGCATGTTGGCTGGCGGGCTCTGGACATTTGATGTGTTGACGCCGAACGTCTGGACACTGCGCGGGCCGTCTTGCGTGAAGATGGATGAAGTTGATGTAAAACTGGCCCACAGGCTCTGCGAGGAGGAGCCACTGATAGGTCACGCCGCTGGGCGCAACATACTGCTGGCCGTTAACCGGAGCATTGGGGAAGTCGAGCATCTAGTTCCCTCCCGTGATGAGCCAGCTCGTGCCATTGCTTGTCAGATCCGCCCACTTGCCCGCTGTTGCCGGCAGGATCGCCGTACTGGCCTGCACCGCCGATGATCGGCACGACGTTGGAGGTTGCTGACACAACAGCCTGCGCGGTGGTGGCAATCACCCGTGGGCACGGCCTGGATAGACCGATGCAGTCAGCAACGTGAGCGTCGTCGTGCCGGCAAAACTGACAGCCAGGCTGTTGTCGCTGGTCGTTACCGTATAGCTCGCTGTTGTGACCGCTGTCGGTCCGGTGCTGTCCCGAGTTATTGTCACGCAGATAAAGCGTGGTGAAGCCAGGAGCCGTGATTGACAGGGCGCCTGTAGCAAACGCGCCAAAGGCAATATTGCCTCTGATACTGCCGGTATTGGTCGTGTTGCCGACACGATAGGCCGTCTGCTGACCACCAGCCTGAACAACATTCCTGACTGAGTTGTTGGTCAAGCTAAGGTGCTGCAGGCCTTCCAGAAGTCACACCCTGGCGAGTTGGCGCCTCAATTGTGTTACCGCTGACATAGAGTGACAGGCCGGTATTGTCCGACACCTGGGTGATGATGCCGACGTTGCCGCTGGTCTGGATCAGGTTATTGTTGATGCCGCCCATGCCCGAGCAGGTATTGAGATAGATGCCATACAGGGTGGTATTTCTGATCTGGTTGCCATTGATCTGGAAATCCTTGCACGATAGGGCATAGATGCCGGCTCGCCCTGAGCCGTCAACCAGATTGCCGGTGCAGACAACGCCATAGATCGGACTTCCAACACTGGTCCCGCCGAAGAATATGCCGTCGTCCCGCGCCCCGTTAACCTGATTGTGGCTGATGACGTAGTTGCCGAGCTGCGGACCGATGGTCGGCAGGACAATGTTGATGCCCTGGCTGAAGCCGGCAAAGAAGCTGGGCGTACTCGATTTGTCGAGAAAGCCATTGATGCTGTTGTTGCTGATGACCGCCCGATCACCGTTGGCCTTGACGCGAATGCAGGCTGTAGTGTTGTTGGTGAACTTGCTTTGCGCCTGGATCAGCAGAGTTCTTGCCGAAGCCGTAGAAGTCGATGCAGCCCAGCTGTCCGGCGAGATGAAGCGGCCACCACGGTCGAATCCGGCAGTCAGTGATCGTGGCATCCATGCAGAACGGCGTGCGCAGGTGGTGCGCCGACAATATAGGAGAGACCGCCGGTTGTCGGCTCGAACGGCATCCTGAAGTCGCAGCCAGCAATATCAGCCTCGCTTAGCATCGCCCATCAGATGAATGCACCACGAACCCAGAGGCGCCAACTCCCGTATCGCCGCCATCAATGCCACCAGAAAACCGGCATCGCCTCACCGATAGCCGCTTGCGTGTCGCTGTACTCGAGTCGCCGTTGAAGCGGATAGCGCCCCAGTTGAACTTGCTGAACAGGATATTATCGAACCTCGATCAGCACGTTGGTCTTGAGATAGCAGTCGAAGGCAAAGCGTCCCGACAGCGTTCCCGCCGGATGCGACCAGTTCTGGTCGAGAGTCATGTTGCAGACAGGAGAAGCTGAATGCCGTTCGCGGTGATCTCGATCAGCTGGCCGCCGCTGTTGGGCGTCTGACGCAGGATGCTGGTATCGCCGACGCCCACCAGATAGATCGACTTGGAGATGGTGAGCTTGCTGGCCAGGTAGACCGACATCGGGGTGGGAAACAGCAGCGTGCCGCCGGCGGGCGTTGTATCAATGGCAGCCTGGATGGCTGTGGTTTCGTCGGTGCCGTCGCCTCTCACACCTTGCAGCAGGACGCTGTTCGAGCCTGAACTGTTCAGGGTCGATGGTGTCGCCGGCACCCACTGGGCGCTGTTGCCATCTGTTGTACCAGACGAACAGCTCGCCACGGGCTGAGTTCCACCACAGCCCGTTGGCTTGGCGGCGCTGCCGGAGCGGTGTCTGAGACGGTGAGTCCGCCACCGCCACCGCGGCGAGGCGGGAACCCACTGCTTGGAATCGCCGTCGTCGTACCAGATGAACAGCACGCCAAGCTCGCCTCGACCACCAGAAGCTGCTGGCCTCCGGGTTGGCCGGTGGGACGGCGCCGATATGCAGCCTGGTGGTCAGCGCCAGCTGCAGGCCGAGCCCATCGAGCCTCGAGCCCGTTCTCCTGCAGGTAGACCGTGATCTTGTTGAGCTCGGCGTTGAGTGCCAGGCGGGAGAAGAAGCCTTGCAGCGGGAAGTTGCTGAGCCGCTCGACGGGGTCTGGCCGTAACCGGGTGATGGTGGCATTGCGCGACCGGCGAGGACCAGCGACGATGGTGCCGCTGGAGAAGCTGCCGTCCGTCGGTGGCCACGCCGGTCAGCGTGTAGTCGGCGCCGCGCACCAGGGCGGTTACTGTGGTCTGAGCCGTTGTACTGGCGGGTGACGATGACGTCGTTGAGGCTGAAGAACGGGAAGTCGACCGCGAAGGGGTCCGGTGGTCGGCGTCGAGCCGACAGACGTGCTGATCGTTCTGTCATTGACCGGGATGGTCTGCTGCATCGCTCACCTCACTGCCGTGTGCGCCCTGGCTTAGGGCCGCGTTATTCCTGCATCAGTCGCTTCTTCTTCTCGTCGCTGCGCTCCATGCTTCTGCGGAAGTTGCCGTCCGAGATCGCCCGGTCGTAGACCGGATCGAGGTAGGGCAGGGTGTTGCCCGGCATCAGCGTACGCCAGTTGTTATAGGTCTGGCTGTCAGGTGGTCACGGATGAAGTCGTTGAGCACCGAGCCGGCGCGCACCCGCCTGGCCGGCTGCCGGGCCGAGCAGGGTGCCAGCCGCCTGGGGCATGTCGACCGGGTGCGGCTGCACGGCGCCCATCAGCGGCTTGAAGCCCAGCCGGTTGCCGGTCAGCGTCTCGATCGCCCGGTTGGCATCAGAGAACCAGCCGAGGATCGAGGAGCGGTCGACGCCGTCGGCGATCACTGCCGGTAGCCGGCCGGTCGAAGGTCGAATGGTCGTAGAACAGGCGGCTGCGCACTTCGTTTAAGAGGGATGGCAGAAGCCCACCGTGCCGGCGGCGCCGTACCAGAAGGCGTTGCCACCCTCCTGCAGGCCCGACTGCAGCGAGCGCACCAGGCTGGCGACGCCCCACGCTTTGTACTGGCTAACCAGGCTGCCCAGCTCGGTCGACATCCAGTTGGCGCGGTCGCCCAGGCCGGGCGTCACCACTGGTGCGGGTTGACGTGCTGGTAGAGCATCGACTTGTAGAGCTTGGACGCAACCTCGTCGTCCCATGCTCCGAGGTTGGCGGCTTGATGTTGTCGAACTCTGGCGCCGTTGTACTCGAGCTGCTGGAGCAGCGACGGGCCAGCGTCGCGAGTCGATGTTGGCGGCAGCCAGCCGGGCGATGTCGATCTTGTATCGCCGGTGCCGGTGTGGCGAGCGTCTCGATCGCCCCGTTCATAGCGGCCCTGGATCATGATCGAGGACCAGCGGCTTGCTCCATTCGGTCAGAGCTGGCTGAGGCCGTTGGCGACGAAGAACCAGCTGCTGGCTCCGGCCCAGCGCATGCTCGAGGCGGCCGCGGCTACCGAACACGTCGCCGGTGTCGGCGGCCTGCAGGGCGCGCACGTTGTTCATCAGGTCCATGCCGGTGCCGGCCAGCTCCATGTCCTTGCGGGCAGAGGTTCAGTGATGGTGCCGCGGCTGTCGCTCATCCAGGGTGCGCAGGCCGGCGCCGTACATGGCGTCGAGGCCCTCGGTCATCAGCGGGCGCACGAAGTCGCCGAGCGAGGAGATGCCCGGCATGCCTAGCAGGGTGATGTTGGCGAACTGCTTGGCCATGCGGACGGTGCGGCTGGTCCAGTTGTGCGGGTCGGCTGAGGCGCCGTGCGTGCCATAGAGCCGGTCGCGCAGCATCTGCGCATGTCCTCGATGGCGCTGTTCATCATCTTCTCCGATGTCCTCGGCCGGCGGCAGCGTGTGCCCACGGCACGCCTTCCTTGGCTTCGAAGGCGGCCTTCTCGGCGGCGGTCGGCGGGGTCACAGCCTCCTTTTCGGCACGACGCATCAGGCTGCGATACTCGCCCTGGATCTCGGCAATCTGTTCCTTGAGGTCGAGGCTGCCGAAGCGCTGCTTCATCTCGATGGCGGTGCCCATCTGGCGGGCGTGGTAGCGCAGCAGCACTTCTGAGTCGTTGACCAGATACTTCTCGATCATCTTGTCGGGGATGGTGAGCGAGCGTGCCATCGCCGAGCTGGGCGAGGCGACCGACTTGAAGAGGGCCTCCATATCGCCACGGTCGAATACCGGATTCTGGCGGCTCACCAGATTGTGGATCTCCTTGGCCTGGCGCACCGCCTCGGCGGTATCGAGGGTGCCGCCCGACTTCATCTGCAGGTGTTCTGAAATCTCGCTGACAAAGCTCTCCTCGTTGCGCGTCAGCTCGCCGACGTCCCACAGGCGCGGCCGGTAGGAAAGCGCCGTGCCGTTGAGCGAGGGGCCGCCTTGCGCAGCTTGTCGAGCTGGTCCTCGGTCTGCTTCATACGGAACTGGGCGTCTTCGGTGCGGGCGATCAGGGCTTCCTCGGCGGCACGGGTGCGCGCCGGGTCCCACTTCTCGAGCGGCTGCGCCGGGCGACGTCGTCGGCTTCCTTCTTGAGGGCGACCAGCTCCGACTGGGCGAGGTCCCCGGCCTTCTCATAAGCCTCGTCGAATACCTTGTGCTCGACCGCAAGGTCGCAGGTCTTGCTGTAGAAGGCGCCCTGCGCCTTGGCCTCGCGGTTGATGAATGGCGTGGCGGCATCGGTCAGCTCGTCGGTGTAGCCGTTGTTGAGCGCCTTGGCGACGCGCAGCCGGAAGGCGTTGAAGCTGAGGCCAGGATCGCCGCGGGCGATCAGGCCCTTGGCGGCCTGGCCGACCTCATAGGCCAAACCGCTGGCCGTCCGTGCGAGCGGCATAGTCGACTGGGGCAATGCCGGTCTGGCCGCCGGCCTTGGCTAAAGCTGCTTGTACTCGTGCCAGGCGTCGTGCTGGCTGCGCACCAGGTCGACCACCGGCTTGCCCCAGTTGGCCTCGATCAGCATCTCGATAGGGGCGCGAGTGCCCATGATGCGGCCGGCCAGGTTGCCGACGGTGAGGCGGCCGCCGGTCGACACGAGGTCGGAGACCAGCTGCATGGCAAGGACCGACAGGCCCTGGAAGGTGCGGGCCACCGGGTCGAGCGGCAGGTTCTCCATGCCGATGCCGGTCGGTGCCATGCGGCCCTGCGCCAGCAGGACCTCGCGGCGGTAGAGCGCGGACTGCGGGCTGAGCTGGGCACCAACACTGCCAGTCTGGCCAGCCTCCAAGGCTACTCTGTCTTTCTCGGCGGTCCGCATGATCGCTGCGGTGACCGCATCCTGTACCGCCTCGGCAGTACGCAATGGACCGTAGTTGGTGGCCAGCGCGCCAGGCGGGAAGGCACCGTTGCGCGGCAAGCCGTTGTAGGGGATCTCGGGCTGCTTGCCGAACTTGCCGGCAGCATAGTCGCTGTCGCCCGGCAGATTCACCCGTGCCTCACCTGGGGCGAAGATGTTAGTGCGCTCCATGCGGCGGGCCGCCTCGTCGTAGCGGCTGGCCAACGCAGAAGCAGCCTCGTCGGTCGGATGGATCACCGGGCCGACGAAGTCGTCAGGGACATAGCGGGCGCCGGTGGCGGCACGGCCGCGCAGGAAGTCGGGATCACGCACCTCCTCCTGAGCCCGCGGGCGAAGCGGCGGGCGAAGGCGGAGCTGACGAACTGGACCGAGCCGGCGATCGCTGTGGGCACGAACAGGCTGTCGAGCACGTCGTCGAGCTCCGGCGGTCGGGTTGGCCGCTTTCGCCATCAGCTGGCTCATAACATGGGTACCGGCGACGATGCTCATGTTGGCCGCCGTGTCGGAGACCGCGCCCCAGAAGACGCCCTGGTTGGAGATCAGCTTGAGCTCGGCGCCGGTCAGGGCGCCCCGTGCGAACTCGTCCGGCCAGCTCGGCGCTCTTGAGACCGATGGTGGCCGGCAGGTAAGTCGGGGATCGCCTAACAGGCCGCCGGCGAACTTGGCGATCGCGCCTGGCTCCGCCCATGCGCTCGATGTACTCGCCGAGGCGGCGCCTTTTCCTGGTAGCGCTGGATCATCCAGCGCGTCATGTCCCGCGACATCGAGCCGTCGAACAGAATCATCGGCCACCCATGCCGGCGTCGAAGATCTGGCGATCGCTGAAATAGTCGTAGCCCGGCTCGCGGCGGCATCGACAGCGCCTTGCTCATCTGGCCGGCGCGGATGATCGAGCTTCCAGCGGGCTTTCGTCGAAGCCGGTACGGGCGGCCACCATGAGCGAGGTGAAGTCGACAGTGATCGGGGCGGCAGCGGCTTGCGGCGAGAGGATCGAGGCCGCCGGCGAACTCTGGTGCCATGTAGGGGCAGCGGCCGCGATTGCGGATAGGTCTGCTGCACCTTCTCGGCAAGAGGGCGACAGCGGCGCGGCGATGGCGCCGGTCATGGGATCGCGGGCCTCGTCGCTCCGGGCCGAAGTTGCGCAGGAGGTTGCGGGTCAGGGCCTGGATGACCGGCGAGGCTCCGGTGCTGTCGGTGCCGGGGCCGCCCAGGACGAGGTTCCCGGGCAAGCCGAGCGGGACTAGCGCGGTAGGCTCGATCGGGTCGCTCGGGTCGGCCATCAGCGCGTGTCCTCCTTGCCGCTACGGGTCTTGCGCGCGGTCGATCGGCTCACGGCCGGGCTGGTAGAAGCCGCTCTCCTGATCAGGTTCTGGATGGCCGTGCCCTCCATGCCCGGCATGTGCTTGTCGGCCATATAGCTGAGCGCCTCCTTGAGACCGGGTGCGTCCTTGTCCTCTCTTGAACTCTCTGTCGACTTCCATCAGCAGCTTACGGGCCTCGACCTGCATGTTCGTGCGGGCCTGGAGCTCGTGCTCGTTCAGCAGCTTTCTCTCACCCAGCAGGGCTTCGGTCATGCCGGGGCGGTTGACGGCGAGCTGCATCTGCTGGACCGCGTTGCCGATGATCGTGCTGTACTTGACCCAGTTGCTGGCGACGGTGCCGTCCTTGAGCAGCATGATGGCGCCCGGTCCGGCGCCGGTGGCGCCTGCCATGAGCACCTGGCCGTAGGCGTAAGGGGTCGGCGGCGTTGGCGATGATGGCCTTGCTGACGGCGTTTACGGTCGCCAGGCATCTGGATGCCGATGCGCGGGTCGTCCTTGGCGAGGTCCATCTGCTGGGTGACGTTACCGTTGCGGTCCTTGTAGGCGATCAGGAAGCGCATCTGACCGTTCGCGGCCTGGTAGGGCATGGTGCTGACGCGGTCCTGGTCGATGTCGGTGAGGCCGGCACCCGGCGGAAGTTCTCGGCGGAGAGGATGCCGGCGGCAAGACCCTGCTCGGCCCTGCTGCCAGCGGGTACCTGAACGCCCAGTCCTGGGCTCATGTGGCCGCCCAGCGACTTGTAGCCGATGGTTAGCGTCTTGCCGTCCGCCGACTCGATGGCTTCGTACCTGTTGTCGCGGACGCCGGTGAAGAAGGCGGTGTTGGCGACGAACTGCTTCGGGCTGGCCGGCGCCGGAAGTGATCGTCCTGATCGCGTTGCCGTCGTTAGCGAGGTGCATGACACCGTTGCAGCGTGAGCTCGTCTTCCACATCCGGTGTGAAGACGACGGTGGTGTAGTTTCCCTCTTTCCACCCAGGAGATTGTTGATCCAACCACCCGCGGTAGTGCCGCCCGGCACCAGGCTGGCGGCTGCGCGTTTCGCTTTGTCTTCGGTTGTCTGGTCGGATCTCGCCTTTCAGGGCGGCGTCAGGAAATTCCGTATTCTGCGCGAAGATGTTGAGGGTTGTTGTTCGCCAGAATCCGGCAAGGTTTTTGACACCCTGGCGGACACCCTGGCTGGCCTGGTCGGCAGTCTGGCCGGTGCTTCCGGCCTTGCCCTTTGTCGCCGAACGCCAGCTCCTTCTTGTTGGCCTGCGTCGGGTCGAACAGCTTGACGGTGGCAAGGTAGAGTGGCGTTGTCGCCGACCGCGGCGGCGATGTTGGCGGCGATCAGGCCTTCCTTGTTCTTGTCGTAGTCTGTGCCCAGCGTCTTCTCGGCTTGCCGGCGCTCGACCTGGCTGATGGTTTCGTAGAGGGCCATCGGGCCTTTCGATGACCTCTGGGTCAGGGCGAGTGGACGATGGCGTCGAGGCTGGCCTTGGCCTGGCCCGGCAGGTAGCCGTACTGGGAGTAGAACTGCTGCAGGTCTGTGACGTGCTCGGGATTACTGAGGTCCCATGACGGCGCGCCCTTGGGCGGTCGCTTGTTGACCTCCTCCTCGTGCGCCGCCTTGACCTCCGGCGTCGAGTGCCTGCCCTTGGTGAAGTCGTCGACCAGCTGGGCAGCCTGCGCGCTCTGCGTCTGCTTGGCCTGGTAGAGCTGGGCGGCTGCGGCGTCGACCTGGCCGATCCTCGCGATGTCCTGGGGCTGGATCATGTTGTTCTTGACCTGGTACTCGCGGACCTTGGCAACTCAGCCGGGCTGGTGTTGCCTTCCAGAATCTTGGTGTTGTAGGCCTGCACCTGAGCGCCGTAGTTGGCTGCACGGGCATCCATCGTGCCCTGCAGGGTACTGCGCTGGCCTGCGTTCATCTCGTTCCAGAGCTCGGGCGTAGCTCCTCGATCGTCTGGGCGCTTGCGTGAGCTGCCGCCTTCTGGCCCTGCGAGGCTGCCGGGTTGTTAATGACAGCGCTAACGCCCTCTATTTTGTTAGTGATGCCTTCCTGCATCGAGCTCCTGGCGAGATTGCCGTTGGCGTAATAGGTCTGGGCAAGCGTCAGGGCGGCGGCGTCGCTGATCGACGGATTGTTGAGCGCGCCCTGGCCTCCTGGCGCAGCTGGTCAGTGATGCGGCGGGCGCCGTCAAGATCGATGTTCTCTGAGCGCCTCGGCCTGCAAAGCGAGGTCCATGGCGCGGCGCTGGGCCGGCTCGATCTTGCGCTTGTCGTCGAGCTGCTGCTGGGCGCAAAGCGGCTCGACTGCGTGACCGAGAACTGCAGGCCTTCCTGCAGGGTCCGTCGCACCTGGTCCTCGCGGCCGGGGAAGGCGGCGGCGATCTTCTCGATCTGCTGCTCGGCTAGCGCGATCTTGCCCTGGTCGATGTTGCCCCGCCGTCGTCGTAGCGCCCGCTCTGAAGGTTTCGGCGTAGCTCTTGGCGACGACGGTGTAGGCCAGCTCCTCTCCTTCCGGGCGATCTCGCCCGGCGTCATGATCGTGCTGACCTGCTTCTGCCAGTCGGCCAGCATGCCGGCGATCAGGGGCCGACGAGGGCGACCCGGCCTGATCTTCTCGATGTCGCTGCTGGTCGGTATCGCCGGTCACGGCGGTCGGCGCGCCCTGCCAGGTGCGCACGTCGTTCTGCACGCCGCCCGGCACCGCGCCCCATACCGTGTATGCCCAGTACGCGGCCGGTGTCGATGTGGATGCGGTCATCGTAGAAGCCGAGACCGCGCAGGTTGGGATCTGGCTCGGGACCTGAGTGACCAGCGCCTTCTTCTGCTCGTCGGTCATGCCGGCGCAGCGCCGACGTCGACGGCAAGTGCCGGCGGCTTGAGGTGAGCTGAGTCTTCGGCGCCGCCAACCTGCTATTGCGCTGGGGCGTGCGATCGGCCGAGGTGACCCGCTTCTGGATCTCGGGGTCGAGCGCGATCCGGGCGTGATGGTGGCGCTGATGGCGCCCGGTATCCCCGGATCGCGTCCTTGCCGCCGAAGGCGGCGGTCGGCGCGGTGATGCCGGCCAGGCGCGAGGCGGTGTCGACGATGGCACCGCAGGAGCACGTCGCCTGGGGCTTTCAGCGTGGCGTCGCGCGCCAGCGGCAGTCCCGCAGGCGTTTCGACGGCGACCTGGGTGCCGCCTTGGGCTGCGATCTGCGCCGCAGGCGCAGCGAAGGATGCAGGGCGCTTCGCGGGTGTCAAGGTTCTGCAGCATGGCGGCCCTGCTTCTCGTCGACCACCGCTTTCTTGAAGGCGCCCGTATCGGTCGGGTACTTGGCCTGCTGCTCGAGAGACGGAAGCTGGAGAACTCGCTGGACGCCATGGTGCGGTAAGGTCGCCCGCGCGCCGCTTCGCTGTAGGCCTGGGCGCAGGCCATGTCGAATGGATGCCGGAGGGCCGTGAAGCTCTTGGGCGGGATGAGAGCTGGCCGTTGCCGCGCCTCCTGGATTGAGGCCGGGAGCCTCGTCCTGGGCGTTAGCATGACGGCGATCTTGTTGTACTCGTCGACACTGCGGTCAGAAGCGGCGGCATTGGCCTCGCTGCGAAGATAGCCCACTCGCCGCGCCGTCGTCACCGGAACCTCGGCTTCCCGGTCGAGTGGTCGATGGCTTGCTGGCCGAGTCTCCGCGGCGCCTGTCCCAAACACGTCAGGGCCGGGATCGGCGCTGTTCCTGCTGGGCCGGCTGGACGACGACGCGGGCAGTGTCGAACTGGGCGGCCATCAGGCAAGCCCGCCGGTACGGTCTCCACTGTAGACGTCACGCGGATCGGTCGTGCGCCGCCACCGATCGAGCCGGCGCTGCTCAAACAGCGTGTTGCCGATCGTGAACATGGCGTCGGTGCCGATGTCCTGGGCGCGGGCGCCGAAGATCGGCGATCTGGCGGCCCCCGCGTCGACCTTGTTCTGGCCGCCGGCCTGGGCGTAGAGGCCGCGCAGCCCTCGCCCTGGGCGGCCATCTCGAGGTTCTGCTTGCGGAAGGAGAGCTGGCGCTTCTGACTCTCGCCCATCGATGCGCATCGAGCTGATCGTCCTCCTCGGTCATGGCTGCGGTTGTGGTCGTCGATGGCGCTGGCCGAATCCTGGCCGGTCTGCACGCCGCCCCGGCGCCACGAGATCGATGGCGTTGTTCTGCACCAGCCGGTCGAGCTGCCCGCCGGCGCTGCAGCTCCCTGCTGGGCGTTCGCGCACGCTGAGCCTCGGACTGGCTGATGTCCGGTCTGCGAGGCCCAGCACGAGGTACTGGCCGCCACGCACCTGGGTCTGCAGGCCCTGCAGGTAGGTCTCGGTGCGGGCTGCCTCCTGGGCCTTCTGGGCGGACTGGATGCCGCGGCCCATGGCGTTCGGCGCCCTGCTTGGCCTGTGAGGCGGCCTGGGCCACCGACATCGCCGCCATGCCAGCCATCAGGGCGATCTGGAAGCTCATACCTCGACCTCGGTCTGGATGGTGGTGACGTTGAAGGGCAGCGGCAGCGGCGCGAGGTGATGATGCGGCGACTGGTTCAACTGAGATGCCGAGCAGCCAAGCCTTGAACCTGGCCGGTGTAGCGGTCGGGTGGCAGAGCGGAGTCGCCGACGGCGTTGCTGGTGCCCAGCTGATCGTTGTTGATCTGGGCCGACAGAGTGTCGACCAGGCTGATGGTGACCGAGACATTGCGCTTGGGCAGGCCCCACGAGATGCCGTCGGGCAGCTGAACTTCCTGCACCAGCGGCTGGAGTCAGCAGGCGTGGAAGCCGATAGCCGATCTCGCAGTCGGTGACTGCGGTCGGGCAGCACGACGTTAGCCCAGGCCGTCGGTCGGTGATGAGGCCGTAGTAGAGGTCGCCCGAGCAGGACAGTGCACGCAGTGCTTGTTGGCGTAGTTTGGTCCCATGTCGAAGATCGTGGCTGGGCCGACGACTGCAGGACTATCAGCGCGTGCGCGAAGTCCATGCCGGTAGTTGTTATCAAACACTTCGGAGGCAGCGCTCGCCGGTGACTGCGTCACGCTCGACGACCGCCCAGATCTCACGCTCGACCACGCCGCACGCCTTGATCTGGCCTTGCGTCGTCCACAGCATCCAGCCGCCGACATTCTCCCGCGCCGCACCTTGCTCAGCACGGCCAGCGTGCCGTCGGCGTTGGTGATGATGCAGAGCGCCTCCTGGGCGGTCTCGGTCTCGATGGCGACGTCGAGATCGACCGGGTTGCGCACCGAGATCCTGGCCATGAAGGTCAGCGCATCGGCGGTGTAGCTCTGCTGGAGGTCGTCGTAGACGAACTCGCGCACCGCGTTGGCGGCGCGGGAGATGAAGATAGTGGTCTGGTCGAAGCGCCGGGCGTCGGCGTTGGCGATGCCGCAGCCCGACTGCTGGCGCACCGAGAAGTTGGCCGGCGTCAGGCGCCGTTCTGCGGGCTGGGGGCAAAGAACTCGCCGTCGGCAGTGAAGATCTGGAGATGGCGGAAGCTGACCATGCGCTTGATCTGGGCGACACGGTCTTGGGCCGCGACAAACTTGATAGCGTCGGTCGGCTGGCCGGTGCCCAGCCAGAAGTTGAGCGGATCATAGGTCGTCGAGCCCCAGACGGTGTCTGGGCGCGTCGCGGCCGCCGCCGATGAACAGGCGCTGCTCGTGCAGAGCGCCGCATTGCGCCCAGCCGCGCATCTGTGAGAAGGCCTGCTCCTGCCAGTCGACGGTCGAGCTGGTGTTGGCCAGCGTGCCGTTGATGTTGAAGGCAGCCAGCGTCGGGCTGCTGACGCCGGTGCAGAAGCACTGGACGCTGCCGATCAGGATCCAGGTGTTGATATGGGCGGCGATTGAAGAACGGGAAGTTGCTGGTAGATATGGCTGGGCCGGTGACGGCGCCAGGTGTCAGCATGGTTCCGCCGCTGAAGAATTTCTGCATCGGCATGCGCGGCATGACGCCGGTGCCGGTGTCGAGGAAGCCCCACTGGATGGTGCTGACAGCGAAGTTCGAGGCGCCGGCACGGGTGATCTGGCTGGGTCTCGAAGTCGCGGTGGAAGACGAACATGGTGTCGAAGCTCTGCACCACGACGATCTCGTGGTTGGCGATCTGGCCTTCGGTCCACGGCATGCCGGCGGTGCCCAGACCAGGGTGCGGCTGACGCGGTTGTAGAGCCTGCACGGCACCGGCATAGAACAGGAAGACGTAGCTCTGGTTCTGCGAGAAGGTGAAAGCCTCGATCTGATAGGAAATGTTCGGCGTCATGTTGTTGGCGACCAGGGCCATGCCGATGACGTCGCGTGGCGCCGCCCTGCGGCCGGATCGAGACGTTCTCAGCGCGCCGCACCGAGTTCTTCCACACCGCCAAGTCGAGGCGGTCCTTGGCGTCGCGCCGAGATGGCGCCGCCGGTCATGTTGGTCTGCAGGGTTCACAGCATCAGTACACCGGAGCCGGCATGATGCGGTTGCGCAGGAAGCGCTTCTGGATTGACGCGCTTGGGCGTGACCGACTGGGCGTCGCGGTTCTTGGCGCGGCTCAGCTGGACTTCGTAGCCCTCGCTCATCGCCTTGATCTGCGCGCTGTTGCGCGTCACCGCGACGGCCAGCATCTGGGCCATGCGAGAAGATCGCGCACATCTTGAAGGAGGGCGGCCAGAAGGCCTCGTTGACGCGGTAGGAATACTGGCGATCAGCGCCGACGCGGGGTCGACGTCGCAGTAGATGCGGTCGGCCATGATCTCGTAACGCTGCACCGCCCCGTCGATGCGGCAGGTATGGATGTGGTAGGGCGTGCCCTGCTCGAAGCTCGGCATGTGGAAGGCGGTCTCGTAGCGGTCGAGCGGCGGGCTCGGGTCGACCTCGAGGAGCTGCTGGCCGGTGCAGAACTTCCAGCGATGGGCCTCCGAGCTCACCGACCATGATCTCATAAAGCGCTGAGGCGGCGATCACCTCGTCGCGGCCGATCTCGAGAAGCTCTGGAGCTGGCGCATGCCTAACAGCACCATGGCCGCCGAGGCGACCTCCTCGGGGTCTGGGGCAGCGGCAGTTGCGACATGGGGCCTCCGGAAAGGGAGGCGGAGCCGTCAGGGAAACAGCCCGCCAGAGTTCGGCTGCTCGCTTGGGCGAGTGGGAGAAAGGGGCAGCCGGCTGAGGTCAGCCAAAGCATGCTCTGGCTGGGGTCAGGTGTAAGAGGCGCTCTGTGACGTGGTTGCCGGTCGAGTTGGTGACCAGTACCGAGGCGTCGAAGTGGACTTCGGTGCCGCCGACCACGGCGCGGCATGGATGAGGTCGCCGGGCACGAGGTCGGAGGAACATCGGCAGGAAGTAGTTGGCGGCCTGCACGGTGGCGACGGCATCGGTGGTGAAGTAGGTCCACACCTTGCCGGCGCCGCCCGAGGCGACGAGGTTCATCTGGGAACGGGTGAGTGCCATTGGTTTCTCCCAGACTTTGAGGCTGACCTGACGACGCCCAGGCCGTCGATGACGCAGGCGTTCATCTGCATCTTGTTGAGCGCCCACCAGGGCCGCCCGTGTGCGCCCTCGTAGGTGATCGAGGAGTGTGACGTCTTGACCCACGGCGTGGCCGATCGCTGAGCGGTGGAAGATGAAGTTGGTGGTGTCTGGTGGCATGGGCGTAGCCCGACCACGGAAGCAATAAGTAATGGCTT
>ERZ1370068.9753-contig-8507_pt1 | contig 29757 bp, 45 predicted proteins | sample MGYA00561227_ERZ1370068 | MGnify/ENA primary metagenome ERZ1370068 (study PRJEB38410, sample SAMEA6850437) | metagenome | study: Metagenomic assessment of the ecological functions of the soil: analysis of the soil microbiota associated with the...
CAGCTGGCGCGCGAACGTCGCATGTCACAGAGCGCAGCGTGCGCGAAAATATCGTTGCCGGCACGCCTGCATGAGGCTGCCACGCCCGGACGTCCCCGAGCCGCAGGACACGGTCTGGTTCGGCAGTGACTGGCATCGGTTGTGGTGGGCTCGGTTGCTCGCGCGGTTCGACACATTGCCGCAGGTCGCCGCGTTCTGCCGGCGGGCTGGCTGATCGCCGGCAGCTGTTACCGCCGCCGCCGACCGCGATCGATGCCGAGGGACATGATTTTCCTGATCGCCTGCCGCCGATCACCCGACGATTGAGCGCTGACGGACATCACGAACGCGTCTGAAGGGCTGATCGACGACCAGCCGGCTGTATCGACAGACGCCCTGGAAGGCGAGCAATCGGCGGTCACGGTGCGAACGCGCTCGAAATCGCGCAGCCCGGATCAGCAGCCCTATGACGATTTAAGGCGTTCTTCCGCTCGGGATGAGCGACCAGCTGTGAGATCGGCCGTCCGCGCGATTCACTGGCTGTTGGAGACTGGCGGACATCAGACACCCGCGTTATTACCCGCAGCTTCCTGCCAATCGCCCGATGAAGCTGGCGACGGTCGTGGCGGTCATATCGCCGGCGGCGTCGCTGAATGTCGCGTTGCGTACTCGCCGGCGCGACCGACGACCGCGCCGACGATCTCTACTGAGCGCGGTCGCGACCTGATCGAGAGTCTGACCCGAGGCCATCGAGATGAAGGTTCTTTACCGGAAGGCGACGCGCTGGGCGCGACGGTCGATCTGCAGCAGAGTTCAAGGACAGCCGTCAGCGACGAGGTTGCCGATCAGCGTCGGGCTGGCGACGCCAGAACGAACGACGAACCAGGCCTGATTTAACAGCGACACACAGGGCAATGCCGATCGTCGATGCTCGCCGGCCTGCCGAAACGCGTTCTTTTCGCACAGTCAGAATTCGTCACGAGCGCGCGAGATCATCGTTAACGTCGCCAGCGGCGCAGTCGAATTCATGACTCCGCAGCCCGGCGATCAGCCACTCAGATCGGCGGGCGGCACCGGCAGATTCTCGCGACGCGCCGAACCAGCGCGTCATCCGCCATCGGTGTTCGGCGACGGGCGTCTCTTCGGTCGCCGCGCCCGCGGCGCCGCGGTTACTTCGCGATGGGCGCGCATGCCGAGCCGCCGACTGAGATCGCGGGAAGCGAAGAAGCGATCATTAATGCCATGCTGTCGGCTGAGCGGAGCCGCGCATGCCGCACCCGGCTGATATGCGAAGCCGCACGGCGACGTTATCAAAGCGATTTGTTCAGTCCCATGAACGCGCTGTTCCCCAGCAACGTGACGGATCCTCGTAGTTGCCTGGCGCGGAAAGCGATCCGGCGATTTGAAGAATGGTCTCGAAGATGTCGAACATGGCAACGAGATTATCTGCCGCCGATGCGAAGCCGTCGTAAATTAGGTTCGGGGTTCCGGCTCCGGCCTGTCTCTACCGTTCGCCTCAGTTCTGTTCTGAGTCTCCGTCGCCTCGCTGCCGCGCAGAATCTGAACAGCGTCACGGTCACTCGTTAGCAACAGCCGATGGTCGCGCTACGACACATCACCGTGATACCCGCCGCCGGCTGAGCAGCGGCGCTGGGCTTATCGACGTTCTTAGGTATGCAGCGCGTGACGCCGAGCCACGGAGTTCGGCGTCGGCGTGGGGCGGGCGCGTCCGCCGCACCTCGACTGCTGATAGCTATCTGGCTGCAGAATACCCTCCACGCCGACGTGGCCGGCGACGCCGTTCCGGCATCGCCGGATCATGGAGGCGATCGCAAATACAAAACGATTCTCGGTGACGAACGCACCCCGAGAGTTGTATGCCGGCGTTGCCGATTGAGCCAGAAGATCACTTTCTGCCGGGTCGAGTGGGCGAGCCGGGCGTCCGGCTTACCACGCTCGCCAGGATCCCGCTTGTAGTTGCCCGGCGAGAGCTGTCACGTTCGACCGATCTTCAGCCCTTCACCGCAGAAGTCGGCAAGGAGGCGATTTACGGCGCGATCGACGGGAATCCATCCTGATGAGCGAAGAAGCCAGTGGTCGCGGCCAGCTGCGCCGAAACCGATCGACATCGCTTCCGCAGTCATCGCATCCTGAAGCGTGGAAGCAGGCGATGTTCCGCTGGGTCAGTCGATCTCGCGCGACGAAGTTCTTCGCGATCAGCGCAGGGCTCAGCTCACAAATGGCTGCCGATGGCCGAAAGCCGAAAGGTCGACGTGCCAGGATCGATTGCTGGCATCGGCGGAGCTGCCGAGCGGGCGGCGGGCGCATGATGCGCTGAATCGGTCGGTCTGGTTGCAGAAGTGACCGCCGCACAGGCGAACCAGATCGGCGAGCAGAGCTGAGACGTAGTCGCTGGATTTCGCCACGTCCACCATCTGCCGCAAGCGAATCAGCGTCGGTTTCGACGTTTGATCGAGGAGCCGTCGACTTCGCTGAACGCGTCATGGCTGGGCACATCGTCCGCATGAATTGTGCGCCTGCCGCCCGCTATCGTCGCCACTCTTCGGTCCACGCCATCTGCCTTGAGCCGTCGAGGATCGGTTGGCGCCATCGGCTGGTTGTCGTCAACCAGACCCCTGACCGAGAAAAACGCACAGTATTTTCTCGTCATCGTAATTGAACGGCGTGTGCACGACATGATGCGATCAGCCGAGGTCCGTAACATCCACGCGAGGCGTGACTAGCCTTCTTCCGAGCTGCAAGCATGCGTCGTCGATGTAGCCCACATGCGCGATTGACTACCCGATCTGGCTGAAGCAGAATTGATGCCATCGAAATATCGACTGCAACCGCGATCGCACGTGCAACCGCGGAATCGAAGTGCCGTCGCCGTCGAGGACCAGTTCCTCGCGTGAGGCGACAGATCGAGCACCGCTTCCACCCTGTTCGCGTGGACGGCGGCAAAGAGCGATCGACGATCGCCGAGCCAGAAGATTCACGTCTGAGCGGCCCGACATCGATCGCCCGACTGGTGCCACCGCGCCCACTGACGCCTTGCGGAACGCCTACGATGGCCGCCGCGTGACGGAAATGGCGCCGAGGACCGCGCGAGCGTCGACGTCGCACACCGCCAGCCGCCGCGGCGTATGTCGGTAACCCAAATCGCGCCGATGTAACCCATCATCACGAGGTCCAATTACTGGCATTACGATCGGCGTGTCATCGCAGCTGCCGCCGATTTGGTGCCGTTATCGCGTAAATGTACCAGCCCGAGTGGCGATTAGCCACGCGACGCCAAAGCGCGATCGCGATCGTGCCATCGTCACCAGGTGTCCGACTCTCGTACGATGGCCTGGCTGCCGTTAAGGGCTCGCGCGCCGGCGCGATGGCCGTATGAAGAGGAGTGCGGAGCTGACTTGATCGTCGCCCTCTCGGTGTCGAGTAACAGCTGAGCGCGACGACGGTTCTCGAACAGTAGTGTCGAGCCTGCATAGCCGATGATACTCGATGAAGGCGCCGCGCTGATGGTGAGCCGGCCCGCTCGCTGCATTCTTATCTGATGTCATGAGTCGTTCCGCGCAGTTGGCGGATGTCGACGCGCGAGGCGCCGATCGCAGACGCCGCGCCTGCCCCCGGCGCCGATGTCGGCGGTGTCGATCTCGAGGCACGATGAGCTGAGCCGACTTTCCTCGTCGATGGTGGGGCGTGACCACGGTCGAGCCCAGCTGCCCGTCACGAGCAGGCGCGCGGCTGGTGTGGCGGCGCAACAGGGAAACTGCGACGAGAATGGTTTCGGCGCAGTGGCCGGCGAGCAGCCGCGGCGTCGTCGATGGCCTCGCGACCAGCCGCTGCCAGCGCGGTCACGCGGTCGCACAGGATCGTCTGATCGAAGATACTGATCATCGCACGATCTGCACATACGTCGATTAGCGCACGCCAACCACAGTGTCGACGGCGGCGAGAATCGCCACGACGATGATCCGGCAGCTATCGTCGACGACGACCGGTTCGCTGATTTACTCTCGCTGGGCGTCGCAGCCGCGACATCACCGGGCGGTCGGAACGCTGGCGCACTGCCGCCGATAATCAGAGCCGACAACGCGCCGGTCGATATCAGCGATCCGAGTTCGACACGACGCCCGCGTCCAGGCCAACGCCGCACGGAGTCGGTGACATTGCCGTTACCGACGGGCGATCGATGAGGTAGGCGAACAAATCTGCGATGATGTCGGCGATCGACACCGACGACGCCCACGACGAAGCCGAACGATGCGCGTAAACAGGAAGCCCCAGAATGTTACCGACACCGGTCGTCGACGATGATCGTATGGTCGAGATCAGAGGATCCGCCGGAGAGTGGGATGACCGCTTCATAATGCCGTCTCCCCACTTCGGCCACGAGACGGCGACCACTGCTGCTGCACCTTCTGATCGCGACGCCGCCGGATGCCACCGCTGAGCAGATGCCGATGATCGCCCCTGGAATCCGCGCATTGCGGATGGTCGAGACGCGGACATCGGCGAGCAGATCGCTGCCGACCACGGCGTCAGCAGCGATGGTTGCGACAGTCGAGTCGCACGCCGATGGTGAATGCCCGTGAGATCGCGAAATCACGTTATCGAGCGTCGAGCATTCATTTTCGCCCCGCTTTCTTGATCGTTGATCAGCAGGTTGGATGTCAGTCGAACACTTGAAGTACGTTGACCGACGGCGTCGACACCGCGCCGGTCTGATATGCCCAGATATACCCGACCACTTTGACGCCTGCCGCTTCATTCGTTGAGGTCGGGGTCGGTGGAACGCTGTTTCGCCGACGCAAATGATAACGGTTCATGCCGGTTCAACGACAGATATTCACACTGTCCCCTGTGGGGCCATCTCGTTGCCAGCGTTCAGCCACCGCCGGAGTACGCGATCCGACAGCCTGATCCGATTGCAGATTCGCCCGGGGATCCATCCAGTGCGGGCCGCTCAGGTGACATCCGTGATGGTGTCGCCGACATCACCGTGCTCAGCGACGCGTTCAGATGGTTCCGGGCGCGAGCCCGGCTGGATGTTCTTACAAGGCTGCGGCCCGACCGCCACCAGCAGGTCCGCTCTGAAGCTTGAGATGAAGCCGTCGTGATCTGATACTGGTGCCACGCCTGATCGAGACCACGCCTGATCGATGCGAGTTCCGGTGCGCTGCGATGACGGCGTTTATAGATCGCCGCGGCAATATCACCGCGGCACGGTCAGTGATATTCGTTTCATGTCACCGCTTCTACGTGATGCGGGGACCGCGTAACTGACTCGAGCTCAATTGCGCGCTGGCACTGGGCCCGCACCTGACTGAATCTTCGCCTGGCGCTGGTTTGTCGGCGGCGCCTGACCGATCCGGCGTGGCGAACGACGCGTCGCTCGTGGACACCGGCGGAGCCTGTCGGACCACTGGCCGAGCGACCAGTCAGGTGCGGGCCCAGCACCAGCGCACCCATTACGGGTCTCGGGTCGTCGGCCGACCAGTTCTTGTTTCAGTTTCAGTTCGCGATAGACGCGCACGGTGCGCAATCCGTTCTCGACGCCCGTAGGGCTAGGCAGCGGTGTAGGGTTAGGGCTCAGGCTAGTACCTGGTGACATGAAACGAATATCACTTCTGACCAGCTGCCGCGGTGATGGTTGCCGCGGCGGCGTCTGCGCAGAGCAAGCTCACCGTCATCACCAGCACGGAGGATCTCGCGTCGATCGCGCGCGAGGTCGGCGGCGATCGGATCATCGATCGAAGCGATGGCGCGAGGCTATCAGGATCCGCATTTCGTCGAGGCGAAGCCGAGCTTCATCCTCAAGCTCAGAAGCGGACCTGCTGGTGGCGGTCGGACGCGAGCTCGAGATCGGCTGGCTGCCGCCGCTCATTCAGCAGAGCCGCAACGCGAAGATCCAGGCCGGGCGCGCCGGGTTATCTGGACGCGTCGCTGCGGCGCGACGATTCTCGAGATTCCGACCGGCAACATCACGCGCGCGATGGGCGACGTCCACCCGCTGGGCAACCCGCACTACTGGATGGATCCCGAGAACGGCAAGCGCATCGCGAAGCGAGATCGCCGACAAGCTGTCGGAGCTCCGGCCGGCGGATCGCGCGTACTTCCAGCAGCGGCTGGCCGACTTCACGACGCCGTCTGGACGCCGCCGAAAAGCGCTGGCTGGCGCAGATGGCGCCCTACAAGGGACACGAAGAGTGGTGACCTATCACCGGTCGTTCCCGAACTTCGCCGAGCGCTTCGGCCTCGACATCGTCGGCTACGTCGAGCCGCGACCGGGCATTCCGCCGACGCCGCAGCACACGCTCGACCTCATCAACGAGATGAAGCGGCAGAACGTCAAGCTCGTGCTCGGTCGAGCCGTATTTCGATCTGAAGACGCCCAACGCCATCGGGCGGGAGACCGGCGCGCAGGTGCTCGGTCATGCCGCCGTCGGTCGGCGGCACGAAGGAGGTGACCGACTACTTCAAGCTGTTCGACTACGACATCAACCTGCTGGTCGAGGCGATCAAGAAGAGCGGGGCGAAGTAAGTGCTCGACACCTCCATGCTCGCGTTCCTGGCGGCGCCGTTTCGTCGGCCAGCCTGATCCTCGACAGGCATTCACGCCTACCTCGGCGTCCACGTCGTCGAGCGCGGCGTGATCTTCGTCGACCTGTCGCTGGCGCAGATCGCGGCGCTCGGCGCCACCATCGCGCTGCTGACGCCGCTGGTCGAGCGGCGATCCGCACGCGCCGGTGGTCTACTGGATCAGCCTGGCGTTCACGCTTCATCGGCGCGTTCGTGTTCTCGACGATCCGCAGCAAGCGCGCGCGGATTCCGCAGGAAGCGATCATCGGCATCTGCTACGCGGTGGCGTCCGCGGCGGCGATTCTGGCGATGAGCAAGGCGACCTCGGAGAGCGAGCACCTGCAAGGACATGCTCGTCGGGCAACATCCTGGCCGTCTCGTGGCCGGAAGTCGGGAAGACGGCGGCGCTCTACGGCGCGGTCGGCCTCGTTCCACTTCATCTTCCGCCAGAAGTTCCTCGCCATCTCGATGAGCACCACACGACGCATCATCGCGAGTCGAGCCGACCGGGTCGTCGGTGCGAGTTCTGGGACTTCCTGTTTTACGCGTCGTTCGGCTTCGTCGTGACGTCGTCGGTCGTCGATCGCCGGCGTCCTGCTGGTGTTCTGCTACCTCATCGTGCCGTCGGTCGGCGGCGATGCTGTACGCCGACTCCATCGGCAAGCGCCTGGCGATCGGCTGGACGATGGGGACGATCGTGTCGGCGCTCGGTGTCTATCTGTCGCTGCAGCTCGACCTGCCGACCGGCGCGCACGATCGTGTGCACCTTCGGCCTGGTTCTGATTATCATGGCGGCAGTGCGCCCGCTGTTCCCGACCGCCCGTCCGTCAGTCGCCGTCAGCGTCACGATGCAGTGTCGTAACTGCGGCGCCGAAATCGCCGACAAAGGCGCTCATCTGCTACTAGATGCGGAACGGCGACGACCGAGGCCCGCTATCAGCCGGCGCCGATCGGACGCCGCCGGTCGTCGCCGACGATGCTGCGGACCATCGTTCTCGTCGTGGCGATTCTCGCCGCCGTCCTCGCGGCCTACCTGTGGTTGAGCGTGCGATAATCGGACGTATGGCCCGTTTCGCGCTCGGTGCTCTGGATCGCGTGGGCCGTGGTCGTCTGGAACGTGATCTTCGATCAGGCACGATCGTCCTGGCCGGCCGCGACTATATCCAGGCCGCGCTGGCAGCGGGCGTCGGGCCCGTTCTGCGAACATCGACGACCGGATGCGCCCGCCGTCACCCGCGGCGCCTCGGCTCGCCACGGCTGCCGCCGGAGCCATTCTCGTCACCGGTTTCCCGTGCGCCTTGCGCCGCACCCGCTGATCTACGACTGGAACCACGACGCTGCGGCGCCGCGCGGCCGGTCGCGATGCTCGACGACGAGACGCTGCGCGACGGGCTGCAGTCGCCGTCGGTCCGCACACCCGACCATCGACGAGAAGATCGAGCATCCTCCACCACATGGACGCGCCTCGGCATCGACACCGCCGACATCGGCCTGCCCGGCGCCGGCCCGCGAGGTCGCGTGCGACGTCGAGCTGCCTGGCGCGCGCGATCGGCGACGGCAGGTCTGCGATCCGCGCCAACTGCGCCGCGCGCACGCATGATCGCCGACATCAAGCCGATCGCCGAGATCAGCAGCGGACCGGCGTCCCGATCGAATGCGGCGCCTTCATCGGGTCGAGCCCCATCCGGCAGTATGCGGAAGGCTGGACGCTCGACTACCTGCAGCAAGTGCACCGAAGAGGCGCTCACCTTCGCGGTCAAGCGAGGGCCTCACGGTGATGTATCGTCACCGAGGACACGACGCGGGCCGATCCGGAATCGCTCGCGCCTGCTGTTCACCACCGCCATCCGCGCGGGCGCTTCGCGGCTGTGCATCGCGGACACGGTCGGGCACGCGACGCCGAACGGCGCCAAGGCGCGTCGTCACGGTTCGTGAAGTCGGTCGTCGCGGAGCTGTGGTGCGCCGACGTCGGCATCGACTGGCACGGGCACCGCGATCGCGGCTTTGGCGTCGCGTCGAGCATCGCCGCGCTCGAGGCGGGCGCGACGCGGCTGCACGGCGCGGCGCTCGGCATCGGCGAGCGCTGCGGCAACACGCCGATCGATCTTCTGCTCGTGAACCTCGTGATGATGGGTTACTCGAGCGCGATCTGAGCGGCGCTGCCGGCATACTGCGCAGGCGGTGGCGCGGGCGTGCGACGTGCGGCATCGCGCCGAACTATCCGGTCATCGGCGCCGACGCGTTCCGGACCGCCACCGGCGTCCACGCGGCGGCCGTCGTCAAGGCGTTCCGGCAAAGGCGATCGCGCGCTGATGGACGCGGTGTATGCGGCCGTGCCGGCCAGCCTCGTCGGCCGGCAGCCAGGAAATCGAGGTCGGCCCGATGTCGGGCCGCTCGAACGTGATCTTCTGGCTCGAGAGTCGCGGCTTGCCGGCGACGGACGAGGTCGTCGATCGCATCCTTGCCGCCGCCAAGGCGTCGGAGCGCACGCTCACGCACGAACAGGTGGAAAGCTCTGATCGGCGGCCCGGTGCCGACAAAGCCTGTCACTCCTCGACTGCAGACTGGTCCCTCGGCGGCGACGCGGCTTCTGACCGCGGACACGCCTTTGCGTGCATTTCCGCGAACCTGCGAGACGCGGTCGATGGCCGGTATCAATCCTGCTAGCCAGACGAGATCGCCGAACGGAGGGAGTGTCAGATCGCGCATGGCTGGGCTACATCGACGACTTTTGCCGCATGCTGCGGATGCAGCTCGGCCGGAGGAGCGTGTCACGCCTTCGCGTGAGACGACAAAGATCGGTCGGGTCCTTCCCACGCGGACCTCGACAGACATAGAATCGCATCCTCCAATCGTGCAGTGAAGCTCATCAGCACCACGCCGTTCAGTTCTACGATGACGAGAAAACCTGGTACGCCACCGTGGCCGGGCTTTCTGGGTCAGGGTCTGGTTGACGAGCAACCGGCCATTCTCATCGCCACCGCGGCGCATTGCGCGGCCGATCCTCGACGAGCTCAAGGGACGGATGCTCGACGTGGACCACGCCCAGGGGAGTGGCGACCTGATCGTGCTGGACGCGGAGGAGACACTCGCGCAATTCATGCAGGACGATGTGCCCAGCGCTGACGCGTTCGAGTCCGACGGTGGGGGATCTCATCCGACGGCTCCTCGTCAAACGATCGAAGCCGACGCTGATTCGCGCTTACGGCGAGATGGTGGACGCTGCTGTGGAAGGACGGAAACTCCGACGCGGCGATCCGTCTCGAGATCTCTCTGGAACCGGCTCGCCGATCGGCTTCGGGTTCGCGCTCCTGTGCGGCTACTCGATGGGTCACTTCTACAAGCAGACCGACCGGTTCGAGGACGTCTGCCGCCAGCACGCGCACGTCGTGCCGCCGCGCCCGCTGCGGCGGCAGCCGCCGAACTACGCTTAATCGGCTATCAGCTTCGGCTGTCAGCCTTTCAGCTTTCGGCCATCAGCTTTCAGCCAGCCTCCAGCCCCTAGCCCCGAGCCCCGAGCCCCTACTTCTTCAGCAGCACGTCCTCGAAGAACTTCGTCGCGCGCGGGTCCTTCGACTGACTCCAGCCAGAACATCGCCTGCTTCCGCACTTCGGGATTGCGGTGGCTGCGGGCGATGTCGATCAGCTTCGGCACGCCTTCGTCGGCCGGCAGCTGGCTGAGCGCGAACACCGCCTTCTTCTTCACTTCGATCTCGGGGTCGTTGTCGATCGCACCGGCGATAGTCGCCATCGCCTCCTTGCCGGCTTTCTGCGCGAGCCAGAAGAGCGGCCTGGCTTCGGACCCTGGTGCTCTGATCGTCGCGCGCGGTCGCGATCAGCGTCGTCAGGCGCCGCGGGCACCTTGCTCACCGAGAGTCCGAACGTGACCTTCTCGCGAACCTTGTCGCTGGGATCCTGAGCGAGCATCCGGGTGAGCAGCCGGACGCCCGGCTTGCTCCGCGTCGACCCGAGCCAGAACGGCGGTGTCGCTGCGAAGCCAGTCCGGCGCGCGCCGGCGCCACGAAGCCTCGAGCGCGCGATCGGCCGCCGGTGCGTTGTGCAGCGCGATGGCGGTCATCGCCGTCTTGCCGACGCGGTCGCGGCCTTCGCCCGGTGTCCGGCGATGCCAGGCACGAGCGTCGTCAGCCACGCGACGCTGTCGTCCGGCGTGACGTTCTGCAGCCAGACGACCGGCATGCCGCCAGAATCGAGGTTGCAGTCCGGCGTGAAGGTGCGGATGCGCGAGACGCGCCCCGCCTCGACGCGGGTGAGCACGATGAACTCCGTGGACGACTCGAGCGATCACGCGCTCGCCGCCTCGCGAAATCGTGTCGCCCGTGTTCATCGACACGCCGCTGCCGCTTTCGAGGCGGCAGCTGCCGCGCGGACATCACGGTGCCGTTGGTGATGTTGTCGTAGCAGCACATCTGCCGCGGCCCGGCGACCATCGGCACACGGTAACCAACCCACTGCGACCGTGCCGTAGCCGCCGCTCGAACCTCTTGTTCCAGATTCTGCGCCGGCAGCGGGAGCGGCGGAACTCAGAACTAAGAACTGAGAACTTAGAACCAGAACCAGGTAGAACCCCGAACCCGGAACCCGAACCCAGAACCCCGACGGCGTCACTTCAGCAGCTCCAGCAGGTAATCCGTCACTTCCTTCGATTTGCCCATGTTCGACATCTTCGAGACCATTTCCTTCTTCATCGCCGGATCCTTTTCCGCGCGGGCGAGCTCTACGAGGATCCGTCCGTTGTTCTGGAGGAACAGCGCGTTGATCGCCTCCTTCCTGATCTCGGGCGAGGTGTCGGACTGGTAAATCGCTTTGATGGCATCGCCGGTGCGGCTCGCGCCCATCAGCCCGAGGTTGCGCACGGCGCTGCGCGCCGGAGCTGCCGGATCCTTCTCGCTCTTCGCGAGCTCCATCAGCTTGTCGGCGCTGCCGCCGACGAACATCGCCTGAATGATCCGCTTCTTCACGTCCACGGATGTCTCGGTCGAATAGAGCTCGGCGAGCTCGGCATGCGCGCCCATCGACGCCCGAGCTGCTGCACGGCCTCGCCGCGCAGGCTCGGGCGTCGGTCTCGCCCTTGGCCAGGCCGAGCAGCCGCGCCCGGTCGCCGGACACCATGAAGCTGCGGATGATCGCGCGCTTCACCGCCGGGTCGTTCGACGCGCGGTAAACGTCCGCGAGAATCTGCCGGTTGTCGTTGCCGCCCATGATCCCGAGTACTTGATCGCGCGCGAGCTGCAGGTCGGGATTCGATGCGCCTTTGGCGACGTTGGCGATGATCTCGCGCGCTCGTGACGAATTGCTCTGACTGAGCACGAAGAGGCGCGCGGTCTTTGACCTTCGGCGAGTTTGGGCCGGCGAGCATCTGCTCGATGATCGGCATCGCCCGCTCGGCGTCGCTGTTCATCAGGGCGCGCAACGCGATCAGCTTCAGCTCCTCGTCGTTCTGCGATTCTGGCGTCACCGGCTGACCGGACGACTGGCGCACCTCGATTTCGAGCGCCTTCGAGTCCTTGGCCCAGCGGCTGCTCCTTGAACTTCTGCTGCAGATCGGCGATCGCGCCCAGCGCGTCGGCCTTCCGTCCCAGCTTGTTGAGGCTGTAGGCCTTCCAGTAGAGCGCCCCGTCGGCGCGGATTGCTCTTCAGCTCGATCACGCGATCGAGGTCGCCGATCGCGCGCTCGAACTTGCCCTTCCTCGATCAGGTCGCGCAGCCCGCTCGTAGAGATCGTCGGCGCGGTCGTCGGTCGCGCCGGCGAGTGCGAACGCGACGACTCCTCCGGCGACGCCGCCGGCGATGCCGCCGCTGACGCCGCCCACGACCGTCGCCAGCTTCGGCTCGAGGTGCATCGGGCCTGATTGCGCGCCCGCGGTCGCCGACAGGGCGGCGCGTCAGGAGCGCCGCAATGACGAGGGGTGAATAGCGCAGTGTCTGATGTCCATAGTCTCAGCTCGTCTTTCTGTATCGGTGTCCGTGGGCTCGCCGCGCCGGGACGGCTTTCCCGATCCCGGAGCTGGTCGCTCATCACACGAACTTTGAAGAGGAGCGCCGCCGCATCGATGCGCCGGCGGATTTGCTTCGAGATCCGCCGCGCTGATCCGCGACGGGCTGTGCACGATTTCGAGCAGGCTGCGTTCGAGGTCGTCGAGCACCGTGGCCACCGATTGCTCGCCGGCCTCCAGGGCGTCCTGCCGATACAGCCGGCTGGTCGTCAGCAGATCGTCCGCCCAGCCCTGCGCGCTCGAGATGTCGCCGCTAGTCCGGCGCGTTCATGATGTCCGTCAGCACGCGCTCGGATCGATCGAGGTGATCGGCGACCAGAGGTCAGGAGAATCCGCTGACGTCCCTCGGCGTGATCGCGGTCGGCGGCGGCGTCTTGCCGGTGCATTGACAGGCTGCCGGCGGTGCAGCCGCGTCGCGCGACGTCCGGCCGGCGATGAACGCCGACCAGCACCAGAATCGCGGCGGCCGCCGCGCAGCTCGGACCAGACCCGGATCCCATCGAACCACGCGGACTCCGAACCACGAGCCCGTCCGCGTTCGGGCAGCCGATGCCGGATGCGCTGCCAGACTTCGAGGCCGTCACTGATCGCCGCGCTCGGGGACGTCGGGCGCGGCAATCATCGCGAGCGTGCCGGCAATCTCGCGATAGCACTCGCGCACGCTGCGCACTCGTCGAGATGACGCTCGACGTTCGCGCGGCCGGCGTCCTTCGCCGTAGTAATAGAGCGTCAGCTCGTCTTCGCTGATAATGCTTCACGATTCTGACTCTCGTAGCGGCGCAAGCGCCGCCCGCAGCTTCTTGACCGCGCGGAACACGCTGTGCTTCGCCGCGCTCGTGCCCAGACCGAGCGTCCGGCTGATTTCGTCGATCGATCGTCCCTCGTAGTGCCGCAGCGTGAACGCCGCGCGCTCGAGCGGGCTCGAGGCCGCCAGCGCGCCCTGACGCGCCGCTGAATCTCGGCGCTCTGCGCCAGCCGCTCGGGTTCGGCAGATCGGTGGCCGGCAGCTCCGAGCGGCCTCGTCCAGGCTGTCGCCGCGCGACTGATCGTGCCGGGCCTGTTTCGATCTCATCAGATCCACCGAGCAATTCGAGACGATGCGATAGAGCCACGTGCCGAAGTTCGCCCGCGATTCGAAGCGCCCCAGCTGCTTGTAGGCGCGTAGAAAGCTTCCTGAACCACATCCTCGGCATCCTGCTCGTTCCCGGTCATCCGGAACGCCAGCCGGAAGACACTCCGGCTGTGCCGCTCGACGAGCGCGCGAAACGCCTCGCTGTCGCCCTGGCGGGCACGGGCCAGGACGGCTGCCGACTCGGTCGCGTCCATCTGATCCACTTAGACGGAGTCTAATCCCTGCGGTTAGTAGCACTAACAGGGACTCGGGGGCTAACGGGGGCTGGGGGCTAGCGGCTGGGCTAGGGGCTCAGGGCTGGGGGCTAGGGCTAGGGACTGGGACTGTCGGGGCAGGACGGGCTGATGGGGACTGGGAAGTTCGCTGCCTATCCAGACCCTTCCCGCCAGTCCCGCCCGACGGTCAGCGTCCCGGCGTGCGCCACTGCCGTCAGCAAGGCGATGAGCGCCTTGTCGCCGGCGACGCGCGACGTGCCGACGACAACGGTTTCCCCGACGTCCATCATGAAGCTGGTGTCGATGATCGAGCGCCCGCCGACCCGCGCCGCGGCGTCGCGCAGGCTTTTCTCCTGCTCGAGCTCCTTCTGAATCGCGGCGATTTTCTCTCGGTGGCCGCGATCAGCCTCTCGCACGTTTCTCTCCGCTCGACGCACGCAATCGTTCTCGCCTCGGCCTCCGCCGCACGAAGGGCGTCCTCCAGCGACGCGCGTCTGCCCGCTCGCGAGTCGGCGTCAGCGGCGGGCTTCACTCCCACGACTGCGCCGGGCTCGGCGAGTCGGAAGCTGACGCTCAGCTTCCCGCCATGCGCTGAGGACACCGCGCAGCGTCAGCTCGTACCCTGGTCATTCGCCCCGCGCAGCCGGGATATGGTCCGCTGCGATCCGAGAATCCACTGGGCGTCGAGCAGCCGATACGATTTGTACGGCAGGAAATCCTTCATGTCGCCGAGCGCCTTCGCGCGGCAGCCGGCACGTTGTTGTCAGCCGCCGCAGAAGCGTTCTGCACGTCGCCGAGCGACGAGCACTACGCTGTAACCCTGTGGTGACGCGGGCGCCATCTTTGACCGGTGGTTAGCGGGCCGGTTACTGCGGGTGCGCGAGACGGTCGCCGCAGCTGCGAGCGTGGATTGCCGCTGCCAGACCCGCAAGCGAGCCAGCACGCTGCATGACGTTCATTCTTTCATGGATTGAACTCCGGATCGAAGACCCAGATGATGCGGCGTCCCACCGGGCGACGCGAACTGCAGTTGACGATGCGCGCCCTCGGCGCCCGAGGCGTGGGTCAGACGCGGTGTCGATGGGTGACACGCGCGGCGCCGGGGTCCGGAGACCCTGGAACACGCCGGCGGCGAGCGCCGCTGCGACCGCCGCGCCGGCGAAGCAGCGGCCCGGGCCACCGGCTCGTCGCCCGATGCGGTCGTCGCGAGCGCGGCCAGCACCGCTCGCCGCACCGCCTGGACGTCAGCCGCCGACATCTCCGGCTCCAGCGCGACGGGGTCGCCGTCCCGCAGCAGCCTGCCGATGTCCTTCATGCCCCCGCTCCCTTCAGACCTTCTTCAGTGCGCACCGCCTGCGCCAGCTCCCCGTCGCCCGCGCGCCAGATGCCATCGCACCGTGACCGGCGACACACGCCGGGAGCAGCGCGGCGATGTCGCCAATGGCGGTGCCTTCGAGCTCGTAGAGGATGACGACCGCAGCGCCGGGGCGTGAGTGTCGAGCGCCCGCCACACCGTGGACCGTGGCGACCAGCTCGCGCTCCTGATCTCGACCAGCCTCGAAGCCGCGGCGTCGGCGGCAGTGCAGCGATCGTAGCGATGGCGCTCGCCGTGCGACGCCATCCGTCGCGGCAGACGTTGATCAGCACGCGAACCAGCCAGGCTTCCTCGCGCGCCGCACCGGATGGCACTCGAGCCGATCGACTGCGCGGCGCGCAAATAGGTGTCCTGAACCAGATCGCGGGCGTCTTCCGCGTTCTTCGACAGCCGCCGCGCCAGCCGGTACACAGCGGCTTGTGGTGCGTGTCGAACAGCGCGGCGAGCCGCTCCGTCGCGTCGGTCAGCTGGACCTCCACCGGGGCGGACCAGACGACCGCATCGCTGGTCATGACTGGATAGACGCCGCTGGGGTCATTAGTGTGGTGGTGCGTCAGACGTCAAGTCAGACTCGGGAGGACCTTGCAGTGGCTGCCGATCTACGAACACGAGGCATCGGACACAAAGGTAAGTCTTTCACCTTGTGTCGTTTGTGTCCGCGGTGGACACTCTGGCGTCGCTGATAGCCGTTGACGTGAGCGTCCAGTGCGCGGCGACCGCGACTCGACACGTTCAGGCGCGGCGCTTGTGGCCTTTCTTCATCTTGTGGTGAACCGCCGTCAGCACGTAAGGCCGGCGCGGCCGAATCCGGCGCCGGTCAGCGTCAGCCCCTTGACGAACCGCGTTTCGATCTGCGGCAGCGCGGCGAGCACACGTCACCGACCACCTGGAGGCTGCGGGCGCTCACCGCATCCAAGGTGTCCTTCGCGCGGTGTGCCACGGCTCGTAGTCGAGGTCGATGATGTCGACCGGATGGCACGCCGGCGGCCAGGAACGGCAGGTGATCGTCTCTCGACGCGCGTCGATTCGGGCACGAAGTAGTTGTCCAGCTCGAGCCGCTCGGCAGCGCCCCAGACCAGGTCGGTCAGCCACGGCGTGGAATTGGCGTCGCGCCTGACCACGAGGTCGCGATCGCCGATCATGTCGACGAGGACCATCGCCTTCAGCGTGGCGAGCGATGCCGTCGCGTCGCGCGGCCTCGACGTAATGGCGGCTGCCCGTAGGTATTGTCGGTGCCCTGCCAGTCCCACAGGCGCGCCTCTTCGCCGTCGAGGAACACGAGCTCGATCGTCATCGCGTTCCTGCGCGCCTTGAGCACCCGCGCCATCTCGATCAGGAACGCTGCGCTCGACCCGCCACGTCGTGGCGCCGACGAAGCGGAATTCGCGCGTCAGCTTGGTGTCGTAGTGGTCGCGGCGATGACCAGGCGATCCTTGCGGGTTCCTGGAATCGTGACGATCAGGTTCACCATGTGGACCTGATCGATCGGCGTGCGATCGTCCCACGCCTGCTCGACGACGCGCGAGCCCTCGGCCTCGAGCTGTTCTTGATGTACTTCCGGGTCTGCTCGATGGCCGCCGATCCCGCGGCCGCGGCCCGATCGCCACGAGCTGGCGCAGGTGCCCCAGGCGCGGCCCGAGTCGAATTTCGGCTGAGGCGCGCGCCTGGGCGCCAGCAGAACCGCGAGCGTGTTTGCAGCATCAGCGGATTACTCCCTGGTCAGATCGCTCCCCGAAGGCATCGCGCTCAGCGAGGCGGCGCACATCGTCACGATCGCCCCTGGGGACGTAGTCGCGTGCCGCAGGTCCTGTATAATCTGCCGCCGGCCGGGCGATCTTCTGATCGGGGTCGAGCAGCATCTCCTCCCACTGCGCGATCCAGCCGGCCGTGCGCGGGATGGCGAAGAGCACCGGAAACATCTCCATCGGGAAGCCCATCGCCTGGTAGATGAGGCCCGAGTAGAAGTCGACGTTCGGATAGAGCTTGCGGCTGACGAAGTATTCGTCCTGCAGCGCGATGCGCTCGAGCTCGAGCGCGATGTCGAGCAGCGGGTTCTTGCCGGTGACCGCGAACACGAGGTCGGCGATCTTCTTGATCACCTTCGCGCGCGGGTCGTATGACTTGTAGACGCGGTGGCCGAATCCCATCAGCCGGTTGTTGCCGTCGCCCGACTTCACCTGCTTGATGAACTCCGGCACCTTGGCCGACCGAACCGATTTCCATTCAGCATGCGCAGCACCGCTTCGTTCGCGCCGCCGTGGAGCGGGCCGTAGAGCGCCGCCGCCGCACCGGCCAGCGCCGAATACGGATCCACGTGCGAGCTGCCGATCGTCGCGCATCGTCGTCGTGCTGCAGTTCTGCTCGTGATCGGCGTGCAGGATGAACAGGACGTCGAGCGCGCGCGCCAGCACCGGGTTCGGCTGATATTTGAGCTCGGTCATCTTGAACAGCATGTTCAGGAAGTTGCCGGTGAAGCTCAGGTCGTTGTCGGGGTAGATGTAGGGCCGGCCGATGCTGTGGCGGTAAGGCGTAGGCGGCGATGCTCGGCACCTTGGCGATCAGCCGGTGCGTCTGCCGCAGCCGCGACGCTTTGTCGAAGATCGTTCTTCGCGTCCGGATTGAAGCGTGGACAGCGCGCCGACCGTGCTGAGGAAAATCCCCATCGGATGCGCGTCGTAGCGGAATCCCTCCATGAACTTCTTGATGTTCTCGTGCAGCATCGTGTGGTAGCGTGATCTCGCGCGTCCACGCCTGCATGCTGCGTGCGTGCCGGGCAGCTCGCCGAACAGAATCAGGTACGCGGTCTCGAGGAAGTCGCTGTCCTCGGCGAGCTGCTCGATCGGGTAGCCGCGATAGAGCAGGATGCCCTTGTCGCCGTCGATGTAGGTGATGGCGCTCCGGCAGTTCGCGGTGTTCATGAACGCCGGGTCGTACGTCATCAGCCCGAAGTCCTTCGGGGCCTGTCCTTGATCTGCAGGCAGGTCCATGGCGCGGATCGTGCCATCCTGAATCGGCAGAGCTCGTACTTCTTGCCCGTGCGGTTGTCGACGATCGTCAGCGTGCGTCGGCCATAAAAGCTAAAAAGTGAAGTCTAAAAGCTTAAAAGTCAAAGGGTGAAACCAGAAGACACGGGTCGCTGTGTTGAGCATTTGCATTTGAGCTAACTTTCACTTCTTAACTTTTCTCTTTAACTTTTCTTTTAACTTTCACTTTCGTGCGGGTCGCTGACCTTCTCTCCGCCGACCCGATAGTCCCCGTCAGCCCACTTCGCGAGGTCCGGAGGCTTACAGCGCCCAAAGCTGCAGAAGGGGCGCCACGCGTCATCCACCGGACGTTTCCGGCAGAACACGCACAGCGTCGATCGCCGACGGCATGCGCCTATTTTATGGGCGAGTGGACGTTGTCGGACGAGCGGAGCTCAGCGGGGACGCGCGGCCGCCGCGGCGATCGAGCGGTCTTTGACACGAAGCCAGTTGGTAAGTTTACGCTTACCGTTAGTGAATACTTACCAACATGTGCCGATGGACGCTCAGCTGGCAGCGCTGGGCGACGCCACCTGCGGCGGGCGATTCGTCGAGCGTCTGCTCAACGGCCCCGTGGCGGTTGGCGAGCTCGCGCGCGAGTTTCCCATCGTAGCCAGCGCCCGGCCATCTCGCAGCACCTGCGCGTGCCTCAAGCGGGCTCCATCTGGTGATCGATCAGCCGGCTCGGCAACCGCCGGCTGGACGGGATTGGACCCGGCGGGCAATCGACGAAGCGCCGCGGAGCTACTTCGAGAAGTTCTGGAGTCCACGCGCTCGCCGCGTTCAAGAAGTGCGGGCGGAGGCACAACGTTCCGAGGAGGTGCAGATAGTGCGACGATCGTGACCAACGCACCCGTCGCCCCCAGGTACTTCTCAAGACGATTACAGTGAACGTGAGCGTCGAACGCGCCTTCGACGTGTTCACCGCCGGCTTCGACAGCTGGTGGCCGCGCTCGCACAATATCTGCCAGTCGCCGATGGAGAAGGCGCTGATCGAACCCTTCGTTGGCGGGCGCTGCTATCAGCGTTCCATCGATGGTTCGGAGAGGCGACTGGGGTCGGGATCGTCTGGGAACCGCCACTCGATTCGTTCTCGCATGGCAGTTGAACGCGGACTGGCAGCATGATCCGGACCTGGCGAAGACGAGCGAGGTGGAAGTACGCTTCACGCCCGAGGCGGGCGGCGGGACGCGCGTCGATCTGGAGCATCGGCATTTCGAACGTCACGGCGCGCGGGTATTGACATCCGCACCGGCGCGTCGATTCGCCCTGGCGGCTGGGGCAGCCTGCTCGAACTGTTTCGCGACGTCGCGGAGAGGTCTTAAGTCGAGCAACTTCCGTCCCCGTGGAGATCAGCGCCGGCGGGGACGGGAGGTCGGATGGGAGACGCGCAGAAGGTGTCGCTGCTGATTGGCACGCGGAAGGGCGGGTTCATCGCGACGCTCGACCGACGCGCGCGCGAATTGGACGCTGGCCGGGCCGTTTCTCAACGGCTGCGGAGGTCAATCACCTCGCGCACGTCGGCGGCGGCCGCCTGATGATGGCGGGGAAGAGCGCCTGGTTTGGACCGGCGCTGCAGGTCGTCCGACGATGGCGGCGCGAGCTGGCGCGACGCCGGCGCGATCGATTCGCCGAAGGCCGCGACCACTCGGTCGAGCGGATCTGGTTCTGTACGGCCCGATCCGCGCGTGCCGGGCCGGCTGTAGTCGGCGTCGATCCCGGTGCGCTGTTCGTCAGCGACGATGGCGGTGGGGAGTGGCGGGAGATCAGAGTCGCTGACGAATCACCCGACGCGCGCGAACTGGTTTCCGGCGCCGGCGGGCTTGATGGTGCACTCGATCGGGTTCGATGCCTCGAAGCCCTCGCGGCTGATCGTCGGCGTCTCGGCGGCAGGCGCCCGCGTTCCGCTCGGACGACGGCGGCGCGTCGTGGACGCCCGAAGAACGCCGGCGTGCGCGCGGACTTTCTGCCAGACAAATTTCCGACGGTACGGGCAGTGCGTGCACCACATGGAGATGCACCCGCAGCGGCCGGACGTGCTCTACCAGCAGAACCACTGCGGCGTCTACCGCAGCGACGACGGCGGCGATTCGTGGAACGACATCTCGAATGGCCTGCCATCGCGTTTCGGTTTCCGTTCGTCACCCTGCCGCACGATGGCGATACCGTCTTCGTCATCCCCGGAAGAGAGCGACCAGGCGCGGATGACGGCGGATGCCACGATTCGGTATCTACCGCAGTCGCAACGTGGCAGATCGTGGGACCGCTGACTCAACGGGTGCCGCGCAGTCAGGCGCGTCTCTCGCTAAACGTGATGCGGATGGCGATGACGACTGATCCGCAGGAGCGCGCCGGGTGTCTACGTCGGCACGCTGGCGGCCATGTCTTGCGAGCCGCGACGGCGGCGACTCGTGGCAGGTGGTGTTCAACTGGCTGCCGCCGGTCTACTCGCTGGAAACCGCTGTGGTTTGACAACTATGCGCCTTGGGAATACATTCCCGGCGGCGCACATGGCGCCAACCCGCCGTCGCCGGAATCGTTTCTTCCCGTCAGCGCGGTCGTATTCGACATCCTGCTGGCGCTCGCCAGGCGGCGATCTGCACGGCTACGACATCATGCGCGAGGTCGACGGCCGCGAACGGCGGACGCTCACCCTGCATCCCGGCACGCTGTACGTGCGCTCCACCGCCTGCTGAACGACGGTCTGGTCGAAGAGAGCTCCGACGAGCGCCCCGATCCGGCGCTCGACGACGGGCGGCCAGCGGCGCTTACTGACGACCGCTGACGCCACGGCGTCCGCGCCGTCGCGTCGGCGGGAGCGCGTCGTCTCGCCAGTCTCGCGACGGTGCATCTCCAGCGCGCTCTGCGGCTGGCTGCTGACACCGCGCCAGGATCGATCAGAGCGCCGACGACCTCACGCCGTGCGTGCCGCGGTCGTCAGCTATCGCGCGCTCGCTGGCGCTCTATCCCGCGCGCCTTTCGCGCGAACGCTACGCGTATGGCGATGACGCAGGCGTTTCGCGACCGATGCCGGGTCGCTGCGTCCCGGCACGCGACGCGCGGCGCGCGATCGATCCGCTGCCGCGATCCGCGCGCAGGGTGAGCCGCAGGCTGTCAGCCCTCTGACGATGGAGAGCTGCCGGTTCGGGCGCTCGACCGGTTCGAGGAACGCCGCCACCTGCCGTGCGCAGCTCGTCCTGGATGCGGTCGACCGAGCGGCGGGCGTCGACGACGCGGAAGTGGAACTCGTCGGCCATCGAGCGCGCATCGCTGCAGCAGCTTGTTCTGGTAGGTGCGGAAGCTGTCGTAGATGTCGTCGCCGTGCTTGAGATCCATCCCCGATTCCCAGAAATCCATGCCGCGCGACTCGAGGACCCGGCCGATCAGCGTCTTCACGTCGATGTTCAGGTAGAAGACCATGTGCGGCGCGATGCGCGAAGCCGTACAGGCTGCGCAGCCACTGCCGGTCGACGCCGCGCACGCCGGCCCGCGCCAGCGCCGTGAAGATGTAGCGATCCGAAAGGACGACGAAGCCCGGCCTTCGAGCGCCGGGATGATCTCCTTCTCCAGCCGGTCGGCGAAGTCGGTGGCGTAGAGCAGCACGAAGGTCAGCTTGTTGAGCGTGTTGCTCGACTTGGCGAGCTCGATGGTCGGCTGCATCAGCGGCGAGCGGGTCCACCCGGTCTCGACGACGCCGTAGCCCTTGATCTCGAGCCACTCGCGCAAGCAGCTGAATCTGCGTGCTGCGGCCGACGCCGTCGGTGCCCTCGATCGCGATCAGCTTGCCGGGATAGCCGTCGAGCGGCAGATACGGGATGCCGCGGCCGTAGTAGCGGCCCGCCAGGCTGCTCTCCGGTGGAGCCGGGGTCGCCGGCAGGCCGGCGCGTCAGACAACGGGCTCGTCATCGGTGATCTCCACCTGCCGCGTGATGACATGTGCTGCGCGATGACGCTGCCGTGACGAGCCGCTGCTGCTCGGTGATGCTGCGCCTGGCGTCGATGACTTCCATGCCGAACTCGCTCGACCAGCTGATCATACTCGTCGAGCACTTTGCCCTGGAACATGCCGGAAGCTCTCGATCGGGTTGGCGCTCCAGCCGAGATCCATGCCGGCCTCGTAGAACTTCAGCTTGACGCGGCGCGCCAGCAGCCGGTCGACCGAGACGTCGATCGGCACGCGGAAGTAGAGCGCGAGATCCGGGACGCACCGCGAAGCTGTAGCAGCTCGCGCACCCATTGCCGGTCGACGCCGCGCGTCGCGTCGCGCGTGCGAACGCGGTGTAGGCGTAGCGATCGGCCAGCACGATCATGCCGGCCTTGAGCGGCGGGATGATCTTTGTAGAGCAGCCGATCAGCGAAGTCCGTGGCGTGCAGCAGGCTGAACGTCATCGGGGTCAGCGCGTTCTTCTTCTTGCCCGTCTTGGTCGCCGCCTTCACCAGGGCGGACGAGTTCCATTCGGTGACGAACACGCGATGGCCTTCGGCGCTCAGCCACTTCGCCAGCAGCGCCAGCTGCGTCGTCTTGCCGGACCCGTCGATGCCCTCGACGACGAACAGCTTGCCCGGATACTCGTGCGGTTGCGTCAGGTTGTTCAACATGGTGGGAGTGCCCGTCTCGGACGAGCCGGCCGACTTCGAAGCGGAGCGGTTTCCGGTCATCCGTTCGAATGGCGCGGCGTGGCGCGTCGCGGCCCAGAGCTCCAGCTCGGCGTCGCCCGACGTGCGCAGCTGCAGCAGGTCGTCGTCGCCGCGGTCGTGGACCTCGATGCCGGTGATGCGTCTGCGCGTGGCTGCGATCGAGGCTCTCGGCGAGGCGCACCATCGCCGCCAGCGTGCGGACGGTCCGCCGCGTGCGGCGCGGCAGATCGCTGAAGCCGCTCGTGCCGGCGCTTCGGCGTCGCCTAGCCGGTGATAGCGCGCGACCAGCGCGATCGTCTCGATCTCCTCGGGCTCGAAGCCGCGCAGGTCGCCGTTCTTCATCGAGGTAGTACGAGTGCTTGTGGTGCCCTTCGTAGCTGATGCAGGACGCCGATGTCGTGCAGGATCGCGGCGTATTCGAGCCACTCGCGCTCGCGATCGGTGAGGCCGTGAATCGCGCGCGTCTGGTCGAAGAGTGCCGATCGCCAGGCGCGCCACGTGCTGCGAGTGATCCGGCCAGTAGTTGCAGCGGTCGGCCAGCTCGAACACGCTCCGGCGCCGGACGTCGGGGTAGCGATCGGCCTGCGCGATCTCCTTGCGATGGCGGGCGATGTAGTCGAGGACGAGCCCTTCGCGCAGCGACAGGTCGCAGAGCGTGATTTCGTCGGCGCCGAGGCGGCGCAGCAGCTCGTCGAGGAGGATCGCGCCGGCGACCGCGAGGTCCGCGCGCCGCGGCTCGAGCCCGGGACGCGCAGCCGCTTCTCGAGATCGAGCGCGACGGATCCTTGCGGATCGTGGCGGATCGCCTTGGCGCGGGATGCGGCGGTTGCGCAGCGGCGCGCTCGGCGCGCGGCCCTCGGCCGCGGACGCGACCGTGCCGAGGCTGAGGATGGTGCCCGACGTGCCGATGACGCGCTCGAAGCCGGCGTCGCGCGATCTGATCGAGGTAGCTTGCCGATTTCGGCGTCGATATGGCGCACCAGGCGGCGCTCGTCGCGCGGCTCGAGCGGGATCGGTCTTGACGAAGCGCTCGGTCAGCCGGATGACGCCGAGCTTGAAGCTGCGGCCCAGCTCGACCGCCGGGCCGCTGCCCCGCGTCGACCTCGACGCTGCCGCCGCCGATGTCGATGACGACCACGGCGTCCCCGGTGACGCTGACGCCGTCACCGCCGCCAGATGGATGAGCCGCGCCTCTTCGGTTCCCGGAGATGACCCGTGGGGCGAATGCCCGTTTGCTGGGTCACGGCCTGGCGGAACTCGCCGCCGTTCTCGGCCTCGCGGGTCGCGCTGGTCGCGGCGGCGATAACCTCGTCCACTTTGTGCGATTCGGCCAGACGCCGGAACTTCGACAGCACCTGCAGGGCGGCGTGCATGGCCTCGGGGGTGAGCGCCCGGCCGTCACAGTCCGCCGGCACCCAGACGGACCATTTCTCTTTCCCGGTCGATGACCTCGAAGGACAGATCCGCGCGGACCTGCACGACGATCATGTGGATGGAATTGGTGCCGATGTCGATGGCGGCCAGTGCGCATGGTCGGTTAACCATAATGCGACGGCTGCGCCGCGCCTACACCATCCGCGTTGACCTCGATCATGCCAGTGATTCGCCGGTCGGAACTGCTTCACGCCAACCCGATCAGCCTTGCTCGCGCGTCCTTCAGGGCGTTGAGAACGGGATATCACGCGCGCTGCATCGCGTGCGCGTTGCCGTCGCCGACGGCTCCGCAGCTGCTGCCGGTCCTTCAGCTCGACTGCCGCGTCGCGTCGAAACCTCAACCGCCGGCTTCGTCGTGGACGGTGACCGCGCGACTCGGTACCGGTCGCGCGAGCTGGATCGTCCTGCTCCTTCTGATTGACGAGCTGCACGCTTTCACGCCGCGTGCCGCACCTGGCCGCGCTGCGGGTTGGCGTGGCGCCATCTCGGCAGCGCGGGACGCGCGGAAACGGTTTGTTCCACCATCTGCCCGTCGACGGAGGTTGCGCCGCACACCGCTCGCGAAGCTCGACCGACTCGTGGATGAGTTGGCGAAGCAGGAGAACGTCGCAGGGACTCGCGCAGGACGCGGGACCGATACCCCAGTCCGTGGCGCTGGGCGATCGACGCGCGTCGCGAGCCGCGGCGTCGCTCTGTCGCACCGCGATCGGCGAGGCCGGCGCGCGTGTTATCTGCCCGAGCGGCTGCACGACGTGCGCCTGCGGTCAAGAAGATGCGCTACGCCGGTCGAACTCTCGCGCCGACGCGTCGGGCACGGGAAGCGCAGCGACGCGGACCTGCGCGCGTTGACGCGCGGGCCAGGAGACTGCCTCGGCCGCATGCATCGATCTGCAGATGCTGATCGATCGCGTGCGCGACGCAGGCGTCGCTCGCGCCGCCGAGTCGTCAGCGTCTGGCGCGACCTCGACGTGCTGTCGTCGTGTCGCTCGACGACGACTGCCGCCGGCTGCACGCGCGCTACATGCGGGCGCGCGGTCGACGCTGACCGCGATCGCCGAGCGTCATGCTGCGCGTCCAGCCGCCGCGACGAAGATCGCCACGTCGCGTCGCGTGAGCTAGATCGATGGCCGGACCGCTACCGAGCTGTATCCTCATCCGACACGGCATCGCCGAAGAACGCGGCGACGCCTGGCCCGGACGACGCCAAACGGCCGCTGAGCGAGGACGGGAGTCGTCAGCGTTTGCAGAAGTCGGCGCGCGGCCTGGCGCGGCATCGACGTCTGGATCGAGCGTCGTGCTCACCAGTCCGCTCGTCCGCGCGCAGGCAGACGGCGGATATCGTCGCCGCCGGCGCTCGATCCGCGGCCGTCGATGTCACTATCGAGTCGCTCGCGCACCGGGCGAAGCTACGCGCCGCGGTCGTCTGGCCGACCTCGAGAAGCACGGCGCGCAAGAGCCGCATCGCGCTGGTCGGACACGAGCCGGGTGATTGGCGAACTGGGCGCCCGGCTGATCGGCGTCGCGTCACTCCGATCGGAGTTCAAGAAGGGCGCGGTCTGCCGCATCGACGTCGACGAAATGCCGCCCGCCGGTCCCGGCGATCTGCGGCGGTTCCTCACGCCCAAGGTCATGATCGCGCGCTCAAGAAGTAGCCGCGTCAGGCCCTCGAGCCAGTCCGCCTGCCAGTTCTTCACGCGCATCTTGATCTCCTTGCCGGTCGTCAGCTTGCCCGTCGAGCACCTCGCGCACCAGAGTCCGGTGCATCTCGGCGTCGCTCGCGAAGCGCAGCGCCACCAGCTGACGGTGCGTCAGCGTCGTCGATGCGCGGCTGCAGGTCCGGCGGCAGAATCCTGCCGCAGGCGCAGCCGCATCTCGAGGCGGATCACGCGATCCTGCACGGTCACGCGCCTGCGACCGCGCTACAGGAACGCCAGCGTCGAGCACGGCGGCGGCGACACACCAGCTTCCACGCGAAGTGCCGCGTCCGGGTTCCGGCCAGACATGCCGTGGACTTCGTTCAGCACGTTGACGCAGCAGCACCGGGATCGACGAAGAAATGGAACAGCGGCAGCAACCGCGCGTGGTTCTTGTAGCTCTGTACGCGCTCGGCCATCGGAATCCTCCGGCGCCTGAAGCACGATCAGCTGCTATAGCCGACGGTGCGGCAAGCGGCAAGATCAATCGACGAAGCGGTAGCCCAGACCGACCACGGTCTCGATCTGGCGGCCGGCGGCTGCGCAGCTTGTTGCGCAGGCGTCCGACGTGCACGTCGACCGAGCGGGTCTCGACCAGCCGCTCGTAGCCCCAGACGCGCTCGAGCAGCCGATCGCGCGACACGACGCGGTTCTTGTTCTGCACCAGATACTGCGAGCAGCTCGAACTCGCGGCGCGTCAGGCGCACCGGCGCGCCGTCGACGGCGATCGGCGACGCGCGTCGAAGTCGGCGATCGAGCCGCTCGCCCTGGTAGCGCGCCGCGTGGCGCGGCTCGTCCGGTCGCCGGCGCTGCGCGCAGAACGCGCGCGCACCGCGCGCGACAGCTCGCGCAGGCTGAACGGCTTGGTGACGTAGTCGTCGGCGCCGTGTTCGAGGCCGGACACGCGATCGTCCTCGCTGGTGCGCGCCGTGAGCATGATGATCGGCACGTGCGGCACGTCGGCCCGCGATCGCAGGATGCCGGCAGACTTCGAGGCCGCTGACGACCGGCAGGTTCAGGTCGAGGATGATGAGGTCGGGCGGCGGCTCGGTGACCGCCTTCAGCGCGGCGTCGCCCGAGCCGACGATCTGCGGCGTCGGCGTCGCCGCCGCGCTCGAGCGTGTGCTTGATGAGGCCGGCGATGTCGTGCTTCGTCTTCGACGATGAGGACCTTGCGGTGTCTGGGCATGGACTGGGAGGGAGGAGTACTGATCAGGCTGGTATCGGAGTGCGTGTCTAGGATGTTAATTGATGCGCCGTGTTACGACGCAAAGGGAGGGATCCGCTCCAGAGGGGCGTTTCGGGCACTATCGCCCCCGAGGAACGACCTTCTCCGTCGCATCATCCCACAACAAAGCCAAAATCGCACGCTCGAGCTTCGCGTCAATTTTGCATACAGACGAAGGCTGACTGATCGGCAGGTCGCCGACGGATATTAGAGACCGCTCTCCCGTGGAGAGGCCATGTACGTCGTGCCCGCTGGATACAATCGACTGATCGTCGCGGCGGCTCGCGAGTCACTGCTGCGCGGTCATTCGCACCGCTTCGGCGCAGGCGACCAATACGATCACGTTCGATAGCCCAATCTCGACCCCGAACTCGCTATACGCGCCTGTCGATTTCCTGGAAACGGCCAGGTGATGGTGTGCGCGGCCCTCCAGCCGACCCGGTGTCGCTCGTCACGCAAGGCTTCGAGCTCGGTGGGTTCACGGACGGCGTGACGGTCTGATTCTGCGCCAGGGACCGGCGTCGCCGGCCTCTGGGCAAGGCGGCGAGCGCGGGCGCGCGCGGTTGGATCCACCCTAGTCTTCAGTGCGGTAGCCTGTTTCCGCAGCCTCGCGCGTCCGCCGGGCGTCAACGTGGGTTGACGCCGCGGATGATGGTATTCTGCAGAGACGGCTCATCCGCGGGACACCACGTCTCGCTGGCGAAAGGTTACCGTGCGTCAGTCGGCTTCCAGGGCTTCCTGGCTTCACTGTGCTGTGCGCCACGGTGTTGACGCTCGCGGCGGGTGTGCGTCCCAGCTGAAGCACAGTTCACGCCGTTCAGTCACGACACCCGGAACATCCTGGAAGGCAATTGGCAATCGTGCCGCGAGCGCGACGGGCGAGTACTCCGAGCGTGTGCATGACCATGCGGTCAGCGGCGTCAGCAAGTTCGAAGTCCACCTGGGTCCGCGCGCCGCGAGTTCGCGATCTTCGCCGGCGTCCAGGACGCGCACCGCGAACACGATTCTCCCGACAACCTCCTCAAGCCGTTTCAGCGTCGTCCTCGACGCGGGGCGCGCAAGCAGCGGTGGGACATCCCGTCGCTGAACCTCAGGTTTACCGTCACACTGGCGGGCGGCTCGCGCACCGACTGCGAGAGCTGTGGCGCCCTGCTCGAGCCGCTCGAGAAGACGCTCGCACTGAACCTTCCGAGGGCAGCCCTAAGGGCGGCTGCGCTACGAGTGCCACCGCACCGCCGGGCAGCCCGCTTCCGACCCGACGATGGCGCTACGGATGGGGTAAGCCAGGTAAACATCGAGCAGCATCGAATTCGGCGACGATGTGATCTCGTCGCCGCGCTGCTGTTACATCTGCCCGCTATCCCGCTGAGCATGCGAGGGCGGGCATTTCCGGTCTGACGATTGGCGTGATCGTCTGCGCGCGACAACGAAGCGCGACTGCTTCCTGCCCGTTTACATTCCCTTCTGGCCCAGACGCGGCCAGCCGACGACATCTGGTCGAATCAACAATGCGAGCACCGATGAGACGGGCGCCGGCGCGTGCCGATGCGACGGTGAGCGTCCGCGTGGTGGTTCGAAGCCCGCGAAAGGTCTTGTGGTGGCGCGCGAAACGGCCGCGTCACGCCGCGCGCGACAGACATCGTCGCGTATGTCGACGCTGACTGCCGCGCGCCGATTTCCATGGCTGGATCGCGTCGAAGGCGGCGGTCTCAGCGCCGCGACTTACGCACTGGTCGCTGCAGTGATCGCGAGCCGGTCACGCGGACTTACCTGACTGGGACTGGCGCGGTCGTTGCGCTGCTGCGGGTCTACGAGCGCGTCTGCAGCGGTCGCGCCGCCGACCCACGCCGCCGGTCGACTTCGCGCTGGGCATCAGCGGCGCGATCCCTGTATGCGGCGGCAATCTTTCGCGGTCCGCCGTTCGGCGCTCGAACGGATTGGCGGATTCGACCGCCGCACATCGAATTCCACGGCAGGAGGACGCACCAACCCCGGGCGGCAGCTGACTGCGGGAAATCGGTCGGCCGCGCGGCGCTCAGCCGCGGCTGCTGGGTCTGGACGTCGGCGCGCCGTTATCACGCCATGGGCAAGCGCCGCGGTGTTCAATCTGCACGTCCGTAACGTAATCTGGTCCGGAAATCCTGCGGCACGCGGCCGGCGGATACGGATCACCCCTGACGTGAGAGCCTGACGTGCCTGGATGACGAGCCGTTTCTGCTCTGCGATTTTCACGTGTCCACACCCGCTGGAGCGATGTGGACGGTTGTCGCTGCGCGAGGTGGTGGATCTCTACGGCAAGACGAGGCGCTTCGACGTCATCACGCGATCACCGATCGCATTCTGATGGAGCGCGACATGTTCTGCCGCGCGCCGGCCGGATGATGTCGCTCGGACGGCGCGAGTTTTCTGTAGCAATACGCAACTGAACGAAGCATAC
>ERZ1370068.2382-contig-1535_pt1 | contig 29756 bp, 40 predicted proteins | sample MGYA00561227_ERZ1370068 | MGnify/ENA primary metagenome ERZ1370068 (study PRJEB38410, sample SAMEA6850437) | metagenome | study: Metagenomic assessment of the ecological functions of the soil: analysis of the soil microbiota associated with the...
TTCACCTGGTCGAACGTGAGCTCCACCGGGACCTGCCGCTCGAAGATGTCCACGAGGACCTTGCAGCTTCTGCTGGTCGGCGTTGACGTCGACGACCTCGCCGTCGAAGTCGGAGAGCGGCCCGGAGGTTACCTTCACCGACTCGCCGAGGGAGAACTCGACCTGGGCGCGCGGTCGCTCGCCGTCGCCGCGGCCGGTGTGGAGGATCCGGTCGACCTCCGGCTGGGCGAGCGGGACGGGCTTCGCGCCGGCGCCGACGAACCCGGTGACACCCGGTGTGTTCTTGACGACCGTCCAGGCCTCGTCGGTCATGTCCATGTTGACGAGGACGTAGCCGGGAAGCACGCGCTTCTCCGTCTGGACCTTCTGGCCCTCCTTCGTCTCGATGACCTGCTCGGTCGGGACGACGACCCGGCGGAACTTCGGTGCCTGGTTCATGGACATGATCCGGTGCTCGAGATTGGTCTTCACCTTGTTCTCGTGCCCTGAATACGTGTTGATGACGTACCACTTGAACATTTAGATCAGCACGTCCTGGACCAGGCGCTCGAAGACGAGTGTCGGCGGCGTAGAGGAAGACGCCGACGATCACGCAGGCGATCAGCACGACGACAACGCCCTGGATCAACTGGCTCTGGGTCGGCCACTCGACCTTCCTGAGCTCGGCCCAGGACTCGCCGATGAAACCCGTCACGCGGTTGCCGCGTGCCGCCTTCGGCTCGCGGGCCGGCTCCGGACGACCGGCGGCGCGTGCCGTCGGAGCCTGGGCGGCGCGGGAGGCCCGCCCGGGAGGGCGGCCTCGCTGCCTGGGCTCATCTGCTCCCGGCGAGCGCGGCGCTGCGCACGGGTCTGGCGCGCCATCTAGCGCGTCTCCCGGTGCGCGGTATGCATGCCGCACCAGCGGCAGTATTTGCGGACCTCGAGCCGGTCGGGCGTGTTCCGCTTCGACTTGGTGCTCATGTAGTTCCGCCGCTTGCACTCGTTACAGGCAAGCGTGATTTTGTCTCGTACTCCAGTGGCCATTTCTGTCTCGAATTAGAAGGAGAGCGCACGCCGAGACAAGACCCGGGCCCGCGCGGAGAGGAAGTGTAGCTAGCAGGAGCTGGGCCCGCAGGCCGCTAAAATAAGGGGCGTACGGGGCGGCGTAGCTCAGCTGGTTAGAGCAGCGGAATCATAATCCGCGTGTCGCAGGTTCGAGTCCTGCCGCCGCTATTCCAAACGCAGCAAGATCCGGCCGGCTCTAGTCCGGCATGGGTCTGCCAATCTGGAGTCCTCGCGCGCGCGCGTCACCCCATGAGGCGTAAGAGGAAGCTCGCCCGTAATTCGAGGCAGCCACCGAGACAGCCAGGTGGCCACGTCGATCGTCAGGTCGTGGCGGGTCGTGCCCGCCCCTTTATTACGGCTGCACGGGCGGCTGAACCGGGCCGCCGATCACCTCCGCAGTCGTCTTGACCACCGTCCCGCTCGCAGCCCGCGGTTGCAGCCAGTCGAGTAACGCCGTGAAGTCCTCCGGCGTGATCGAGTACGCGTCGCACTGGTTGCAGAGGTGGTGGAAGACCAGTTGCACCCAACCGCCGCCGCTCTGCTCTGCAGCGGTGACGTAGCTCTCGATCGTCGCCACTGTCGTTCCCTGCTTCGGGTTCGGCGGTGTTCTCGTCGCATAGGCGTCGAGCGGCGGAATCGTCTCCGGTGCCGCCCGGCGACGCCGCGTCCGCTGTTGTAGCCGCAGTCCTTGACGACTTGCTCCGTGCCGGCGTCGAACGTCCCGAACGGGATAGGCGAACGATGTCGGTTGGAAGCCGTGCGCGATCAGGTTGTTCCTGGTCCTGGCACACCTCCAACCGTGCATCAGCCGTCTTCAAGCGGCTTGAGGTTGACGTGCGTGGAGCGTGTGTCCGGCGAGCTCGTTCCCGGCGGTCCCGAGTTGCTGGAGCTGCTCCCACGTCATGTGCGCCGGGTCGCCGATCACGCCGGTATTGACGTAGTACGTCGCGTGCATGCCGTGAGCGTTGAGGATCGAGGAGCGTATTGATCTGATCCGCGACGCCGTCGTCGAACTGGATCGACACGACCGTCTGCGGTCGCGGAGGCGGAGGCGGCGGGCCGGCCGGAGTCACTGTCTGCCACGCGAAGGCGAGCGGTGATGTCGCCGTCAGGTCGACCGCCGGTTCGACCGTTGAGAACGACTCGATGTCGTCCTTGAACTTGGCTTGGCTGCCAGTTGAACTGCGCGTACGGATCGCTGTCATCGGGCGGGCAGTTACGCATTCCTGTCTGGAAGCCCGAGTAAGACGGTGCCGTTCGGCCCTTCCACCGCAGCCCCTTCAGCACCGGCGGCGAGCCGTCGAGCGAGCCCACGAGGTTCGCGACCTGGTGGTGGATGCAGTGCGGGAACGTCGTGCCGTCACCGACGATCAGCGACACGCCCCAGGCGTTTGCGCCGAGGATGTTCGCCAGCCAACGGCCGCTCCAGGGCGCGTAGGTCGACGTGCCGGTGAGCTGCGTGTACTCGCTCGCCATCACCGCGAGCCCCGCGCCGTGCGAGGTCGTGTCCCAGGTCGCCCAGGGGAACCCGAACTGGAACGGATCGGTCGCAGCCTGCGCAAGTGCGCCGTCGAGTGCCTTCTTCAGGTCGGCGACGAGCGCGGCCTGCGTCGTCTCGAGGCCCGGAAGGATTTCCTGCCTGCCCGAGCGCCTTATGGAGCTCGTAGTGCGCGAGCCCGCTGACGTCGTAGAGGTTGAGCGTGTCGGCGGCGTCGTCGGGTCCGGTGATGTAGGCGTTGGCCCAGTGCGCCGCGTGCTGGAGGTAGTAAGCGGGGTCGGTATGCGGCAGTCCAGGCCGGCAGCCGGCCGCCGGCAACGCGCGAGGTAGAGCTCCGTCGCACCAAGCTCCAGGTCGCTGCGCCACTCGGTCTCGGGGTAGAAGCTGTACGGGACGTACGGTCGTCAGCTGGCCGGGATTCGTGTTGGCAAGGTCGAAGATGTGCTCGGCCGCCAGCAGGCATCGATTCGCGAACGTCGGGTCACTCTTCTTGAAGATCTGGTAGCAGAGCGCCGAACACGGCCGCGTCGCGCCCGGCGAGGTTGGGGCTGATGAGCGAGCCGGGCGGTCCCGAGCGGAAGACCGGGCGATTGCGGATGTACCGGATAGAGCGGATCCGTCCCGCCGAAGCTGTCGTCGGCCTGCGGGAAGACGCCAGAGGTCGTGGTCGCCGACCGTCTTGGCGTTCCCGGCGCCAATGCCCACCTGGTAGTAGAACGTCTTCGTCGAGTCGTCCCACATCCGCAACAGCCAATCCGTGCCGAACTTCGCTTCGGCCATGAAGTTCGAAGTGGCCGAGCCGGCGCCCAGCTGGTTCGGGAACTCACGGACGCCGTGACAGCAGCAGTGCTGTCGTGTAGCCGAGCGTTTCAACGCCCTTGATGTAATCCCCTGCGTCCCACCAGCCGCCGGACGCATCGATGCGTACGCCGAGTGACTCGAGATCGCCGGAGAAGCGTCCCGCTGAGTTCGCGTGCGGCGTGACATACGTCATCGCGGTCTGATCGTTGAGATGTGCAGGAGCAGTCCGGAGCGGCGTTTGCGATGAAGTTCGGGCCGTCACGTTCCGTCTGGTAGAAGGAGAGGCGCGTTCGCCAGCGGCGCCGCTGTACACGTTCGGGCCCGTGTCGATCCTGAAGGTTGGGGAGGAAGCGGCGACCGGGCCTGTCACCGCGATCGTGTACGCGCCGGCCGTGCTCACGGCGTCGAAGTCGAGCGGCGTGCACGAATGAGTAGGTCTGGCTCCACGATCCGAGGCTGGCCCCGACCGTTCCTGTAAAGACGGTCGCGCCGCTTGCGTTCCTAACGCCGAACGCCGCTCCGGTCTGGTCGACCGAGGACATCAGGTAGGCGCGCTTCGGGGCTTCCGATGGGTAGCCGACCTGGTTCACGCGAACGAATGCAGCCGTCACCGCCGACCGAGCGGGCGAGATGGAACCGCCGGCGGCGAGAGCCGCCAGGGCTACGACGACGACGAGCGCCGCGACGGCGCGCCGAAAGCTCTTCGAAACTCTCATCGGAGCCTCCCTGATCTAGTAAGGATTCCTAACGAGACCTGCTCTATGACCATACGCCCTCGGCGGAGGAAGAATCAACCCCTGGCGGTGGCGCCGGCGCCTTTTTCTACTTGACGAGGCTGAGCATCTTGAACATCGGCAGGTACATCGCGATGACGATGACGCCGACCATCAGTCCGACCAGGATCATCATCAGCGGCTCGACGATCGACGTCAGCGACTGGATCGCCGCGTCGACCTCGTCCTCGTAGAAGTCGGCGATCTTGCCGAGCATCTTCTCGAGCTCTCCGGTCTCCTCGCCGATCTTCACCATCTGGCTGACCATCGGCGGGAAGATCGGGTTGTCGACGAGCGGCTGGGCGATCGGAACACCCTCGTGCGACCTTCGCGCGGACGTCGCCGAGCGCTTCCTCGATCACCCAGTTGCCGGACGTCTGCCCCGTGATCTCGAGCGCCTGGATGATGTCGACGCCTGCGGCGACGAGCGTCGAGAGCGTGCGCGAGAAGCGCGCCATCGTCACCTTCAGGACGACGTGGCCGATCTTCATCGGGATCTTGCAGCTTGATGCGGTCCCACTTCTGCCGCCCCGACTCTCGGTCTTCTTGTACTTCCGCAGGCCGAAGATCAGAGCGCCGAGCGCCGGGAAGATGATGTAGTACTTGGTGCTGGAGCAGGTCCGACGCACGTCGACGACGTACTGCGTCAGCGTCGGGAGCTGACCGCCGAGCTGGCCGAAGATCTTCACGAACACCGGGACGAGGAACATGAGCAGGCCCGTGAGGACGAGGGTCGCGAACGACCAGCACCATCGTCGGATAGAGCATCGCGCCCTTGACGCGGCGCTTGATCTGCGTCGACTTCTCGATCTGGTACGCGACGCGGTCGAGCACCTCGTCCAGGATTCCGGCCGCCTCGCCGGCCTCGACCATCGAGACGAAGAGGCGGTCGAAGATCTTCGGATGCCGCGCGCATCGCCTGCGAGAGGAGCAGGCCGCCCTCGACGTCGGCGCGCAGCTCCTTGACCACCGTGGCGAAGTAGAGGTCGTCGGTCTGCTGCTCGAGGATCACGAGCGCGCGCGACGACGTTCAGGCCGGCCTCGATCATCGTCGCGAACTGGCGCGAGAAGATCTGCAGCGTCTTCGGCTTGACCTTCTTGAAGACGTTCCGGCGCACTGTCGTCGCCGGAGGCGGCAAGCTCGTTCAGGCTGTTCGCCAGCAGGCCGCGGACACGCAGCTGCTCCCGCGCCCCGGCCAGATCGGGCGCGTGGAGCTCCCCGGTCAGCTCGAGGCCGGAGGCGTTGATCGCGGAATATGAGAATGCAGCCACAGTCGTCCCTCTGGAGTGGCTATCGGCAGGGGGTTCAGGCTCTAAAGAGGGATGCCGATAGCTGAGACGTGGATCTGCGGGCACGCGACGAGAGCGGCTTCGGCATGCTCGAGCTCCTCATGGCGATGGTGATGCTGAACGTCGGCATCCTCGCCGTCGTCGCCGCGTTCTCATCCGGCAACGCCGCGCTCGTACCGGGCGAGCCGCACCTCTACCGCCGGCGCCCTGGCGAACAAGCAGATGGAGGCCTACCGCGGCCTCAAGTACGACAACATCGTCTTCGTGACCGCCGAGTGGACATCGCGGCGATCGCGAACTCGACCTATACCGAGCGACACCGTCTACCAGCACGAACATGTCAACCCGGTGGCGCCGCAGGCGCTCGTCGGCACGCGTGACGCACGTGCCCGGCGAACGTCCCGACGCACTGCCTGCGATCCGAGCTACACGACCACGGGCGCCGACCACCGCTCCTATCGCGTCGACACGTATCTCTACTTCGACACGCCGAGCTTACGGGCAGCAGCTGCGAGCGGTCACGGTCGTCGTTCGCAACCCCGACGACCTGCACGCGCGCGTTTGCGCGCGTCTCGTCGACGTTCGATCTCGTCGACCGGGAGCCTGAGAGCTCGACCTTACGGAGTCGGCGGCGGGAGGGTGACCGTCGTCGACGTCGGCGTCGTCGCTGCGCTGCCGCCGCGTACCGGACTTGCCGCTGCCGCCGCTCTGTCGCCGTGCCCGTCGGAACTGCCGGTCCCGAGCGGCTTCAGGATCAGCGTGTAGCGCGTGCCGTCGGCGGTGTTCATCAGCGTCACGGGCTTGTTCTCCTTCAGCGTGACGCGTCGGCGCGCCCGGTGGCGTATGAGCCGCCGGCGATCGAGATCGTCGCCGTGTGAGCCGTCACCGAGACGAGGTGGAAGAGCGGAACGACCGTCGGATCGGCCGCGCTCGGCTGCGGGAAGTCGGTCGTCGTGGCAACCGTGTAGAGCGTCCCGTTCACCGAGATGACCGCCGTTCCCGGCTTGCGGAGCGTTGCCGCGGGAGCTGCCGCGAGGCCGCCGGAGCCTGCGCCGGCGAGCCTCCGCCGACGGAGCCGCCGGACGGTCGACGACGACGACGGAGAGCTCTGCACGTCGCTGAGCTGCTGCGCAGAACGGATCCTTGCTCGCGAAGCGGCTGAACGATGCGAGCTGGCCGTCCTGGACGGTGGGCGCCGCCGCGACGCAGCGAGCGCCGGAGCGTCGGTCGTCGTGGCGCCCGGCGCCTCGGCGCCGCCCAAGGTCGGTGCGGCGAGGGTGGGCGCAGCCGCCACCGGATTCCGTCCGTTCGTCGGGGATGACGCTGCGGCGGAAGCGGCGGCGGATGCAGCTGCTTCCAGAGCTTGGGGCCCATGAACGCGAGGCACACCCAGGAAGACCACACCGAGCACGGCCGAGGATCTTCTTCTGCTTCTGCTGCTTCGCCTTGAGCGGGTCGACGTGCTTCTTGCGCCATTACGGAGCTCCTGTCGCCGGACGCGCCGCTCGGGGCCGTCTCGGTCGCGGTCGAGGTGGTGGTGGTCGTCGTGGTCGTCGTGGTCGGCGGTCGCGACCGCCGGCGCGCAGCGCGTTGCCGTAGACGAACGCGTCGATGACGAGCGTGGCCTGGATCTGCGGGAACTTGAGCGTGCTCTCGTTGAACGTCAGCGTGTCGACGGAGAACAGGCGTCCGGTCGCGTCGAGGCGGCCCGCGTGCACGGATGACGAGCGAGCGCAGGCGGTAGAGGAAGTCCGCGAGGTTGTAGAAGTTGCCCTGGAACGTGACGGAGATCGGCAGCGACCGTGTAGCTCCCGATCGGAGCGTTCGGCTGCGGCGAGATCGAGTCGAAGCGGATGCCGGTGTCGCGGGCGAGCTGGCTCAGCTCGAGGAGGAGGTCGGGCATGTCCGTCCGGTCTGGCATTGCCTTCGCGAGCCGGTAGACGTCCGCGACCTCGATCTTCGGCGCTGCGCGCGCAGCCGCGACCTGCTGGTGGTACGCGTCGATCTTCGCCTGGACGTCCGTCGCCTCGTGCCTTGAGGTCTGCTTGACCTTCGCCCCCTGCGGGCGCACGAGCAGGAACCAGCCGGCGAGGCCGACGACGAGAGCACGCCCCGACGATGATTCGCGATCAACGGCTCCGGGCTGGAGTGCCTTGAAGCGCTTCACGATCGTGTTCATGTCGATCTTCAGTGCGGCGACCTTGATGTCGGCCGCGATCGAGAACTCGACGACGTCCTGTCCGGCCGACCTTCGACAGCGCGTCGAGCTGATCAGCTGCACGTTCGTCAGATCCGGCACGACCTGCAGGCGCGAGAGCAGCCGCGCGACGCCGTCGTGCGAATAGGTGCGGCCCTGGATCGTGAACTCGGACGGGCGCGCCGACGCCAGTGCTCGTCGGGACGTTCGTGAGCGGCGAGATCGGCGACTTCGCGCTCAGCGTGGTCAGCCAGACGTCGTCGGGCAGGACGAGCGAGAACTCGCGGAAGACGCGGTCCCAGGACGACGCGGCTCGACAGCGCGGTGCTCGAGCGCGCTGACGCGGGCGCTCTGCTCGCCGGCGAGCTGCTGCTGGCGCGGCTGACGGCCCGGCCGGCGGCGGCGGCAGCGCCTGGTAGCTGGCGGTTGAGGTCGTCGACCTTGCGCTGCTGCGGCGGCGATCTTGCCGCTGCCCATCATGAACATCGCGCCGAGCGACGGCTGCGACCAGGAGCCCGAGCAGCCGCCGACGAGGACCGGCAGGCTCTCCTTCTTGATCGTGCGCTGGCCATGATCTCGCGGCAGAAGGTTGACGGCACGCATGCGCTCAGTCCTCGATCCCGAGTCCGATTGCGACGGCGAGCGAGCCGATCTGCTCGGGCTCGCCGACCTTCTTCGAAACCTTCATGCGCGCCGAGCGGATCGCCGACGCGAACGCGCACGCCGATCAGGCGCTCGAGCTCGCCGGCGAGCCCGGGCAGGTGCGCGGTGCCGCCGGTGAGCACGATCTCGCCGATGCCCAGCGAGCCGGGCTGGTTCTGGTAGTACTGGAGCGAGGAGACGAGCTCGCGCGCGAACGTCTGGATTGCCCTGCGCATCGCCTCGCGCGCCGCCTTCGCCTGGTCGGCGCGTGATGCCGTCCGGGACCATCTCGTCCGTCAGCGCGAGCGCGCCGCTTCGTAGCCCTCGACCTCGGACGGCGCTGCGTCGAGCGCCCGCGCGATCGCGACGTTCAGCGCCGAGCCGCCCCACTCGAGGACGCGGGTGAACTCGCAGACGCGGCCGTCCGAGACGGCGAAGGTCGAGCGTTCGTGACCGATCGCGACGACGACGAGCGCGGCAGTCGCATCCGTGCCGACGCCGTCCTGCGGCGCCTGCAGCGCGCGCAGCAGCGCGAACGCCTCGAGGTCGATTCCGGCGAGCGTGATGCCCGCCTTCTTGCACGCGTCGACGTAGCGGTCGATCGAGCTCGCGATACGCGACGACGAGCAGGACGCGCTTGGTCGGCTGGCCGTCCTCGTCGACGCCCTCGCCGAGCACCTGGTAGTCGAGCACGGCCTCGTCGATCGGGATCGGCAGCGCTTCCTGGGCACGGAACCTGATCGCGTTGGCGAGCTGCTTCTGGTCGTCGATGCCGGCGATCTCGAAGGTGCGGACGCCGATCCTGTTGTTTGCGATGCCGAGCCGGACGCCCTTCTTCGGCAGGCCGTGCTTCGCGAAGAAGTCGCTTCAGCGCCTCGGCGAGCGCGTCGGGATCGCGCAGCTCTCCGCCGACGATGATGCCCGGCGCGAGCGGTTCGCGCGCGACCTGCAGCAGCTCGGCGGAGCCGTTGTTCGAGACGCGCGCTGCGGCGAGCTGAGACGCGCCGATCTTCAGGCCGATGAGGCGCCCCTTGGCGTTGCCACGCTCCGCCTTCGACCTTCGGAGTCTTCTGCTTGCGCTCCTTCGGCTGCTTCGGCTGCTTCTCTGGGCTCTTTCGCCTTCGGAGCACGCTCGGCCTTCACCTTCGGGGCCTTCTGCTTGCGCTCCTTGACCGGCTTGTCGCCCTTCTTGCCTGCGCGAAGTCTCCTTCTTCCAGAACGGCACCTTCGGCGCGTCCTCGCCGACGATCGGCGGCAGGTCGGCCGCGGCAACCGGCGGCTGGACAGCTTCAGACGACGCCTTCTGCTTGCGCTCTTTGACCGGCTTGTCGCCCTTCTTGCCGAGCGATCGTCCTTCTTCCAGAACGGCACCTCGGGCGTCCTCGCCGACGATCGGCGGCAGGTCGGCCGCGGCAGACCGGCGGCTGGACATCTTCAGACGACGCCTTCTGCTTGCGCTTCTTGACCGGCTTGATCGCTCGCTTCTTGCCGCCGAGCGAGCTCCTTCTTCCAGAACGGCACCTTCGGGGCTTCCTCGGCCGACGATCGACGGAGGTCGGCCGCGGCAACCGGCGGCTGGACGACTTCAACGGCATCGGCGCAGGCACGCTGGCGACCAGAGCGTCGGCGACGGTGCAGGCGGCATCGCCGGCGGCGCGTCCCAGGTTCCGCGGCAGCGTCGACCTCGACGTTCTGCGGCGGACAACTGGCTCTTCCGGTGCGACGTCCTCCGCGACAGGCTCCTCGCTGCGCAACAGGCCTCTTCGTGCGACGACAGACGCTTCGTGCACGACGAGCCTTCGTGCGCGACGGGCAGCCTCGTCGGGCGATTGCTCGGCGACCGGCTCGGCCTCCGGCGCGCGGCTGAACGAGACTTCCTTCGTCCAAACCGTCTCCTCGGCTGCCGTCTCGGGGTCGAATGGCCTGCTCGTCCGTCGTGACCTGGCACGTTGCCTCGGCGATGACGGGCTCGGCGTCAACCACTGGGTCTTCGTCCGATGACTTGCGGCCGAAGCTGACCTCCTTTTTCCAGACGGTCTCCTCGACGGCCGGCGGCTCCGCGGCGACGGGCTCTTCGACGCTCGACAGGCTCATCGGCCGGCGCGTCGCGACGGCGTCGCCGTCGACGGCCTCAGCCGCATCCTTGCGTTTGAACGAGAGCTCCTTCTTCCAGAGGGACGTCGGCTTCGCGTCCGTCGACCGGCGGCTCGTCTGCGTCGGTCTGCTCCTCGGGCTTGCGCTCGAAGGACACTTCCTTCTTCCAAAGCGACTGGTCGTCCATCACTAACTCCCTGCGACGCGCAGTCCGGCGGCGAGCGGCTGCTCGTCGTGCGGCTGCGCTGAGATCGGGCGGAAGCTCGACAGGGAACCCGGCACGCTCGAGCACGCCGATGAGCTGCGCGGGCCGGCTCGACCGCGTCGAGGCCGACCTCGAACGTGACGACACCACGCTGAATCAGATCGGCGAGCGACTGCTCCATCGTCTGCATGCCGCGGCTGGTGTTGGTCTGCATGACCGAGTAGACCTGCTCGACCTTGCCCTGACGGATGAGGTTCCGGACGGCGTCGTCCGGGAGCAGGACCTCGAGCGCAGGGACTCGGCCCATGCCGTCGGCGGTCGGAAGCAGTGCCTGGGTCACGACGCCTTGCAGCGAGCTGGCGATCTGAATGCGGATCTGCTCCTGCTGCTCGGCCGGGAAGACGTCGATGATGCGGTCGATCGTCGACGGCGCGCTCTGCGTGTGCAGCGTGCCGAAGACGAGGTGGCCGGTCTCGGCAGCGGTCAGCGCGGTCGAGATCGTCTCGAGGTCGCGCATCTCGCCGACGAGGATCACGTCGGGGTCCTGGCGCAGCGCGGCACGCAGCGCCTCGCCGAAGCTCGTCGGCGTCCGGGCCGATCTCGCGCTGGTTGACGATGCAGCGCTTGTGGCGGTGGAGGAACTCGATCGGGTCCTCGATCGTGAGGATGTGCTCGGAACGGTTCCGGTTGATCTCGTCGATGATCGCCGCGAGCGTCGTCGACTTACCGGAGCCGGTCGGGCCGGTGACGAGGACGAGCCCGCGCGGCTTCTCGGCGAGCTGGTGCAGCGTCGGCGGGATGCCGAGCTCCTCGAGCGTCTTGATCTCGGCCGGGATGAGGCGGAAGGCCGCGCCGATCGACTCCGCGCTGGAAGTAGACGTTGACGCGGAAGCGCGCGAGGCCGGGAATCGAATGCGAGAAGTCGAGCTGCCGCTTGATCTCGAGTTGCTTCTGCTGCTCGCTCGAGAGGATGCGGTAGAGGAGCTCCTGCGTGTCCTCAGGCGTGAGCGGCGCGTACTCGTCCAGGCGCTCGACTTCTCCACGCACGCGTATGACAGGAGGCGTCCCAACGGTCACATGGAGGTCTGACGCATCGCGCGCCACCATGTGCTCTAGGAGCTCATCGATTGAATTGACCGGCCGCATAACTCGAACGAGTCATCGGCAGGCCATGGCGCCGTCGCTTTACCTCTCAAATAGCGCACTGGTTTTCAAATGGCACGTTCACCCCTTCGAGGGTTACCCACCAGTGGGTGAGTCGGCCGATGCCTGACGGGCCACTCCGTACGTTCCCCATGGAAGGAGCACCTCTGATGATCAGCAAGCTTCGGCAGCGGCTGGCCGGTGAGGAAAGCGGTTTCACCCTCATCGAGCTCCTCGTTGTCATCATCATTCTCGGCATCCTGCTCGCGATCGCGATCCCCTCGTACCTGAGCTTCAGGGATCGTGCGAACAACTCGGCCGCCATGGCCAACGTTCGCGCCGCGATCCCGGCCGTCGAGGCCTTCAACGCCGACAACACCGGCACCGCCAACTCCGCTGGCTATGCGGGCATGACGGTCTCGCTGCTGCAGGCGTACGACTCGGCGATCGTCCCGACCAAGCTGACATCATCCAGACGGCGACCTCGGTCACCTACTGCGTCGACAGCACCGTCGGCGGCAAGGTCTGGAACAAGAACGGCCCCGGCGCCGACATCATCTCCGGAGCCTGCACGTAAGCGAAGCGACACCACCGAGCTCAGGCGCGGAGACAAGCCCGCGCCTGAGCTCGATTCCGTCCCCGAACGAAAGGAGCAACAGAACAATGCATTCAAGGCTGATGAAGCGGCTCCACCAGGTGAGGAGAGCGGTTTCACGCTCATCGAGCTTCTCGTTGTCATCATCATTCTCGGCATCCTGCTCGCGATCGCGATCCCCTCGTACCTGAGCTTCAGGGATCGTGCGAACAACTCGGCCGCCAAGGCCAACGTTCGCGCCGCGATCCCGGCCGTCGAGGCCTTCAACGCCGACAACACCGGCACCGCCAACTCCGCTGGCTATGCGGGGATGACGGTCTCGCTGCTGCAGGCCTATGACTCGGCGATCGTCCCGACCAAGCTGACGATCTTCAGGGCGACCTCGGTCACCTACTGCGTCGACAGCACCGTCGGCGGCAAGGTCTGGAACAAGGACGGCCCCGGCGCCGACATCGTCTCCGGAGCCTGCACCTAGTCGAAGCTGGACATGAGGGATCGAAGGGCGCGGGAAACCGCGCCCTTTGTCTTTCAAGTCACATCTTTTTGCTGCCGATAGAGATTCCGTGACCCTCTCGCTCTCGCCCCCGATCCGGTATGCGCGCCCTGCGCGGCGCTCCTCGCCGCCCTCCTCCTCGGCGGCGGGATGACCATGATGGGCCACGGCAAGAGCCTCAGTCGCCGCCCCGCATGTGATCAAGCACCATCCCTTCGGCGCCGGCGTGACAGAAGAGGCGACGGTGGCGCCGAAGAAGCACTCGGCCAAGGCCGCCAAGGCGAAGGCCACGCCGACCGTCCCGGCCAGCCTCGAAAGCGCCGTGCAGCAACTCGGTCGTCATCGCTGCGCTTGCGGCGGGGCTTCCCAACGCAATCGCTACGGCACTCGGGCGGCATCAGACAGTCGTCGTCTCGCTCTACAACCCTTACTCCGAGGTGGACGGCATCGCCTTCGCGGAGGCGCGCGCGGGCGCGAAGAACGCCGGTGTGGGGTTCGTTCCGCTGAACGTCCTCAGCGAGGCACAGGTCGGAAAGCTGACCCAGATGCTGGGCCTGCTTCCCGATCCAGGCCTGCTCGTCTACATCCGGCCGGGAACGCTGGTCGCCAGGATCGGCGGCTTTGCCGACAAAGGAGACCGTCGCGCAGGCCGCCCAGAACGCCGCACGCGGAACGTGACGGAGGCGGCCCCGAAGGTAACGGGGCGCGCGAGCTCTTCGTCCGGCACGCCCGCCGCGACGGACGTTCGGTAGCGATTCTCCGCGCCGTCGACTACGGCGACTCCTGCGTGATCGAGGCCGAGGTCTATCCGGCCGGCGGCCGTAGCGCCGAGCCCACCAGGCCCGGCCCCTACACGTTCGCCGACGTCCACCAGGCGACGGCATTCATGACCGAAGCGGTCGAGGCCCTGATGGTCCTCCGGCTGCGACGTGCACGCCCAGTAGCCGTCGGAAAATCCGGCCGCTTCGCGGCCATGATGCTTTTTCCGCCGCGGCCTTGAAGCGAGCACTTCCAGCGAAGTCGGGCAAAGCCCGACGCGTTCGAAAGGCTAATTCGGGATGCAGCCCGTGGCCTGCCTGGGTCGGCGGCGCGAGGGCTAGCGGTTGGTTCGCAATCGGCCGTTGACGACGTCGTGTTGCGGGTGATTGCCCCGGTGAAGGCCCGCCCGAACGACGTCTAAGTAACGTCAAAATACGGCCGCTGCGCAGCCGCCGCGGCCCCGAAGAGAAACTCTTCCTCTCCTAAGCTCCCAGACTGTCCCACGGCTTTGAGTGTTTACGAACTCGTCGGCCAGCGGCCTCCCCGCGAGGTTCCTCGTGCTGCCGCAACGTTGGCAGACCAGCTCCTCGGCGCCGGTACCGGGGGCCGACCACTTATGTCTCAGAAGACACAGAAGCCTGCGGAGCATCACCACCTTCTACGCCTCCGTCACGGGTGCGTCAAGCATGTCAGTGCCCTATTTAGGGAATACAGCCTGTGGTGGCCGGTTCGCTTTGAACGAGCTGCCCGTTGATCTCCTCCACCACCACTGACGAGGCGCCCCAGGTGCAGGCATCTGCCCGCTTCGCTGGCGCAGCGCTTGCTGCCACGGTCAGAACGACGAGCAGGCAGGCAAGTATGAGAATGAAGGGCCGCTTCATATGGCTTCAACGCCATATGGCTTGAAAAGATACGCGCCCGGTTCACTCCCACCTAGAGGCCAAGACGGCCCAACGAAACGTGATCTTCCGTGCCGACCCAATCCAGATAGGCAACCGGCACCGGAGGTGGCTTTGCCCGCCTCTGCTCACTAAGCGCCACGAGCCGCAAGATCATCATGGCCGCGAAGCGCTTAGCAAATCTTGCGGCTCAAGTGGAAAACGCGCGAGCTCTTCGATCGACGTCAGGCCGGCCGGCGACCTTGGCCAGGCCGTCGTCCCACAGCGTTCGCATGCCCTCGTCCGATCGCGGCGCGCTCGATCTCCTCGCGGCTCGCCTTCGCGACCGCGAGGCGTCTCGAGCTGCTCGCTCATCGTCAGCAGCTGGTAGACGCCGATCCGGCCCTTGTAGCCGGTCTGGTTGCACCGCGGGCAGCCCTTCTTGCGGTAGAACACCATCCCGTCGCTGGCGGCCGCGACCTCGGGCGAGACGCGCGCCTTGATGCAGCTCGTCGACCGACGGCGTGGTACATCTCGCAGCAGTGCGCGCAGAGCTTGCGCGCAAGCCGCTGGGCGAGCACGGCCGAGACGGCGGCGCCGGTCAGGAACGGCTCCACGCCCATCTCGTTCAGGCGCGTGATCGCGCTCGGGCGCGTCGTTCGTGTGCAGCGTCGAGAGCACGAGGTGACCGGTGAGGGCGGCCTCGATCGAGATCTTGGCGGTCTCGCCGTCGCGGATCTCGCCGACCATCACCACGTCGGGGTCGGAGCGCAGGATCGACCGCAGCGCGGTCGCGAACGTCAGCCCGGCGCGCTGGTTGATCTGCACCTGGTTGACGCCCGCGAGCCGGTACTCGACCGGATCCTCGACCGTGATGATGTTGATCTCGGGCCGGTTGATCTCGGTCAGCGCCGCGTAGAGCGTGGTCGACTTACCGGAGCCGGTCGGCCCGGTGACGAGCAGCGCGCCGGTCGGCCTGCGGATCGATGCTCTGCGAGCTGCGTCGCGCATCTCGTCGGAGATGCCCGAGCTCCTCGAGCGTCGGCGCCCTCTTCGACTTGTCGAGAAGACGCATGACGACCGACTCGCCCTCGACCGTCGGCAGGGTCGCGACGCGGATGTCGAGCATCCGACCGGCGGCGGCGGCGTTGAGCGAGATGCGGCCGTCCTGCGGCTTGCGCCGCTCGGCGATGTCGAGCTTCGCGAGCACCTTCAGGCGCGTGGTGACGCCGGGCGCCATCCGCTTCGGGATCCGCTGCGACCTCGTGGAGCACGCCGTCGACGCGGAAGCGGACGAGCGAGCGCAGTCCTCCTGCGGCTCGAAGTGGACGTCGCTGGCCCCGTCCTCGGCGGCCTGGAAGATGATCGAGTTGACGAGGCGGACGAGCGGCGCGTCGGAGATGCCGTCGTCGACCTCGAGGTCGTCGACCTCCTCCTCCTCCTCCTCGAGCTCCATGCTCGCTCCTCGAGCGCCGGCGCGGGCGCCGAACGCCTCGGAGGCGCGAGCACGATGCGGCGGAGCTCGCCGAGGATGTCGTCGCGTGGCGCGACGCCGAGCTCGAGCGGGTAGCGCGTCGCCAGCCGGAGCTCGTCGATGCCTGAATGTTGCCGGGGTCGGCGACGGCGATCCTGCAGCGTCCCGTCCTCGAGCGCGTACGGGCATCGCGACCGACGCGTTCGAGGACGTGGAGCGGGATCTGCGCCGCTCGCCTCCTCGGCGACGCCCGTGAGAGCCAGGTCGACGAGCGGCATCTGGTAGCGGGCGGAGAGCGTGCGGGCGAGGCCTCGCTGGAGGCGACGTTCTGCTCCACGAGCGCATGAGCGAAGGAGCCCATGCCGGCCGCGCCTCCGGACTCCTGCCAGCTTGTCTGCCGGCACGAGGCCGGTGGCGGCGATCAGGTCGGCGACGAGCTCGGCGAGCGCGTTGATCGGCGGCGGGGCACCGCCGAGACTCCGCCACCGGGCGTGGTCGCAGCTCCGGGCTCGGTGCCCGAAGTACGCAGATTCGGTGGGCGATCGATGTCCATGTATCCCTCGTTCGAGGTATCGGCAGAGAGCCCCCATGGCTTGATCCCGGCGCTCTCAACCTCACCCTCCAGAGGGACGATATCGCCCTGGATGAGGGACTTTCTGCGTTCGCCGCTCGCCCGGGTCTGGGTACCCGTTCTGGCGCCAGCCGCCGGCCTGGCCTACCTCGATCGAGGACGGACTCCGGCGACCTCGTCTACTTCGTCCACAAGGGCCAGCAGCTGCTCTCGGGCGGCTGGGCGGACACCTTCGCCGACCCGCGGCTGCGGTCAGGGCCCCTTGCGGCTGGCGTTCTTCGGCGCGCGTACACAATCTGGCCGCGCTGGCGTTCCTGATCGAGTTGGGCGTCGCAGCGTTGCTCCTCTACGTGCTCGGCCGGGTGGGGCTCTCCGACCGGGCACGCGTCGCGGTCAGGCTGCTGGCAGTCGCGGGTGGCCTGACTCACATCTCGTTCGTCTACGGTCATCCGGCCGAGGCGATCGTCCCGTTGCTCTGGGTGCTCGCGGGCCTCCGGGCGCGCAGGGTCGAGTGTTGAGCGCGGGGCCCTGGTGGGTCTGTCCGCAGGCTTCGAGCTCTGGGGTGTGTCTCGGTGTGGTCGGTGCTGCTGCTGGCTCCGAGCGTGACGCGCGCACTCGCCGGTGCGTGTGTGCAGGCGGCCGTCGTGTCGGCGATGCTCGCGCCGTTCGCGCTCGCCGGCACGTTCCGGATGTTCGATCCACGAGTGGCGGGCGACGTCAGGGACGCTCGTCGGCCTCGTCGTCGGTCCCAGCGCTCACTTCGGCTGGCCGCTCAGGCTCGCGCAGGCTCGCTCTGGCGATCGGCGCAGGCGCTGCCCTCGCGTTTGCCTTGCGCCGCACAGTGCACGCGCTGTGGCTCGGTGCCGCTCGCGGTCGCGCTGGTGAGGCTCCTGCTCGATCCCGTCTCGTTCGGCTGGTACTGGCTGGAGGTTGGAGGCGCTCGTCCTCGTCGGCGCCGGTCTCGTGCTCACCGAGCTGCCGGCGCGATTTCCCGCAAGTCGGGTCGGGCGGGCCCTGGGCCCGCAGCACTAGCGCACCGTCGAGAGGTACGCGTCAATGAGTGTCGTGCCCCTGAAGAGGGCAACAGACCGATCCGATCGCGAGGAACAGGCCGAACGGGATTCCCATCTTGCGGGCCTTCGAGCCGTGTCTCGCAGAAGAGCACGAAGGCTGGGCACCATCGCGGCGAGCATGCCGACCATCAGAGCGGCCGGAGACCGTGCGTCCAGAGCCGCGCCCATGAGGAGTGCCAGCTTCACGTCTCCCATGCCCATTCCGGCCGGGTAGACGGAGTGCCGCCGGCAAACAGGAAGCCTGAAGCCGGCGAGCGCGGCGATCGCCCACTCCGGGCTGAGATCGCGCGCAGTGTTCGCGACGAGCACGACCACGGTCGCGGGAAGGACGATGCGGTTCGGGATGATGCGGTGCTCGAGGTCGATCGCCGAGACGGCAACGAGCACGGCGCAGAAGAACGCGGCGATCGCGGCTTCCGCCGTCAGACCGAACGCAAGCTACGCAGCCGCGCGACGAGCAGGGCGGTGGCGAGCTCGACGCCGGGATACAGCAGCGGGATTCGTGCCTGGCAATGGCGGCAGCGCCCGCGCAGCAGGACGCACGAGATCAGCGGGAGATTGTCGTACCAGCTGATCTGCTCCCCGCAAGACATGCAGGCCGACGGAGGCCGAACGATCGAGCGGCGGAGCGGCACCCGCGCGGCGACGACGTTCAGAAAGCTTCCGAGCGCCAGGCCGGGGGCGAATACGACGGCTGCAAGAGCGAAATCCACGTGCTGTATCGGCGCTCGGTCCCTGAGTTGAGGGACGAGAGAGTTCTAGCCGCCTGTCATCTGGGGCGTCTGGGCGAGCGCGTACACGGTCAGGTTGCCGGGCATTCCGACCGGCACGAAGGTGAAGCCGTTGAAGGTGGAGTTGGAGGACTGTCCGAGGATGACGGTCGACCCGTCGAGCGGGCCGTCGACGATCGCCGTCGTCCCGATGTCGACGATGTTGGTCGCATAGACGGCACCCTGGAGTAGGAGCTGACGAACTGCGCGCCGTCTCCGCCAGGCACCTGGCTGTCGGCCGGGAGAGGGCCGTTGCCGTTGACCACCCAGCCGAGCAGATCCTGCGTCGAGTCCCAGCTGCCGACGGCGCAGGTCGGACCAGAGCTGTAGCCGCAGAGGCTCGTGTTCTTGACCAGCACCGTTCCCGACGGTGTAGATCGTCGCCTGCCCCTGTAGCGAACGACGCCGCCGATGTCGACCTTCGCGCTGCCGTCGATGAAGATCGTGCCCGAGAGGGTCAGGACCTTGCTCGGATAGTCCCAGGAGATCTCGCCGCCGACGGTCTCGCACTTGTACGAGCTCGAGGGCGTGAGATTGGCGATGCCCTGGTTGTCGTTCTTGTACGTGAGCTTGTTCGCATCGCTGTCGCTCACCACGCCGACGGGGTTGTCGAAGGCAAACGCCGGGTTGGCCGGATCGCCTGCCTGCGGAGCCGCGCACGGTAAGTACGGGCCGGGGCTCGCGTTGAGGTACCAGTTGTTCCAGTCGACGATCGGCGCCGTGACGGCGGGCGGCGGTCGCGTCGAGGATCGTCGCCCAGACGTTGTCCTTCGTACCGGCGTCGTGCCGCCCGGCGCCGTAGACGCAGGGGTTGTGCAGCGCCTGCGCTCGGTAGCGGCAGCCCTTGCCGATGTGGGCCTCGTTGATGTCTGCGCCCGCAGCACCAACCTGGTTGCCGTTGGCCTGAAGATCCATGGGCCCTTCACGATGAGAGGCCCCTTGCTGATCTTTGCGGTGTTCTGAAGACAGAGATTGCCCATGACGTAAAGCGGCGCGGTGACGTTCACGCTGTTTGCGAGCGTCATGTCGCAGCCGCTGAAGGCCACACCGGTTCCCGTTGCACGCGAGAAGATGTAGTTCCACGACGGGTTGTTCAGAGGCTGCGTGCGTGGTGGGCACGACCGGAATGGTCGCGCGAATCGTCTTCATGTAGTCGGCGCCGCCGAAGGATTACGGACGTGGCCGGTCGAGAAGAGATCCCAGTACGCAGTTCCGGCCGCGGGGTTCTGGTAGAGGTTGCCGTACCAAACGACCGTTCCCGCAGAGTACGTGTCGGTGTGTTGGCACGGGAGTGGTCGGCAGACTCGCGGCGTCCGCGCAGAAGACGTACCTGTCGAGGGCGTTGTTCGTCGGCAAGCGCAGAACCGACATCGCGTTGTTGAGCCCCGCCTCGGCGAGGTTGTAGGCGGCTGAACGGCCGCTGGTCATGGTCGAGCTCCGCTGATTGGAAGTCGCGGACTCGATGACGGTGACGACGGTCATGCTCAAGACCACGGTCACACCGAGCGCGATGACGAGCGCGAAACCTCGCTCGTCTCCGATAGGCGCGCCTCAGGCGGTTCTGTGAGTCGACGGACCAGGGTCATCAGATCCTCGTGCTGTTTCGGAGAAAGATCGTGTCCAGTCAACTCGTAGGCGCCGACGGCGGTCACCTTGACGCTGACGGCAAAGTCGACCTGGAGAGAAGCAAGGCAGCCGCACCCGACGTCGTGCGCGAACGCAGGGAAGACGAGCGGAGGGGAGCCGTTCGTGCTCGTGAGGTAGTCGCCGATCTTCGTTCCTGCAGAACTGCAGCTCGCGCCGAGCTGGCGATAGAGGGCGTACCTGTTCGTGTAGCCGCTGACCAGGACCGTGCACCAGCTGACATCACCGCCGCAAGCCGTCGGAAATCTTCAGCGTCACGGCATTCGTCGTAAACGGCGTGACGTCGTTGGCGCAATGGATGTCGCGGCGGATCTTGTCGAGCGCCAACCGGGTCGTCAGCTGGGCCTGGAAGCGGCGGTCCTGCTCCGCTGCCGCCTTCGAGCCGGCGACGAACACGGACGTGATTCCGGCGAAGACGATGCTCATGATGATCATCACGGTGAGCATCTCGACGATCGTGATGCCACCCTCTCCCCTGAGGCGCAGCTTGATTCGCTCGATCATTTGGTCTTCGCCTCGACGTCCGCGAGCATTCTGCGGGCGACGAGCTCGCTCTTCTTTCCAATGCCCCAACGCTGCTGCGCGATTCGGTCGACGGCGATCAGCTTCCGGAGCGCTTCGGCTCCGTGCCACCAGCCGAACTGGGCGCCGGTGACGATCCAGCTGTGCTGGTAGAGGTAGTGGCGGACGTTCGCCTTCGTCTTCGGATGAGCGTCGATCCACGCCGACAGCAGCTCGGCGCGCTGCAGTCAGCGCCATCTCGTCAGAGGCTCGGTCGGTGCGCCGGCCACGGCGAATGCGCGGCGGGCGCTTGGTCGTCGGAGCAGCCACCTTCGGTTCGGCCTTCTTCGTTGCCGGCTTCGTCTGCGCTGCCCTTGGGAGCAGCGGGAACAACCGGCGCAACCGGGGTGACAGAAGTCGTCTGGCAGTCCGACGGGTTGGACTGAGGTGCCGGCGTACGGCGAAACGTCCTCGGGACTGCCCTTCTCCGGATAGGCGGTGCGCTTGAGGGTGACGGTGATGGTCGGCGCGCCGGTATCGCGCACCCGCGTGCCGGCGGGCGGCGACTGGCTGGCGACCTTGTTCGCCGCATAGCCGTGGACCGAGCCGATGACCTGCCACGCGAAGCCGGTGTCTTCGAGCGACCCCTTGGCGAAGACGAACGCCTGGCCCGACAGTCCGGGACGACGATCGTGGCGACGGCGACGAGGCGCAGGCGCACCGCTGCGGGACGGCGGTCAGCACGCTTCGCCGCGCCGACCGCAAGAGTCGCGCTGGCGAGCAGCAGGACTACGCCCACGATCACAAGGCGCGGCAAGCGGGTGGCTATCCGCAGAGCCATGTTCCGCGAATCGGCAGAAATCGGCTTGAACTCAAGCCCCACCAAGAGTGAAACCGATCACGGCATCCCTCGAATCAGGGACGACGCGAGAAGACTCGCCCCGATAGGAGGCGTCGCCGTCGGGCAATTCGAGCATGGTCGGCGCGTCCTGCCAGCTGAATGCCGCTGCCCGCAAAGCTCTGGAACCAGGGCTGGTCCTGCGGATAGGACGTCGGCGGGCTGAAGCTGGAGATGCAGGTGCGGCCCGGTCGCATGGCCGGTCGATCCGACGAGACCGATCTGAGCGCCGGCGGCGAGGGAGACGCCGTCCATGACGGCGGGGTCGAGGTAGGCGAGGTGGCAGTAGCGTCCAGCACCTGAGCCGTCCACGGTGCGGATCGTCATGCCGATGCCGCAGCGGGGGTCGGCGGAGTGCCAGGCGTTGACCACGACCGCGTTCGAGATCGCGTAGACCGGGCGAGCCCGCCGGCGCGGCGATGTCGGCGGCCGGGATAGTCGTGATGCGTATGCGCGACCGAGACGAGCTGCGGGCCGCCGCCGACCGGGAAGACGTAGTCGCCGTGGTAGGAGGCCGCTCCCATCAGCGTCCCGACGCCGTGTGCGAATGACGGAGCCTGGGCGCTCTGGGTTGCCGTCGCGAGCGCCGACTGCGCCTGTTCGAGATTCGCCGCGCGCCGCATGCGGTGGCCGCGCGGGCGTCATCGACGCGGACGTCGTAGAGAACGGCGCGTCGCTCCGCGGCCAGACGGTCCGAGAGCAATGCCGGCCGCGTCCACTCGTGCATGCAGCCGCTGCGAGACCTTCTGGAGCTGTTGCTCGGAGTCCTGCGCGGCCAGGAGCTGCTCGTTGGCGCGGACGACCTCGCGGCGCGCCTCGTCGAGCTTCGCCTGCAGCTGCTGCAGGTCGACCGTCTGCGTGATCCCGCCCTGGCCGTAGACCTGGGCGAGGATCGAGCACCTCGCGGACGTACCAGTCAGCGTGGTTGTACGGCGAAGACGCCGCGCGCGATGTCGATCTGGCCGCCGGCTGCCGCGAGATAGCGCGCGGCGGCGTAGATGGCGTCCGGTGGCGTTCCACGGATCTGCGATTCCGTCGCCGTCCGCGTCGACGCCCCAGCGCAGCCAGGTCGACGGCATGAACTGCATCCAGCCCACTGCGCCGGCCGAGCTCGGCCCCATGTTCTGGCCGAAGTTGGACTCGATCTTGTTGATCGAGGCGAGGACCTGCCACGGGATCCCGTAGGCGGAGCCCGCCTGCTGCCAGAGGACGTGCAAGCGTCGAGAGCGGGACACTGCTGCAGGGCTCAGGGGCGCAGACGTGAAGGAGACAGGGATCGAGATCGAGCCGGGCGCATTCGGTACCGACGGCGCTCGGCAGCGGAGACGGCGCCGGATCCGGCTGCGCGCCGGAAGAGATCGAGAAACCGAGCACGGGCGGGCCTGCTGCTCGGGCCGAGCCGGCAAGCAATGCGAGGCCGATGGCCGCAACGACGAGGAGGCGCATCAGTCTCCGGCTTGGGCGAGGCGGAGCGTCGGGAGCTCTTGCTCGGGCTCGGCGCTCCGGCTCGCGGTCCTGTTCTTCGTCGGCTTTCGTCTGCGTTTCCGTCGCGCTGCGATGTCGACCCTCTGCTGCTTCAGCGCGTGCTCGAGCGTGACGAGGAAGTCGTGGCGGTTCGTGGCGGCGTTCGCGGCGACCTCCTGGTCGACGCTCGCCCGAGACGACGAGGTCGATCAGCGCCTGCGAGAAGGACTGCATGTCGAAGAACGCGCCCTCCGCGATCGCGTCGGTGATCGACTCGGGCTGGTTGTCGCGGATGAGGTCGGCGATGCGCGTGTTGGTCACCATCACTTCGACTGCGGCGACGCGGCCGCCGTCGATGCGCGGCAGGAGCCGCTGGCTGACGACGCCGCGCAGGACGCCCGCCATGATCGAGCGGATCATCTGCTGCTTCCCTTCGGGGAAGAACTCGATCATGCGGCCGATCGTCTCGGCCGCGTCGACCGTGTGGAGCGTCGAGAGCACGAGGTGGCCCGACTCGGCGGCCTGCAGCGCCGTCTGCGCGGTCTCCGCGTCGCGAAGCTCGCCGATCAGGATCACGTCGGGGTCCTGGCGGAGCGCGCGCCGCAGCGCCTGCATGAAGTCCGTCGGTGTCGAGGCCCGACCTCGCGCTGGTTGACGATGCAGCGGCTGGTCGCTGTGCAGGATCTCGATCGGGTCCTCGATCGTGACGATGTGCTGCTGCCGCGTCCGGTTGATGTAGTCGATCATCGCCGCGAGCGTCGTCGTCTTCCCCGAGCCCGTCGCGCCGGTCACGAGCACGAGCCCGCGGTGCTCGTCCGCCAGGCGCTCTGGACACCCGGCGGCAGACCGAGCATCTCGAAGGTCGGGACGTCCTTCGGGATGACGCGGAACGCGAACGAGATATGCCCGCGCTGCCTGAAGGCGTTGACGCGGAACCGCGGGAGATCGCTCGTCCTGGTAGGCGATGTCCGAGGTCGCCCGATCTGCTTGAAGGCCTCGAGACGCTCAGGCGAGCGCGTGCCCACGACCTCGAGCACGACTTCCACGTCGCGGTCGGTCAGGATCGCGTACTCCTCGAGCGGGCTGAGCGCGCCGTCGCGCCGGAGGATCGGCGGCAGGCCGACCTTCAGGTGGATGTCGCTGGCGCCGAGTTCGACGGCGCGTCTGAGCAGGGATTGAGCTCCATGGCGGGCCATCCATGGGCATCGGCAGGTCGGTTCCGGGCGCTTTAGGCCGCTGGCGGTGCGGGGATTGCGGGCCAGGCGGGCAAGACCCTCGATCACCTGCATCGCTCGTCCGCCGGCGCCTCGTGGCCTCCCCGGGATGGGAGACCTCACCGAGCAGGAGCTTCTCGAGCACGCCCCAGCGTGACCGGGAGGCGCATGACCGCGAAGACCGCGCGCGGGTAGCGGTCGAGCGCCACCTTCGCGCGCCCAGCCGGCCGAGGCGAAGTGGATCGAGCTCCGCGCCGGACCGCGCACTCGTAGGGCTCGAGTGTCTCGCGGTCTCGCCGGCGAGGAGCGCGAGCGTGTGCTCGGCGGCGAGCCGCGCGCGTGACGAGCGCCTCGTGGATGCCGTCGCCCGAGACCGGGTCGAGCGGCACCGGCGGCGTCGCCGACGACGAGCGCGCGGCCGCGCGCGCAGCACCGTTGCCCGGCCGCCGCATCGGCAGGCGATGCCCGCGAAGGTCGGACAGACGGTCGCCGAGCTCGATGCCGTAGTGCTCGCAGAGGACCTGCAGGTGGCGGCGCAAGGTGCGGGCCCTCGTGACCCCAGCCGCCGACCCCGACGTTGACGTGGTCGCCCTTCGGAAAGATCCAGCCGTAGCCCCCGGGCACGGCGCCGAGCTCGAGGACGAGCGTCCCGCGCCACCGATCCGCGGAAGGCGCTCGTACGGAAGGTTGCCCTCGAGGGCGACGCCGTTGCACGATCGCCCCGCCGAGCCCGAGCGAGCGAGCGGTGATTCCGTTCGCGCCGTCCGCGCCGATGATCGCCCCGACCTCGATCCGGCTTCCCGTCGACCCGCAGCTCGGTCTCCGACTCGACCTGCGACGTGGACGCCGTCGCGAAACTCGGCGCCCGGCGGCCGCGGCCTGCTCGACGAGGAACGCGTCGAGCCGGCGCCGCTGCGTCATCAGGCAGAGCGCGCGAGTCGATTCACGTTCGATGCTCGCGCCCGTACCGCAGCCGGCAGCGCATGCGCGTGATCCTGTCCTCGACGACGGGCTCGACCGGAGAACGGCAGCTGCCGGACCGCCCGCATCGTCGCCACGCCTCCGCACGAGCTTCATCCGAGGAAGCGCACTTTGTCTATTAGTAACGACGCGCGCGAGCGCGCGCTGAGGGCGATAGGCAGCCGTGGACCCAGCCGGCCCGGCGCCGACAATCGCGACGTCAAGGCGCTCCACCGGCCAAGGCTACAATCGTTCTCCCCAGGGTGCCCGACTGGCCAAAGGAGAACGGACCTCCACGCCAGAAAGTCCGGCCGCGCTTCGCGGCCATGATGACTTCCTGGCGATCCAGATCGATGACGCCACACTGCCGCACCGGGCAAAGCCCGGCGCGGCGCGAAGGATCTTCAAAAGCCGCAGCTACAATCCGTCGTTCCGAGGTGTGCCAGCGTTCAAAGGGCAACGGCCTCTACGCCGAAAGTCCGGCCGCTTTCGCGGCCATGATGACTCTGGCGATCCACATCGATGAGCGCCACCTGCCGCACCGGGCGTAGCCCGGCGCGGCGCGAAGGGTCACCTCAAAAGACCGCGGCTACACTCCAAAATCGTCCCGGGGGTGTGCCGAGTGGCCAGAGGGAACGGGCTGTAAACCCGTCGGCCTGGCAGCCTACGGAGGCGCTAACCTCCGTTTCATTTCACGCCGGCCCGTGGAGCGGCATCCGTATAGCTCCACGGTCAGTGTCAGGAGTGAATGACGCGACCGGGCGGTACTTACACCCGTACTAACACCGGGATCGGACTTTCGCCCCGGCCACTCCAGACGCACCGTGGAGGGTGAAGGACGCCTCGACGGTATGGCTCTGGCGCGGGGCCGGCGCGCACGGTTCACGAGCTTGACTGCCGCTTCCTCATCACTAGGCGCGTGAACAACGACTCCGGCTGGAAGATCAGTACGACCAAGTCCCAGCCAGTCAGGTGCCTGTCGATGCTCACCGCTGCAGGCACTGCGCGCCACGCGTCGATCCGACGCGCTGACCGACTGGCTTGAACGCCGCCACTGCTGCGACCATACGGCTATGAGCGAGGGCAGAACGAGCGAATACGTGCGGGCCGCCACCGGGTCGTCGCGCCCGTGGCGGTGCAGCCGCCTGGCTTCCCGCCGCGCCGTTCGACTTTCGGCAGCGGGCCGCGGCCTCAGCTGCCAAGCGGTGGTGGGCATGACGCGATGCGCCTCTGGCTCGTCCAGCAGGCTCATCGCTCGCGACTAGAGAGCGTCACCGTTCACGCGAGGGAGGACAATCCATGACGCCGACGACCGAGATGCCCGCAATGCTGCGTGCCGCCAGTGACGTCTTTGGCGATGAGCAGCAGCCCACGAGGCCGAGCCGCCGTTGCGCCGCACGGGAAGCGTCAGCGTCGCCCATCGCCGCGACGTCGACGAGGTCGTTGCGGCCCGCGAGGCTGGCGACCCAGACCCGCCGGCCCACCATGAGCAGGCGGCTCGCAGATCGCTACCGGGCGCGGAGCGCGCTCCGAGATCATGGAGTCCTGTTCTCAGCTTCGCGGCCGAGTTCGCCGCGCTCGAGCTGGAACAGCGCTCCGCGTTGGCGCGCAGCGGTCGAGAAGGAGTGGAGCAAGACCGACCGGGCGCAGCGTCGCCGCGCGAAGAGCCGCCGCAGGCTTCGCTCGCCAGCAGGAACTCCGCGCCACTTGGCTTTCCTCGACGCGATCGGCAACGACGAGGACGGCGAGCGCGCTCTCACCAAGGCGTTGGCGGCGGGCGCTAGCTGCCCGGCGTTGACCCAGGCGACCTCGTGGCCGCGGTCGAGAACGGTGCCGCCGAGACGGCGACGACGCGACGCGAGCGCCGCGACTGACCGAACGGCGTTATCGCCGCCACCCGCGCGCAGGAGGCGGCTGGCCGAGAGCGCCCGTCGCGCTTTCCGTGCCGAGCGGACAGAGCGTTGAGATCGCGGCGCGCCTGGACGGCTCGGTCGGCCAGCCCTGGGCTCTGGAAGGGCCGACTCCGCCGTTTGGTGAGGTGATTTCACACCAGGCTTGCGACGCGGGCTTTCTGACAAAGGTACACTGCCGCGCGCAATGCCCCGGCAAGTGCCAGAACAGGAGATCGAGGCGGCGCTCGACCATTTGACAGCCTCGTTCCAATCGGCGGTCCGAGCGGGAGCGGGAGGCATGGCGGGCACGCAAGGGGGAGCGATGAACTGGCAAACGTAAGGTCATCGTCCACGAGCACGAGCCGGGGCGGTTTGCGCGCGAAGCCGCATTGAAGTTGCTCAACTCGCCTCGCCTCATGCGGATCATCAGCGATGGCGTTCCTCACGGTCGGCGGCACTGACTACCCGTACCTCCGAGCGAATTTGTTCCAGGTCAACTGTCCGGGAACAACTCGGCCAGGGCGTGCCCTCCGATGACGGTTTCGAAGGAGTTCCTGGTTGAGCTACCAACGGCTCTGACGAACTGAGAGCCGCAAAATCGTGCACCGGGACCTGAAGCCCGAAAACACGCTGCGAAACAGCGCGTGGGCTGAACCCGTGGTCATTGATCTCGGCCTATCGCGTCTCATCAATGCGACCTCCCTCACGGTCTATCCATGGGCCGGTGGTACGTGGGCCTTACATGGCACCAAACAGCTACGCCTCGAGCGGGCGATTCATCAAACGGACGTGTGGGCGGCCGCGGTTATCGCAGGTGAGCTTCGGTTTCCGGCGCACACCCCTTTCGCAGGGGCGAAATGTCGCCCCCGCCGACTCGACCAGCGGCTTCGCGCCGGAATTTCCGGCGCTGGTGGGTGGCCGCCGCCCCGCGGCCCTTCGCGACTTCGTCTCGTCAGCAGGCGATCGCGCGTACCGTCGACCGACCGCCGAACGAGCGAAACAAGCAATTGAGGCGGACTGGGTTTGATCGCAGGTGGCTTTTGCCAGAAGACGCCTACAACGAGCCAGAGGCGCTCGTTGACTTCGCAGATGTTCTCGCCGGTTCGCCGGCGGGACGCCCGGCGTCGTCTTTTTGCCCCCGTCAACAGCGCGAGCACGCTGGAGCGGTTGTACGAAAGACGCGTTTCAAAGTGAGCCCTCTCCCCAGTGGCTACTTCATCGACCATACGCCCAGTACGCAGCGAGCGCGGACGTACCCATGGCTCGACGCGAGCTACACATGTCCTACCAACGCCAGCGACTGGGCCGCCTGATGCGTCTTTCACTCGACCACCAGCAGTCAACTCTCACGGGCGGCGGGGCGGTGGCACCTTCAATCATCGCCACCCTCGCCGCAGCTGGGCGCGAGCCGTCCCATTGGCAGGAGTTCTATGACGTGGTCGATGCAGCCGGCGATGAGTCGCAACGCAGCGCGGAATGTTGGACGGAGGTGGTCGTCGATCGGGATCAGCAGCGCCGCTTAGCACGACCTTTATTCGCCACCACCATCCGCGATGGCAATATTCGCACTTAGCGGTCCGTGAGGTCAGCCTCGATTTGGTCAAACACCTCGTCTTGCGTATTGCTTGGCGTGCGTACAGCGTGTTGATGTCTGAATACGAATGCGCGGTCTGTAATCAACGGAGCAGTCTGGTAATGGGTAGCCAATTCGCGATAGTATGCGCAGGGCTCTGAGGAAGAGTGCCTGTCCTTTTATCTGAATTACCAGGAATCGTCCTGACATCGTAACTCCGTCAACTTTTCGACAGTACAAAAGCTTGTGCGGATTGACTACGTGGTAAGGCGTCGCGCCATGGCCACTCGTCGCCAATCCCGATTGTACCTGGAGAATTGAGGGTCGAAAATAATACTCAAATACCATTGTTGGGATGCGTTCCAAACTTTGCGTCGCCACGAACAGCATCCAAGGCGTAGCCAACACGGGCGATTTGTACCTTCGAGGCGTATACGGTTGTAGCATCGCGATGATTTCAGCCTCCTGAAGTTCTGGCTCGGTATCGCCAAATCGAGAGGTTGTCTGATGATTCGGGTTCGTAACATTGGGCCGGTCGTCGCAGGCTGGCAGTGCCTGCCATAAGCGCCAACACGGTGAGGATTATATTTAAGACTTTTCATATTGATACCCATTTAGATTATGTTTTTAGAATGAGAAGCCTTCGCGCCTGGAACATGGCATGGTTTGCGGTGTTGGATACGACGAATAGTTGTACCCGGGAGCAGAATGTACCTCCGGCGTGAAGTCTGGGGTTGTAACCCTTGTATTTAGACAGTATGGCCAAATTTTGACCCGATACGGCAAACGAGCGTGGTTGATAGCAGCCACCAAATAATTTGTCAGGGAAGTTATAGCCCAATTGGATGTTGGCGATTTTCAGGATATGATGCATTTTGAATGAACCGCTGGCTGAACATATATCGTTGGTGATGGAACCTGTCGATTTGTATGCTACGCGAGGCACATCGGTGCCTGTGTTCTCCGGTGTCCAGGCATTCAGCTGATCAACGCTCTTGTTGAGTGCACCGTATGAGCTGCGCAATGTGACGTCGACAAAATCTACAGCCTTGAAACCTGCAGCTCCAATGCCATTATGCTCAAGTCAAAGCCTTCCATTCAGCACGTACATTCACGCCATAATTAATCTTTGGTATGCCGCTACCCAGGAATGTCTGGTCTTGCTAGTAATCTCACCATCGTTGTTGAGGTCAGAGTATGCAGCATCGCCTGGTGTTGTGATCCGTTCTTGATTGATGTTCGCCTTCTGAGTTTACACGGTCATCTATCTGTTCTTGCGACAGCAATACGTAACTGAACGCGAAGTACAA
>ERZ1370068.9603-contig-8369_pt1 | contig 29753 bp, 43 predicted proteins | sample MGYA00561227_ERZ1370068 | MGnify/ENA primary metagenome ERZ1370068 (study PRJEB38410, sample SAMEA6850437) | metagenome | study: Metagenomic assessment of the ecological functions of the soil: analysis of the soil microbiota associated with the...
AAGTTACGTATTGCTATGGATCTGATCGGCAATGACGTGAATTATGCGGTCAGTTGTTCGGTTTATGATCAGCTCAACCGGCCCGAGCGGCTCAAACCTTCGTCAATTCAGAAGGACAAAGTTGAAAAAGGCGAATTAGGCAGGAAAATCAGAAAAGGATATTATCAATATGAAATCGTTCAGTATTCAATGAATCAGTAACAGGCGGCACAGGATTTCTCGGTCTTATATCATCAAGCACCTGGTCGAAAAAAGGTTATGCTGTGAGGGCTATCCGCCGCAGCAAGTAAACTACCGTTTTTTATTTCGCATGGAAATATTTGATACAGGTCGAATGGGTAGAGGGCGATGTACTAGATGTGGTCTCGTCTGGAAGATGCGCATGGACGGAGTGGATACCGTTATTCACGGCAGCGGCGATCGTTTCTGTTTATTCAGAAAGGACAAAAACAGATGTACAAGGTCAATGTGGAAGGAACGGCCAATGTGGTAAATATAGCGCTTGGAAAAGAATATTCAAACGATTTGTTCATATCAGTTCTATCGCTGCGTTGGGCAGAAAGGTTGATGGCGGTCATGTAGACGAAGACAAAGAAATGGGAAGATAAGTAAGATCAATACTCATTATGCCAAAAGTAAATACAAGGCCGAACTTGAAGTATGGCGTGGCATCAGCGAAGGTTTGAATGCGGTCATACTTCAATCCAAGTACTATCCTCGGTTATGGCGACTGGAATACCGGCAGTTCAGCAATCTTCAAAAAAGTGTATGAAGAATTCAAATGGTATACTCCCGGCGTTAATGGTTTTGTAGATGTAGAAGATGTGGCGGCGGCTGTCTGTGTTAGTGATGGAAAGTGGTATCAGCGAAGAACGGTTTATCATCAACGGTGACAACTGGCCCTTCCGAAAATTGATGGATACAATGGCTGTTTCTTTTGGAAAGAAAAAACCCGCTACGGCAAACGACTCCGTTCCTGATTGAGTATGGCATGGCGTGGCAGAGAAAAATAAAATCGATTGTTTACCGGGCAGAAACCGATACTCACAAAGGAAAGCGCGAAAGTAGCGCATAGCAAAACCTATTTTGATAACGGTAAATTCTTAAAAGCGTTTCCGCAATTCTCGTTTACTCCTCTTGAACCAAACGATTCAAAGGGCCTGTGAGAAATATTTGAGGTAGGAAATTCGAAGAACCAAATGACAATCCCGCCAGGAAGGCGGACAAATAAATCCGAAATTCTGAAATCGCAAATTCGAAGCTCGAAATCCGAAGGCAATCGCGTCAATATGATGCAGCTGATCCCTTAAAATCTTTTCGATTTCGTATTTCTGGCTTCGAACTTATTTGCCTGAGATTTGGAATTCTTACGACAGAAACCCCAGATTCAGGGCTATGGGTCAAAATGCAAACACCTTCTTAAAAGTAGATTTCATGGCAGAATTACTATATAAGCTATAGACACGGTAAGCCTTATCTTTAAACAGTCAATTCAATACTTATGAAAAACCTCCGCCATAGTCTTCTCGTACTGTCCCTTACTTGTTTCATCATCCATGGCTTATAGCCCAGTTCTTCGTTTCAGGCCGTAGTCATCGATTCTGCAACCAGGAGAACCGTTGACCGGCGCATCTGTCTATTGCCAGAATACCACGATTGGTAGCAGCCACCAATAAACAAGGAGAGTTCTCACTGCAACCTGAAACCAGGCGGATATGAGCTGATCATTACTTATACAGGTTTTCAGACCAAACAGATCCGTATCAGCCATACTGATGAGAAGATACCGGATATTGAAATGATCAAAAGAGGAAAAAAGCCTGGGAGAAGTGGTGATAAGAAGTAGCAGTGAGGTAAAGGATGGCTGGGAGAAATATGGAAGCTTCTTCCTGGCGAATTTTATCGGCTACGACGCCCAATGCCGCTAAATGCAAATTGCTGAATCCCGAAGTATTGAAATTTTATTTTTTGAAGAAGAGTAATAAGCTTCGCGTATTGGCAACGGATCCATTGCAAATAGAAAATGCCGGCGCTTGGTTATACGTCTTCGCTACCAGCTTGACTCGTTTGTTTATTATTACAATACTGACATGAACCTGTATCGCGGCTATCTGCCTGTATACAGAAATGGATGGGGCTGACAGTCTCAAGAGACAATGGGCAGTAAACCGCACACGGGCTTACTATGGCTCCAAGCTTCATTTTATGCGTAGTTATTATGACAGTTCGTTAGCCGATGATGGATTTCTTATTGACTTGCTGGATGAAAATAATAATACCAAATTTGACAAGATTGCCAACGTATATGATACTACTTACTACAGCGGGCTCGATAGTACGAATGAAATAGAGGTATGGTTTCCCGAAAGATTCAGTGTCACTTATACAAGAAAGCCAGATCCTGAAGTACCTGAAAAAATTCAAGCTGCCTAAAAATGTAGGAGTGCAGATATCCTATATTGAATTGACTGATGGCGATTGCCATTAAGGAGAATGGCTATTTCTATGATCAGAAGGATTGGATCAGCCAGGGATATTGGAGCTGGAAGAACTTTAGCGGACCAATTGCCGTATGATTATGCGCCTTACGAGCACAGTGACCTTTTTCCACAATTCAGGAATTCGCTTGATCCATACCAATTCCTTTCATTTTTCTCTCGCGTCTTCGACGGGTGAACCGAAATAGACCTTATTTCCTTCGATAGAGTCTTTGACGCCGCTTTGTGCATATACTACGGCTCCTTTACCAATCGTCAGTGTTTTGTTAACGCCTACCTGCCCCCAAAGAATCACATTATCTTCTATCGTTACTGCGCCGGCGATGCCAACCTGTGCGGCAAAAAGGCAGTTTTTCCCAATGATGGTATCATGACCAATATGAACGAGGTTATCCATTTTGGTGCCTGAGCCAATTAGCGTATCGCTGGTTACTCCCGGTCAATGGTGCAGCCCGCACCTATCTCAACTGCATCTTCAATGATCACCCTGCCGCAACTGGCCATCTTTTTATAATGAATTTCGCGGTTTGGTTTCTTATTATAATAAAAGGCATCGCTGCCAATCACGCTGCCGGACTGGATGATCACATCATCGCCAATGATCACGTGATCCAATATGGTGACACTGTGGGTGAATAATACAGTTCTTTCCAATCATTACATGATTGCCAATATAGGCATGGGGCATTATGACTGTGTCCGTGCCAATGATTGCGGTGTCGCTAATCGTTTTCATTGACGGCTTGAAAGGCCTGAACTGCATGCACGATCTTCAGATACGCTTCAAAATGGTTCATCGACGATAAGTAAGGCTTTTACCCTCGGGGAATTCGGCTTTCTTATTGATGATGATGAAGCTTGCAGCAGAATGAATGCAGCTATCATAATACTTGGGATGATCCACGAATACCAGGTCACCTTGTTCTACCTTATGTATCTCGTTAATGCCGGTTGCAGAGGCAGCGATATTACCGAGCAATTCGGCGTGGATCAACTCGAGCGATCTGCGCAAGAGGAACCGGCTTTTCAAAACGCATGGCATCAATTTTCAGGTAAAGGTAATGAGCCTTGATTTGGCTGATGTAATATAAAAATGGCTCGATTCAGACAATATAGAATGAATTCGCAAAGATTTTTTTAACATGCAAAACGAACAAGAAACCATCTGTAGTTTCTTGTTTTAACAGTGTAAAGATTCTGTTTATTGAAAGGTAAATGCTTTTGATCTCATCGATGACTTGATGAAACCCTTACCCTGGCAAGCGTTTCATAAGATCGAAAAACAATAAATAAGAGTTGTGATAACCTTTTAATCAAAAAATGATCGCAAACCCGGAGAAAATCCTTGACCTGCCCCAAGCCCTCATTCAAAATGTGAATAAAATTTTATCAAAATATTTTTTTGTTAGTGAAAAATTATATTTAATATTGTGGAAGGAAATTATGTTTCCTGTACTTACTAACCCATCCATATAAATGATCCCTTCTGATTCCTCGAAGGGGTTTTTGCTTTAATGACCTTCCCAATCCACTGCCATTATCTTGCTTCATAGACCCGCTCACTTCTGACAAGATCTCTATTATTGCCCCATGTTTCAGTTTCTCTTCTAATAATGGGTATATACAATAATTAAAATATCTTTACCGATCAAATAAGTATCCATGCTTAAAGTCAATGACAGGTTTTGGAAGAGCCGAAAAGAATGTAGGTGATAAAACGTTTCTTGTTGACATTAAATCACTGAACGGTAAACAATTTGAATTATCATTAAAACTGCCTTCTGTTCTAAAACCTTTTGAATTCGATATCCGACGGCTGCTTTCCGGAAAACTTGATCCGGGGCAAGTGTTGATTGCACGATCAGTTTAAAGGATACCGGTCATGCCAAACCAGTCACCATCAACACCGACCTTGCCAAAGCTTATTATCAACCTCTCGCAGAAATTTCCGATGCGCTCAACCTCGACCCATCTCATATTCTCAGCACGCTGGTGAAACTGCCCGAGGTAATAACTCCAAGCAGTGACACCCTGACAGACTCTGGATTGGGCCGACTTTAAGAATGTCCTGATGGCGGCCATAGACGATCTTAATTTTCACCGCCAGGATGAGGGCAAATCGTCTCGAAGAGGACCTCTCGACCCGCATACAGAATATTCTTAAGCAACAGGAAGAGGTAGCAAAGCTGGAACCGCTGCGGCAGCAAAAGATAAGAGAAGGCATTACGCGGTTCCTGGAAGAAAATGTAGGCAAGGAGAACTATGATGGCAATCGGCTGGAGCAGGAGCTCGATCTATTACATCGAAAAGATCGATATCAGCGAAGAACAGGTGCGATTGAAGAATCACTGCGATTATTTCCGGACAATGCTCGGTGAGGCAGACGAGTCAAAGGGAAAGAAGCTTTCCTTTATATTACAGGAAATAGGACGGGAAATTAATACCACCGGCTCCAAGGCTTACGACTCAACAATACAAAAATGTGTGGTGATGATGAAAGACGAGCTGGAAAAGGCAAAGGAACAAGTGTTGAATGTTTTGTAGAGACTAAGAGGTAAAAGAGTGAAGGAGGCAAAGAGTAGTTACGAGGAGTTCAACGCTTGCCGGATGGAGACTAATTGACTCGGTAATCATACATCTCCTTTTCTCTTTTTTTCCTCTTTTATCCTCTTAGCCATTATATCTTTGTAGCATGAAGCAATTTAAAAACTTCTTGTCTTGTCTTCGTCCCTCAGTGCTCTTTATGCTTCATTCCTGTACCACGGTCGATATATATGAAAAGTCGGTTCCCATCCCAGCGTCATGCCTGGCAACACAGCTTTCAGCCCAGATTTGAGTTTTACCATAAAGGATACCACCGTCCGCTATCAGCCTTCTTCTGTTTTACAGGCACAACGAAAAGTACAACTATAACAATATATACATTAACCTTTCCATCCAGGGCTCCCGGCCAGGACACCGCTCAGAAATTTCACTTAGACCTTCAACTGGCCACCAATGAAAAAGGATGGGAGGCCACGGGCATGGATGATATTTACGAACATAGGATCGAACTCGCCAGCCCCAAATTCTTAAAAGCAGGCAATTATAAATTCACCCTCGAACAGATAATGCGGGAAAATCCCCTTCAGAATGTAGTTCGACGCAGGCATTCGCATTGAAAAGAAATGATAACTATGCCCAAGAAAGATGTAAGACGAAAACTTCGCCGTGCAACCATCCTTTACTGACCCTGCTTATTTATATTGTCGCTGCATTGATCTGGTGGTTTATCTCCCTTGAAAAGCAAAATGACGATATGCGTCATCTTAAGATCACTCAGTTGAAAGGGATAGTTGATAGTGGCTCGATGCCCGTTCTCTATAGCACAGAATTACAAAAGATCAACAAGGGATCACGAAAAGAACAAGGCAAAATATATCGGAGAGGGAAGTATCTTCTCTTTGGTGATCTGCGTGGGCGCTGCCCTTGTATACCGCTCAGTACGCAGGCAATTCTATGTGCAACAACAGCAGCAGAATTTCATGATGGCTGTTACCCACGAACTCAAGACGCCCATCTCAGTAGTGAAACTCAATCTCGAAACAATGCAGAAATATGCGCTGGACGCCGGAGAAGCAGAGAAAGCTGATTGCCGTAATGCTTAAGGAGACTTCCAGGCTCAATTTTCTCACCAACAATATTTTGGTCGCATCTCAGACTCGAGGGCGGCGGCTATAAATTATCAAAAGAAGAATTGGACCCATCAGACCTGTTAAAAGACTGCTTGCAGTGATTTCAGATCCCGGTTTCCAGAAAGGATATTCCGATCAGAGATCCAGCAAAGCGCCGACGTAAGAGGCGATGCCTTACTGTTGCAAATGATGATCAACAACCTGCTTGAAAATGCCGTAAAATATTCGCCGCAGCGATTCGCCAGTTTCAGCCATTTTGAAGAAAGATACGGATGCAATACTGTTGCACGTTATCGATGAAGGACCTGGGCATAGCCGATGAGGAAAAGAAAAAAGTATTCGTACAAAGTTTTACCGGGTAGGCAACGAGGCTACCCGCAAACACAGGGAACAGGTTCTTGGCCTGTATCTTTGCAGTAAGATAGCCCATGACCATAATGCCGACATTTCGGTGACAAACAATCTACCCCACGGCAGTAAATTCACGGTTATTTTTACACTATGAGTGCAGAGAAAAATATATCTATTCTTTTGGTGGAAGATGAAGAGAATCTTCATGAAGCCCTGAAATTAAACCTTGAGCTGGAAGGTTACAATGTCACATCTGCCTATGATGGCGTGGGAGCCTTGAATGCAGTGACCGCAGAATATTTTGACCTGATCATTCCTGGATGTGATGCTTCCGGAAATGGATGGTATCAGCGTAGCCGAAACAGTACGCATCAGTAATAACGAAGTGCCAATACTCATTCTTAGTGCCAAAGAGCAGCAGCCGACCGTGTGCTGGGCTTGAAAAAAGGCGCCGATGATTACCTCACCAAACCCTTTAACCTCGAAGAACTCTTAGCTTCGTGTGCATAAGCTGATCGATAAGAATAAGAAGCTGCAGGATAAATCGTCCCTTGGCAACAGCTATTCCTTTGGCGAACAATGTAATTGACTTTAAGGCCCAGGAAGCTTCTACCAAGTCAGGGCAAAAGATACAGCTCAGCAAGAAAGAGACCATGTTGCTTAAGCTTCTGATCGAAAACAAAAACGAAGTGGTCCCGAGAGAAAAATATTACAGGCTGTATGGGGTTACAATGTGTATCCAACCACCAGGACAATTGATAATTTCATCCTCAACTTCCGCAAATATTTTGAAGATGATAGCCGCAATCCAAAGTACTTCCATTCTGTAAGAGGAGTGGGATATAAATACTCTGAGTAGTTCACGCCCTGATTTGTTCAAGAACAGTCTTTTGTTTTTCAGCAGCAGTTCCTCTTTATCATGGGCCAATTCGGCCTTTGTAAATACAGCCGTTTCGCACTCCTGCAAAATATATAGTATCCCGCTGCATAGCGCCTCATCAATGTTTCTTTGCCTCATGGCCTTGAACAAATCGTCTTTATTCATCTTGCTGCCCGATAATCTCAACTGCTGATTCAGATGATCCCAGATCGTCTTTTGCAAGAGGAGCATAAAACGGCCGTCATCTGCAACTAAAGAAAACCTGACCGGCTGCAACAGTTGCTCAATGGAGATCGTCGGTTCGGTCCTTATTAAGCACCGGTTGCTTTGACGATCTCTTCTTTTTGGGCCTTGTGAATTCTAAAGCAATAATCAGTAGTACAACGAAGGCGATACCCAGGTAGATCCATAATGAACGTTGATCTTTTTATCTTCCACTTTGTTTGCTGGCTGCGCCGTGGGCTGCTCCTTTATTTCCGCATTGCTGACAATTACTTCCGGCACTTCAGCCAATAAAGTCTTGTAGCGATTGCTATCAGGGTCAAAAAAACTGAAATAAACAGGGGAATATGGTAGTTACCGGCTCTATTAGCCACAAAAGCAAATGTGAAAGTCCGCGATCCCTTCAATGGGGTCTGGGTTTTATCTAATGAATCGTTCACGACCGCATCAAAACTTTCAATTTCTGCAGGCCATTGGATAAAGGGCGCGGGCAATTGGGTAAAATTTCCCTTTCCGGTTATCGAGACGATAAGCATGCCTTTTTCATTTCTTGCCAGCTCATTTTTTTCGATTGATGCATGGATAGAAAACTTGCCCGTGGCGCCATTGAACAGCACGGGTCTCCTGGCTGCAGGCAGGGGCTTCACTTTTATGTCTATCTTTTCCGTGCGGAGATTATTTTCATATGTCACCGTATTGGCCCTGCCAGGTGGATCGGGGCTTTCAAATACTCCCTCAACTATCTTCTGCTCGGTTTTTCTATTGACAGAGCTTTTTGAAAACTCTACTTTATTGACAACCTCCATCGGATCTATCGAAAAGATGCCTGGCTGTAGTGGGTATAATTGTACACTCCGGATGATATGCACATCGAAGGCTCTTCCGTTTATTATTTCAGTACTGGAGGAATTGTCGTTGAGATTAATGATATCATACACAGCAAATCCATAGAACCCCGGATTTTTTACGATATCTGATTTTGACTTCGAGACGGGAATACAATTTGAAAAGTGGCCACGACAGGTTGCCCCACAAAACAATCTCCGTCCTGTCGACCATAACCTTTCAGAAAAAGATTGCGACTCATCTTCGCATTAGGATCCTCACCAGGCTGAAGGAAATATTCGGACGCCGGTTCCTCATATGTGTCCCTGGCCGATCTTTCAGACGCTTGTTTCTTCGAGATGACTACGACTACTACATCATTGCTTTTAAAGAATTTTCCTTTCCACGTTGGCGGTAGCACCGGGAATGACATATTTGCCGGGTTTCATTGCGACCAGCGTAAAAACGATGTTCTTATTGATCAAACTTGTATAGGCATTGGGTCCACTGACGACTCGGAACTCTTTGAACGAAGGAATTGTAAATCCATCGTCTTTTTGTACATTTTCCAAGACGTATTGTACCTGGAAAGACTCACCAACGGTAATGGGCTGTTGAGAAACGATTGTTTTGAAGGCTACCTGTCCGGTTGTTAGAAGCGGCAACAAAAGACCGAGTAATATGAATCTTATCCTGTGCATCAGAGCTGTAAAAATAAAGCAGCTCGTGCAAAGCCTTAGCTAAAATTGATATGCGGAAAATTTACCATGTTGGTTAAATGTCGCCTAGTTGGGGCCGCGGAATAATATCTTCGACACAGGCCCCCGATGAGAGCGGGAGGCGGCAAAGATCATCTTGGCAATATCGTCTGCTTCCATGAATCGCTCCTTCGCGATTCCACTGGAAGCCCGTGAGTCAGTATAGGCAGCACCGGGAAAACAGTAGTTACCTTAATGTTATGTGGCTTTAACTCCTCCCTGAGGTTGACGGAGAAACCATGTAAAGCAAATTTGCTTATGCTATAGGAGCCGCCACCGGGGTAGGCTTTCAGCCCTGCAATGGATGACATATTAAAAATATGTCCCGCTTTTTTGTCGAATCATTGCAGGCAGCAGCACCCTCGTGAGGTGATAAGCGCTTGTATAAATTGGTTTCAATCATCTCTTCAAGGGCCCCATCGTCTTCATCATGCACATTAGCTCCCGCAAAACTTCCGGCATTGTTGACTGCAACACATCCACTGTCGTTTTAAAATTCAGCACCCAGTCTCCCAAAATTCTGGGCCTCCTGCTTTTACTCAGATTGAAATGGTTTTGCCTTTATCGTGACCGCGGGGAACCTGGTCATCAGGTCTTCAACAGCTTTATATAGTTTGATTTCATTCAGCGAAGTGAGATATAGATCATAACCGTTGGCAGCGAATACCCTCAGCTATTGACTTACCTAATCCCCTGGACGCACCGGTGATAATAACGTTCATGAATTCGAATTTGGAGATACAGCACGAACTTTTTTCAGTTTGCCAAAGTGTATTGATTTTCAGGCCCGGTTTTGTTATCCTTCGACAACCTCAGGATGACAAAACCTACGTTCTGTTCTGAATTGGTCCTTTCAAAAGTTGTCAGGCTGCCTCTGCCCCGCTGCATAGCGTGGGAGCCTGCCGAAGCCGCGTTTCGAAGGCGACACTTCCCCAAGCATCACATGAAACTGATATCCTGTCTCGGTTCAATCAATTCCAATTATTCAACTTGTTTGGGTGATCGTCACCTAGAAATAATTGCCCGATGCGGTAGCAGTCGGACTGGCCATCACTAACTTTGACCTTTTATTTGCATCATGAAATATCGTCACCTGTTCTTCGATCTAGATCATACCCTTTGGGATTTTGAAGCCAATGCCCGCGCCACGCTTTTGGAGTTATTTCACTCGCTTGAGTTAAGAGGAAAGGGCGTTCATGATTTTGACCTGTTTTACCGGAATTATATTGCCCATAACGATAAGCTTTGGGAGAGGTATCGAAATGGTTACACGTAAAACAAGAGGAACTGAGGTAAAGAGAATGTGGCTCACCCTGCTTGATTTCAAAATAGCGGATGACAAACTGGCCGAATTGATGAATGTCCGTTTTCTCGAATTATTGCCAACCCGGACATTGCTGTTTCCCTTTGCAAAAGAAATTTTACAATACCTTTTCGACAAAAACTATTCACTCCATCTTCTTACAAATGGTTTTGAAAAGACACAGCATAGTAAATTGAAGTATTCGGGATTGTCTGCTTTCTTTACACAGGTCATCACCTCGAGGGTTCTAATAGCCCTCAAGCCCCAGAAGGAAATCTTCGAATTTGCCTTTCAAAAAACAGGAGCGAGCCCGGAGGAGAGTATAATGATCGAGCGATACTATCGATGTGGATGGCATACCCGGGGCGGTGAATGCAGGTATCGACTAGGTTCATGTGAATCACTTAACAAAAGAACCCGTTCCCGTAATTGATAGAAATTCCCGACTCATACGGTCTAATTCACTCAAGGAGCTTGAAACGATCTTTTAATAGGCGGCCTCTGTTTCCCACCAAGCGCACAAAGAATGCGCGAAGACCACAGCGATTTCCGGCAGATCTGCTTTCGTTTTATGGCGTTAGAAATGCTTTGTGATCTTTGCGGAGGCCCATCGCGGACTTTGCGGAAACCCTTTCGAAGCGTGAGAAGTTTCCCACGAAGCGCAATACAAAGAATGCGCGAAGACCACAGCGATTTCCGGTAGATCTGTTTTTCCGTTTATGGCGTTAGAAATCTTTGTGATCTTTGCGGAAGCCTTCGTGGACTTTGCGGAAACCCTTTCGAAGCGTGAAGTTTCCCACCAGCGCACAAAGAATGCGCGAACCAGGACGTTTCACCAGGAAGCGATTACTGTCACACCACCCAACCACGTTTATCGCCGATCTTAACGTGGACCTTCGCATCGAGCGGCAACAGTATATCCACTCTCGATCCGAATTTGATAAACCCCATTTCATGCGGTTTGCTTTTTACCTGCATGACCGGGTTGCAGGTAGTTGCAGATACGTTTGGCCAGAGCACCGGCAATTTGTTTTACGAATATCTCTTTACCATCTTTTCGGTAGGCGACAGAATGTCGCTCGTTTCAGTCGATGATTTGGGGTGCCAGGCGACCAGGTATTTTCCTTTGTGGTATTGACTGTACGTTACTTCTCCCGCTACAGGGTTGCGATTCACATGCATTCAATGGGCTCATAAAAATAGATACCTGGATGCGCCGATCGGTAAAATATTCGTCCGGACTGTACTTCTTCAATGACCACAAGCCTTCCATCTGCAGGTGCAACGATGGCACGATCTGCGTCAATGCTCCACTGCCTTTTACCGGGAGGCGGAAAAAAAGAGAGTCAGAAAAATCAGGAGCCCTAAAAGTGATGATAAAAATGATCCAACTCAGAACAGGATCGGTCATAGCTGATGACCAGAGTAAAACGAAAGAGAGTGTGACGCCAAACGGTATGGTTGCTACTGCAATTGTAGTAAAGCCTTCCTTGTGAATTGTCATTGAGGGTAGTTGAGGGGGCAAAGATAGTAAAATGGCTAGAGGAGAGCAGGCTGAGTGGGGAGTCAGGAAGTCGTGAGTGGTGAGTGGTGAGTGGTGGTAGTGAGTGGATGCTAAGGATGTTGGATACTGCCAGAAAGAAGGTGCCTAAGGGATGAGATGCAAAGATAACCCAGAACAGAGGGGATTGAGGTCAAAAGTGAGTCGAAGCGATCAAGAAAGCCGCCATGACCGGGCATCAAATTTCCCACTGTCTTCACGACGTTGTGCCATTCTCGTTTTCAATCTTGACTCCAAGCAGATCGCCGAATGTACCGGTGACGGGAGGCTATGAAGAGCGATGGACGCCACGAAGATTGACAAGACTCAAACCGCGAAAATGCAACGCAGAGGAATTGGAAAAGCAAATCCAACTAAAAGCTACTCACGAGAACAATCCCTCCAATCGTCCCCTCCCCAGGTTTTCCTGGGAGAAATTTTGGACAAAGAAGTGTTTTGCCGATCGGTAGATCCTACCAGGTAAGCCATCGTGTCGTTGAGTGCAGATGCTGACCATAATGACCAGGGGGTATGGTATCCGGCGCGAAGTACAGCCATCGTGTCGTGGATGTGAATTTCGGTCAATGAATAAAAATCCTATCATCATGAGTCCGAGGGATAATGATAGGTACATAACAACCCCAGCCCGAAGCTGCGCCAAACTGACTTTAATCTTACGGGTGTCTTTTGAAAGATACCAACCAATAACACCGCGAATCCAGCCCCGGACACAGGGAATGAGAGATTTTCTCTTAACCCATATCCATTTATTTCATAAACGGGTCCGCAAAGGCAAAAGCATCAACCCATAACCGATCACCATCCAAGCCTAATTTGACGAATGAATGAAAGACCGTTTTGTTGATACATCTTTTCTGTAGTCGTAAATATTCCCACCGGCAACCAAAATGAACGACGGAAAATAAAATCCAGAAAGGCCCAGCTATTCCGAAGGCCCAATAACGTGACCGCTATGAAAATAGCACCCGTTAATGTTCTTGTGCGGAATGTTTGCCAGTTCGAATGCCATGGGACCGGTCGATAGATTGATTAGTTAACTAGGTAAACAGGTCGTCGATTGGTTTGTTGGTCATCAATGCCGGGCGATAGGATATTCTCTTAAAAACAATAGCTTAGGCCAATCGCTGTTGGCGGTGCAGTTATGTTACCGGCTACTAGCTTAGTGTCGCCACAAAGGTCCGCTTTAATGGTTTGCCCTGCATTTTTATCGATGTAAAGGCAGTTATCGCGAAGGGCGTTATTCAGAAAATGAGCTATTATATTAAGCCATATCTTTCCTGGATAGTGGTCAGATAAATCCAAGCACAAACCCCAGGGAGAACCTCGGCGAGGAAACCATACCAGGAGAAATGAACTTTTGCTCACTAAAAATGAGTGCTAACGATAATGATGGAAAGAAGGGGCTTATTTGTTGATCGGGTGAGAAAATTCTGAAGTCCTCCGCGGAACAGTGTTTCTTCACGCAATGCCGCAAGCCAAAAAAGCCATAATGATCATCGCCATCACGTATTGTGCCCCAAAATTATTCAGGCCGCTGATGGCAGTTACCTGTTCGGTATAGCTGCTCTCCATTTTATCGAGAAATTTGATCCTCCAGGCTTCAGGAAGAGGATGATATTGTTGAAATAAGAGAGCGAGGAGCGAGAAACGATCAGCGCTGCGATGCATGATCCAATATTACTAAGAGCAACCTGCTTTAATTTGACACCGGGCGAATAGCCCAGCAATCCTAAGTGGCCTTCGGTTCCAGCTTTCATGGCGGCAGTCACAAGTGCGGTACGAAGAAAGCTGATGATCGCCGTAATGGTCACGAAACACCCTTTGCAAAATTGCTATAAGAAGGATTGCTCAGCGCCTTGTCCATTTCAAGGATCGGTAGCCCGGTCATCGTCGTCCACGATGCAATGCCTATGAGAGAGGCGATGGGCCATCCGGCACAACGGTAAAGGCGATCAGCATGAAGAAACCGGCGGTATAGGAAATGCCCTTGGAGATCGTTATCGTACATAATTTTTCGTATCGCAATTAAACAGCCCAGTAAATTTGCAGGCTCAAATTTATAATCAATTAATAATTATTAAGTAATAAATATTGATCGCTTCAGGATCATGATACAAATAGGAAATATAACGCTCCCGGTCTTCCCCCCTGCTTCTTGCACCCATGGAGGATGTAAGTGATCCCCCATTCCGTGCCGTATGCAAGAAGACAGTGGCGCCGATCCACGATGTAATAGCCGAATTTATCTCATCTTCCTGAGGGGTTGATTCGCGATGCGATTAAAAAGCAAAAGAAACTCGACATTTTTTGACTATGAACGGCCGGTAGGCATACAGATCTTTGGCGGTGACGAAGAAAGCTTGTCCACTGGCAGCAAAGGTCGTCGAGGTAACCAATCCCGACTTGCTCGAGCATAAGCTTCGGATGCCCCTGTCAAAAAAGTGGCTTTGAAGGGCGCGGGGGCCGGGGTATTGAGGATATCGACCTGATGGTTCGGCTGACTTCAGCAGTCGTAAAGGCAACATCGCTGCCAGTTACTGTTAAAACGAGACTGGGCTGGGACGATCATACAAGAGAATATTGAAGAGGTTGCGGAAAGACTGCAGGATGTGGGTATAAAGGCCCTGGCTATTCATGGTCGTACGCGAACCCAGATGTACAAGGGTGAAGCGGACTGGACGCTGATAGGAAAGGTCAGGAACAATCCACGCATTCACATTCCGATTTTTGGCAACGGCGATGATTGATTCGCCGGAAAAGGCCCTGGAGTATAAGAACCGCTACGGCGTAGACGGGATCATGATCTGGTCGCGCCGCTATTGGATATCCCTGGATATTTGATGAGATCAAACATTTTCTCCGTACAGGCGATCATTTACCGCCGCCCGGCATGGCGAGACAGGATCGCTGTTTGCCGTAAACATCTTCGCAAGTCGATGGGAATGGAAAAATCCCATTGTTGGTATCAATGAAATGCGTCGTCACTATGCGAATTACTTAAAAGGCCTTCCTAATATAAAGGAGTTTCGAAACAAGCTGGTGACATTTAAGACAGAAGAAGAGATCAATGAGGTTTTGAATGAGATTGCCGTCAGCTATGCCGGATTTGAATTTGAAAAAACACCTATTGAGCTGGTGAATTATCATGAAAAATGCCCTGCATGATAGCCCGGCTGAAGCCTGTCCGAAGGCTGAAAAATATCTTTTATGCCTTTATCCCATTACCAGCAATACTTTCGTCCTATTCCCAAAAGTATGATCTGTTGCAGCGACGGCTTCATTGGTTGGGCATAGCACGGTTGTTGATTTTTGTCGCGGTTATCGTCTTCGGCTATTTTCATTTTATTTTACCCGGGCTCGTACTGGCTGATCATCGCATTATGCCTGCTTGGCTTGTTCTTTTTACTCTATTCGTGTATATCAAACAATAAAGGACAAGGCGGAATTAACGAGGGCGCTCATTGACATCAATAAAAAGAAGTAGATATCCTGAACGGTCAGCCATCGACCTACCCCCGAGGCGCTGAATTCATCGATCCTCATCATCCCTATTCATATGACCTCGACATATTTGGCGAAGGCTCCTTGTTTGGCTTTTGAATCGCACCACAACCTCGTTTGGCAAAGAGAGTTTTGCGGCAGCTCTGCTGAATCCGGATACAAAGACGATCCGTGAGCGACAAGAAGCTATCAAAGAGCTGACGGGTAAAATAGATCTTCGTCAGCAGATGCAGGCTTCTGGTAGCTTGCACGCCATAAAAATAGATGACATCGACAAACTCAGGGACTGGCTCCGGTTTCCGCCCGCCTTCAGTAACCATTTAGTTTATTATCTCCTGCTTATTTTTCCTATTGGCACTCTCACGACCCTGGTTCTTTATGCCACCGCTGGCGGCTATAACCTGCTTACGATTTTTCGGCCTTATTTATTCTCAATTTTTTCATCACGTCCCTTTTTTAAAAAGATCATGAGACAGGTAGCCGTTTCAACTGCGGTGGCCAAAGTACTTGAACAGGGAGCAAGACAATTAAAACAAATAGAGCAGAGAATCCTTTGAATCTTCACTATTGAGAAAGCTCCAGGGCCAATTAACGAGTAGCGAGCGATCTGCATCTCAAAACATCGCCCAACTCGCCTCATTATTCAAATACCTGGATTTTATTATCAACCCGATAATGAGTAGCATATTGAACGGGCTCTCACTTTTTCATCTTCATATTCTTTTTCGCTGGATAAATGGAAGGCAAAAAACAACGCCGGCGCGCTCAATTGGTTAATAACCGTCGGGGAATTTGAATCTCTTAATTGTTTTGCAAATCTCTCATTTAATTATCGTCATTACTGTTATCCCGAGCTCGTGAATGAAGAAATATTGGAGGCAAAATCCCTGGCACATCCGCTGATCCGAAGCGAGAAAAGTGTAAGCAATGATATTTCTTTTCGGGATGAAAATTCATTGTGCTGACCGGCTCTAATATGTCGGGCAAAAGCACCTTTCTGCGGACGATAGGTGTTAACCTCGTATTGGCCCGGGCAGGATCGGTTGTTTGTGCAAAAACGTTCCTTCTGTTTCCATTCGATCTGTATGTGAGCATAGCGCATATCCGATTCTCTGCAGGACAGCGAATCGTTTTTTTATGCGGAGCTGAAGAGATTGAAAGAGATCATTCAGCATCTGGAGGAGAAGCGCCAGACTTTCGTCATGTTGGATGAGATCCTACGCGGTACCAATAGTAACGACAAGCACAATGGCACGATCGGCCTGATACGAAAGTTAGCCCACCACAAAGTCTCTGGTATAATTGCTACGCATGATTTGACGGTTGCTGATCTGTCAAAGGAATATTCTGGTTATATGGGAGCTAAGTGTTTTGAGTCAGAAATTGTCGACGGTGAGCTGGTCTTTGATTATAAGTTAAAACACGGAGTGTGTATGCGTCTCAATGCTTCTTTCCTGATGAAAAAATGGGAGTGATAGATGAGGCTGATAATAAGAAAGGATAGAACGCGGATTCTCATGATGGTTATGATTCGTTAAGATGGGGAATGATTATTTGTAAGACAATCATAAGCAATCTATTCGATCATAATGATCTGCGTTCTATTCTTTGATCAGGTCATTTTTATTTTCATTGATCTGATCAAGCCATAAATAGACACGATAGTCCATGCTCCTTCCAACACTACAAATGGGGCATAGTTAATGAGAAAGGAGGCATAACAGGCGAGAGCCGCGCCGATCGTGTTCATAACGTAATAGAGTTTGCCATTGTGTTGGATGAATCTCGCGGTGCTTAGGAAAAATGCCATTAAGATGAGGCCAACACCGATGGTGCCGATGATGTCGTTGTATTGCATGGTGATTCGATTGACTTTATTACTTTGGATTAGGTAGAATCAACTGCAGGTCCTGCCGATTCGAAGTAGCCTTTACTTTTTGCCTTGATGCAAAAGTAACAAAAAATTGAGTTAGCTGAAATATGGCTAAATTATTGCGTAAGCCTGTCGCCGGCGAACTCGCTTCACATTGCCTTATATTCAACGATACTGCGCTCGAACAGCGCTGTCCTTTCTACTTCGCAGAAAGATTTGCCTCACCTGTAATTGTCTTGATGCCATCTTTCAGAGGCCAAAACAAAATATGCAAATGTTCAATACTTGATACCTATATGACTTATTCAATCACTTTTATTACTTCGTCGCTGAATGGAGAAACGGCGGGATCAAAATATTTTAGCAACTTTCCGTTCTCATCTATTAGGTATTTTGAGAAATTCCAGCTAGGAGCCTGTTCGTTCCACCCATTCCTGTTCTTGTCAGTTAGCCAGCTAAAACTGCATTCTGCTGATCATTTTTTATCACCACAGATTTTCTTACCAACGGAAAGCTCACTGCGTAATTCGACTTGCAAAACCGGGCAATTTCCGCATCAGTTCCCTTCTCCTGTTGACCAAAATCATTGGCCGGAAAGCCGATGACTGTCAGCTTATCTTTATATTTTTCGTATAGCTTTTCCAGGTCATCATATTGGCTAGTGTAACCACAGTTGCTCGCGGTATTTACGATCAATATTTTTTTCCCTTTAAAGAATCAAAACGCAAAGTATTACCATTGTTTAGCTGAACTGAAAGATCGTAAATGGACTGTGAAGGAGTCACTGTGCTATCATTGCTCATGACTTTTGATTTATTGCCGGTCACACGGTTATACCACATCCATGCCGGATAAATGGCTTTTAATACTTTCTGCCGATAAGTCATGTCTTTCGAATTGCGGTTGACAATTTCTACATAAATAAAAAAGCTGCCAGCTAACACTAGTATTACAATCAACCCTTCTTTAGTTTTCTGTTTTTCATATAAAAAGCTTTTAGCTATTCGCTATTAGCTATTAGCGGCTAACAGCTAATAGCTAATGGCTAGCGGCTTACTTTATCACCCATTTAAACAACCTCAGCTTCCCCTTAAACGGTGGATATTTAATATTCGGATCAAACCAGGTAGGTGTTTTCATGATCGCTTTTTTATGGCTAAAGGTTTCAAACGAGTACTTGCCATGATAATGACCGGTGCCACTGCTGCCTCGCCCGCCAAAGGGCAAATAATGATTGGTCAGATGCCAGCTGGCATTATTCACACAACCGCCGCCAAACGGAACCGACCGGAGCCACGCAAGTTCTTTTTCCTGCTTGACGTAAATATATAAAACGCCAGGGTTTGGATTCTTGTTGATGATCGACCTGGCTTCATCGGCAGTATTGAAACCGATAACCGGAAGTATGGGCCCAAAAATTTCATCTTTCATTAGTGATACGCCCGGGGGTATGTCGGTGAGAATCGTCGGCTCAATAAACAAATTTTGGCGATCCGTTCGTCCTCCATAACTAATCTTGCCCTGTGATAAGTAACCAACCAGGCGGTCAAATTGCTTTTCATTGATGATTTTTCCATAGTTCTCGCTCTCATCAGGTCTTTCACCAAAAAATTTCACGAGCGGGTTTTTAATGGCATTGATCAGCTCTTCTTTCTTTGACTCATGCACCAATATATAGTCAGGAGCTACACACATTTGTCCAGCGTTACTGAATTTAGTTAAAGCAATTCTCCTGCCAGCGATTTTAATATCGGCATCGCTTTCGACAATGCAGGGGCTCTTACCACCCAGCTCCAATGTGACGGGTGTCAACTTTTCCGCTGCCATTTTATAAATGATGCGTCCAACGGAAGTGCTGCCCGTATAAAATACATGATCAAACCGAAAATTGTTCATCATATCCGGAATGACTGCGGCGCCATCGCCCTGGATATACAAAACATAATCTTTCGGAAAGGCATCTTCAATAATCTTTTTCATTACAGCCTCGGTTGCCGGGGCAAATTCGCTGGGTTTTAGCACCACACAGTTGCCGGCTGCTATCGCACCCACCAATGGGTCCATCAAGAGTTGAAACGGATAATTCCAGGGACCAACGATCAATACTACCCCTAGTGGCTCTTTCATGACCCGGCTGCGGGACGGCAGATTGAGGAGATTGGTGCTCATCGCTTCGGGTTTCATCCAGTTCCGGAGATGTTTGAGAGCCAAATTCAATTCGGATACTACCAGTCCTGTCTCTGTAACCCAGGTTTCTTCTGCGCTTTTTTCAGATCAGCATACAAGGCATCATTGAGATCCTGCTCATGGGCAAGAATCGATTTCTTTAACCTTTTCAACTGCTCGACGCGAAAGGAATATGACAGGGTGATGCCGCCGTCAAAATATTCTCTCATTTTATTTAGCTGTTCTGTTGTAGCAAGGAAGTTCATGACAAACGAATATTATTGTCAGGTAGTTTAAAAAAGGAGATGGGAGTCAGTCGATAGTCATTAGTCGTTAGTCGATAGTCGTGAGAACTGATCGTCTTCAGTTTCCTTGTTTCAGCAGTAATAATATTTAAATTTGTACATTGAAAAATACCCTTCACTTAATATTGCGTTCAGTCTTTTTTGATCATACTCCTGTATGCGCCTCTTTCTGCATTTGAACAAACAAAGGATACCTATCCTAAAAATTATTTTCGATGGCCACTCGAACTAAAACCTGCTATTGTCGCTAACCTGGGTGAGTTGCGCCCCAATCACTGGCATATGGGCCTTGATATCCGGACAAATCAAAAGAAAATCAGCTGGTATATGCTGCGGCTGCGGGATACATCGCAAAGATCCGAATAGAAAGCTCTGGATTTGGGCAATGCATTTGGATCAATCATCCCAATGGATTGACAACCTTGTATGGTCATCTCAACGCATTTTTCCCCGAGTTGGCGGAATATGTCAAGGAGCAACAATACAAACAGGAAACATGGGCGATTGAACTGACTTCCCCGAAGGAAAAATTTCCCGTCTCGAAAGGTCAGTTTATCGCATACAGTGGCAATACCGGTGGATCGCAGGGACCTCATCTTCATTTTGAAATTCGTGATACCAAAACCGATGAATGCATCAATCCATTATTATTTGCAATGCCTTTGCAGGACAAGGTCCCGCCAAGCATTCTTAAACTCGCAATCTATGATCGCAGCACCAGTATCTATGAGCAGGTGACGAGTTTTTTCCCGTTACGAAAGACAGACAACGGTTATGTTGTTCTCAATACTCCGGTGATCAAAACCGGATTAGATAAGCTGAGTTTTGCCATTCAGGCCTTCGACCGGCTGAGCGGATCCAACAATGAAGATGGAATTTATTCTGCCGGGTTATTTTTTGATAACCGGCCCCTTATCAGTTTTTCGTTTGATAGCATTAGCTATGCCGAAACAAGATATGTGAACGCACATGTCGATTACAAATATCATTTTAATGGTGGGGTTTTTCTTCAACACCTCTCTCGATTGCCCGGTAATCGCAGCAGCGTTTATCATTCCCAAAATGGTGACGGAGTTATTGAGCTCGGAGACACAGAAATTCATTCCGTTCGGATCGTGGTAAAGGATGCTTATCAGAACACTTCTCAACTGAATTTTTCCATCCAGCGCTTTGATGTCATCAATAAGCAACCAAAATTGCAATCCCTCGCGACGGAGTTTGTACCTAACTATGTAAATGTCCTGGAAAAGCCGGGCTTTGAGGCTTACCTTCCCGAGACATGTTTATACGATACGCTCAGATCTTACTACAGCAGAACGAATACGACCCCAGAAAATGCATATTCGGCCATGCACCAGCTCAACGATCCGTCGGTGCCCGTGCATGGAGAACTTACAGTTCGAATAAAGCCCGACAAGGACATCCCGGAAGAATTGAAGGATAAAATCGTCATACAAAGGACTTATCGCAAAGAAAGAAGTGTAAGAAAGGCTTCATGGCAAGGCGACTGGCTATCGGCTAAGTTTGGGGATTTTGGCATCTTCCAGGCATTTGTTGATACCGTGCCGCCAACAATGGGCGAGACTGAAAACTTTCGGACCAGTGATACGTTGGATCTCAGCTCTGCGCGGCGCATTGTCTTTGAACCGGACGATAACTCGGGTATTAAAAATTTTCGGGTTGAATTGGATGGGAAATGGCTAAAGTTTACCAACGATAAAGGCTGGGCGTATATTTATATTTTTGATGAGCGTTGTCCCTATGGTGTGCATCAATTAAGGCTCAGGGTTACGGACCTGGTAGGCAATGCGACCATTAAAACATGGTGGTTTAAAAGATATCGTTACACTCCGCCGAAGAAAAACTTCGGCAAAAGGGCGTAAGACAAAGACACCTCACAAAAAATCTGTCTCCCAGAAGACAGCGACCAATAAAAAGAAATAATCATGATAACGTTGAAAGAAGGTGACAAGGCCCCCATTTTCGGGCATGGACCAGGATGGTAAGAAGGTTACCTTAGCTGACTACAAAGGAAAAAAGCTTATACTCTATTTCTATTCAGAAGCTGGTTCACCAACCTGTACGATCGAATCGTGCAACCTGAGGGATAATCATAGTTTATTAAAGAAAAAGGGTTTGAGGTAGTAGGGGTAAGTCCTGATGATGAAAAGAAGCAAAAGAAATTTGAGACAAAGTATAAACTTACTTTTCCCCTGATCGCGGACCCCGAGCATAAAATTGCTGATAGTTACGGCGTATGGGAGAGGAAGAAACTATTTGGCCATGAATACATGGGCATTCTCCGAACTACTTTTATCATTGACGGAAAAGGAACGATCCTAAAGATCTTTTTCAGACCTAAAAACAAGGCCCATGCAGAAGAGATTATTGCGGCGGTCGGAGGTTAGATAACTACTGTTAGTCCGGGTTGGTCTAAGCAACCAAAGGACATGGCTAACCGATTAAGTTGTAAATTCAAATCAAAACACTAAAGATGAAAAGAATTTCCTGGCTCACTTGCCTTTTGTTACCACTATCATTACTAGCCCAAGATACCACTACAAAGGATCCGTTTAAGGAGTTGAATGCACAGATCAAGCCGGCAAAACGGGTAGTTCAGGTTTTCAGCAATGATAGGTTGATCAACACTAATACTACCGAACTAACCGGTCGAGGTAAGCTGGATTTTAAAGTGGCCCACAATTTTGATGATATTGTTGCCAACGAAGTCAATGGAAACAGGGGCGGCGTTAAGACCTTCTTTGGTTTGGATAATAGTACTGATGTCCGCATCGGCTTTAATCTCGGATTAACCGATCGCCTCGATCTTATTGCGGGAAGAGCTAAGGGCGGAGGCGTGTATACTAAGACAGGGGGTGCCACAATTGTGGGAGTTGGGACTCAAATATGTACTGCTTCAGCAAACAGAGGGCGATCATTCTCACCCGCTTTCTTTGGCCATTTTTGTCAATAACGTGATTTCTAGTGTAAATTCATTTTATCCTACTGTTAGTTTTGATACATCATTGAACCAACCTTATACCTTTAAAAACTTCAAGGAAAGAAACAGCCAGGTTGTGCAGCTAATTGTTGCGCAGAAAATAAAAAGAACGAGTTGGTTGCTGAACTTCTCGATGGTCAACCAGGGTTATGTTCCTTTAAATGATCAGAAAACGGTGTTTGCTATCGGGGAGCCATACGCTTGCCCTTGAGTAAGAGAATGAACCTCATCGTTGATTATATTCACCCGTTCCGGACAAAGGCTAGCCGGGATTATTTTAATTCCAAGGACGATATCTATGCTCCGCCCCTTCAATATAGACCAGAACCAAAAACCATTTAAATTTTCCGATCCATTAGGGTAGGCCTTGAAATAATAACCGCCGGTCACGTATTTCACCTGAATTTTCTAATGCAACGTCCATAATAGACAACCGGGTCATTCCTTATACCACCACTTCATGGAAGGCAAAGGCCAGTTTCTGCTGGTGCTTCAGCATTGCAAGAAAATTTGTAATATGGAGACCAAAGGAAAAAATTGCGCCATAACGATCAGGGCGCGGCAAGTCAACATCAGACGATTTGGAGCGGGGTCACATGACCCACTCAATCGTTCCAAAGTCAAACTCTTCTTCTATGCCATGCTGAAGGATCAGTTTCCCTCGGGTGAGACGCCCTTCAGGATTGCTCTCGAAGACACGGCTGATCTTTTTGAGTTTTTACTTTTTCATCTATCTTATACAAATGAGAAAGATATTCGGAATAGATCTCTTTAAAACCATCATGGTTTAATTTTTCAAAATAATCATTGAACGAGCGGCAGATCTCCTTTGCCAGTTCTACAGGGTCAAAGCTTTTCCCGGTAATCTGTTTTTAGCGAAATAGGGTTCGGCAAGTCCTGCGGAAATGTTTCCTGATTAATATTAATGCCTATTCCAATCACCGCCCAATCCCATCCACCGCCTCCCTGCTCCCCGCCCCCTGCTCCTGGCTCCCGGCTCCTCAACTCCCGGCTCCCGACTCCCGGCTACTGTCTCCCGGCCCCTGACTATCGACTCAATAAGAATCCCTCCAATCTTACCGTCTTTCCACATATATCATATGGGCCATTTGATCCTGGTATCGCTGCCGGCATAATTCTTAAAGACATTATGTATGGAAACTGCGGCGCAGGCACTCAACCAAACTGCTGGGATAGTTGGAATGGGCCAGGGTTTAAAATGATGCTAAGAGCGATATTCTGGTCAGGAAAAAGTGAGCCATTTTTTCCCGCGTTGACCCTTTCCCGCTGTTTGCTCATGAGCGAATATCGCCATGCCATGTTGGGCAAGACCGGACTCGGCTGACGCCTCCGAGATGGCCATATCGGTCGCTTTTCGCCGACGTAGAGAGTGGATTCGCCTAAACGCATAATTATTTGTGCTGTCAACAGTTTGCAGCTCAATAAATGGCACACCAATGGCTTGTTGAAAAGGGGGTCTGGCAATTAATTGCTATTTTTGGCAAAGTAAAAATTTTAGGGTTTACGGAAAAGGTTATTTCTCGATAACCCCCAGTCCCCAACCAAAAACATAAACAATAAACTATATTATTATTGGAACAACTTGCATTATTGGCCAACCGAAAACGATCAAGTGCTGCACGGCTGACTAAAAAGCTCAAAGATCATCAAAACCATAATTGCCGCAATTCAAGATAAAAAAGGAGAAAACATTATTTCCCTCGATCTTCGAAAGATCAATGAAGCAGTAGCTGATTTTTTATAATATGCGAGGCCGAGTAACCAGCCTCAGATGCGGGCTATTGCTGAAAATGTAGAACGGAAAGTAAAGGAAAAATGTGATGAAAATCCATGGCACCATGAAGGATACAATACGCTTGCAATGGGTCTTGCTGGATTATGTGAATGTGGTGATTCATATTATGCAGCCAGAGACACGTAAATTTTACAAACTTGAGGAAATGTGGAGCGACGCGGTAGAGCGGAACTATACGAGGAATAATGTTAAATATTTAAATAACCGAACTTTTTTTCATAATAATCATTAATTAGCAGTATACGAGATAATATGCCACAGGAACCATATAAAAACGATAAGAACAATTTGCCCAGGTTCGGAAACCGTCCGAAAGATGAGATGATCCCGATCAACCCCCAAGAAAGGCCCACGGTTCAGTATACTACTGGATCTATGCTATCATCTTTGCGGTATTGATAGGCTTCCAGCTCTTAAATCCTTTTTCAGCCAATACAGCCAACACTAATGTGATGAGCCTTTAAGAAGATGATTGCTGACGGAGATATCGATAAATACGTGATTGTCGACTAACCGGAAGACCGTAAAGGTTTATCTCAAGAAAACGAGCAATCAACAAATACAGGGAACAACTCACGTCAAAAATGGATCACAGGGAAATTCAAGTGAAGACAGGTCCGCACATTTGCATTTAAGATCACGGGTGCCGGAGACTTTCTAAAGGATGATATGGACGAGTATTTCAAAGCCAATCCTAGCCAGTGAAGTTAATGTATACGGTAGAGCCAGGAGAGTGATTGGTTCAGTAAGTCATTGTCTTTTCTTCTTACCCATTCTTCTATTTGTAGGTCTATGGATATTGCTAATGCGAAAAATGGGTGGTGGATCAGGCGGCGGCGGTGGACCCGGTGGGATTTTCAATATTGGTAAATCAAAAGCTACTCTGTTTGATAAAGGAACAAAGGTCAACATCACGTTTGCAGATGTAGCCGGCCTCGATGAGGCCAAAGTTGAAGTAATGGAGATTGTCGACTTTCTAAGAAGCCCTAAAAATATACCGCTCTTGGTGGCAAAATCCCCAAAGGCGCATTATTGGTAGGCCCTCCGGGTACCGGTAAAACCTTATTGGCAAAAGCTATGGCAGGCGAGGCCCAGGTGCCTTTCTTCAGCCTTAGCGGCTCTGATTTTGTCGAAATGTTTGTGGGTGTAGGAGCCAGCCGTGTAAGAGATCTGTTCAAACAGGCAAGAGAAAAAGCGCCTTGTATCATTTTTATTGATGAAATTGATGCCATCGGTCGCGCCAGCGGCAAAGAATGTGATGATGAGCAATGATGAAAGAGAAAGCACATTGAACCAGTTGCTCGTAGAAATGGATGGATTTGGTACGGACATCGGGATCATCGTCCTGGCTGCTACCAACCGCCCGGATGTATTGGATAGCGCGCTTATTGCGACCGGGCCGTTTCGACAGGCAGATAACGATCGATAAGCCTGACCTGGTGGGCCGTGAGGCGATCTTCAAAGTGCACTTGAAGCCGATCAAGATTTCGAAGACACTGGATATTCATAAACTGGCCGAACAAACTCCGGGTTTTGCCGGTGCTGATATTGCCAATGTATGTAATGAAGCTGCACTTGATTGCAGCACGCAAAGGAAAAGATGCGGTAGAAATGGAAGATTTTCAGGATGCAGTGGACAGGGTGATTGGTGGATTGGAGAAAAAGAACAAGATCATTTCACCCGAAGAAAAAAAGATCATTGCTTATCATGAAGCCGGTCATGCGATTTGTGGCTGGTATCTCGAACATGCTTATCCCTTATTGAAAGTGACGATTGTGCCAAGAGGCACAGCGGCATTGGGATATGCGCAATACACGCCAAAAGAACAATATCTCTATAATACGGATCAGTTGACTGACCAGATATGTATGACACTTGGGGGAAGGGCAAGTGAAGATATTTTCTTTGGTAAAATATCTACCGGTGCTCAGAATGACCTGCAGCAGATCACCACGTATTGCCTATGCCATGGTCAGCGTATATGGCATGAATGATAAAGTGGGCAATATCAGTTTTTATGATCCGCAACAGGAAAATACTTTTACTAAACCCTATTCAGAAGAGACATCAAGGATGATCGATGAGGAAGTAAGAAAACTGATTGACAGCAGCGTATGAAAAAACAAAAGCTTCTATTGATGGAGAAAAAACAACAGGTTAGAAAAACTTGCCGAAGCATTACTGGAAAAAGAAGTTTTATTCCAAAGCGATGTGGAGCTGCTGATCGGTAAAGCGTCCCTATGAGGAAAAGAAAAGACTGGAAGTCCGACGAGGAAATAAAGCCAACGAACAGGTGAAATATCAGCCGGAGTTCCACCCTGTATGACAGCGATATTACCAATAAAGCGCATTGCCATAATTAGAATTAAGGTTTAAAGTCGTTAAAAGGTTCTCAAATAAGGTATTTAAGCGCAGGATTCCAGCTGTTAAGCCTTTTAAACCTAATTAAACTCTTAAACTTTCATTCATGAACGTTTCTCCATCCAAAGAAAATATCTTAAAAAATACGCAAGGCGTTGAGTCAATCAACGCCTCTTCCTTTCCCAAAAAGCGAGGGAACTGAAGCTCAGTTTTTCCAGCCGTTGCAACAGGAAGCCGGAAGTAGAATTCGCCGAAGCAATTCACAAAACTGCAGGGAAGATTTATTTTTGCATCAACCAACAGGAACTTGCTTTCCAGCTGAACAGCCTTATCAAGAAGCAGGATTGGAACAAAGTGCTATTGTGTAGAGGATAAGCTGATCGAATCCTTTTGCTGGTCAGCTTGCCGACCGGTTGAGTAAAAACTGACCTGGCGAATTGTGATGTTTCTATTACCGGTTGCGAATACCTGGTAGCAAGGACGGGTTCTATTGTGATGACTGCAGCACAGCAAAGCGGGCGAAATACCAAGTGTGTATGCCCCTGTTCATATTTGCAATCGCTTACGCCCATCAGCTGGTCTTCGATATAAAAGATGCCCTGCAGGGGATAGCGATGGACAGGTATGGCAGCAATCTTCCCTCATTGATAATCTCTCGCCACCGGGCCAGGCCGCACCGCAGATATTGAGAAGACGTTGGCGGTAGTGTGCATGGCCCCAAAGAAGTATACGTGTTTGTTGAGTAGAAGCATAAATTGCTACATAATGGACAGAAGGAATCTTCTCGAGCGGCATCTGGAAAAATGATGCTGCGCCGAGGGCTTGTCATTACGATTATCATTGTCGTAGCGTTTGCTTTGTCAGTGTGCATTAGCTGCTTAGCGGTATTTAGCTGGAAGTGTCAGCTGGATGGCTGTTGCAGGTTTTATTGTTTCCCGACGATCAAAGCTCACTGGATACTTTTTTTGCTTTTACATTTGCGCTGGCACTCGCGTTGGTAAAAGGCCGAATGAACCTCTCTCGCGAAATCGTAGATGGCGGCGCGGGATTCTCCTTAATGTATGCCTCTCGTGCTATTTTGATTCAGGAATAATCGCGTGGATTGGGTACAGGGTATATCAAAAAAGGGAATATGGTAAACTGATTTTCGGGGGGGTGCTTTGCTTATCATCTCTGCGATCAGGGATCATCTCAGAAAGAAAGTGGATACGCAGACGTAAATGAAAAATCCAGTTATGGCTACGATTCCCGGTTTATCGTCTATTCGTTTATGGCTCACTTCGCAGTGGCTTTCAGAGCCCTGCTTATGAATATATCAGTCAGGCTGTTTTCATCTCGTCGGCAATGGCCGGGCAAAAGGAAAAACTTCTTCGACTTCGGGAAGCTATCCCGGTGCGGTTCCTACAGATGACGATAGTTTTATCATTGGCGAATTATACGATATTAACGACCCCTCTCTCAATTTTCACGCGGCCATCGCCCGGCTCGACGACTAAGCCGAAGGGGTAGATGTGGCAGAAGGTGAGGAAAAACTTTATCGCCGCGAATTGACAGGATGTGTTTACGATAGTTTTCAATGAAACCAGCAAGGCTTGGATATACTGGTATAATGGCAATGTGGAAGGAAGACCCGTGATAGCATCTGGCGATGTGCTTGAGTATTTAACCCAGAAAAAGAAATAAAAATGGGCTGATATTATCACTACTTTGCAACAGCTCAGCTGCTTCAAAAGCCAGGGTATAAAAATGAATCTGCCCGTCAACAAAAAAAATATATTTCCTTTCCGAGCTTTCATCTCCGGCGCTCCCGATCATGCTTCCAGCTTGCCCAGAGAGAAAATCATTGTGGAGTTCCTGGATTCGATCAAGCACGATGCCGCAGGGGTCTTCATCGTTGGCGACATGTTCGATTTCTTGGCAACGAATACCGCAAGGTGGTGCCAAAGGGCTTTGTACGATTGTTGGGTAAACTGGCGGAACTAACCGATGCCGGACATCGCCCTGCATTTCTTGTGGGCAATCACGACATGTGGATGAGGGATTATTTTGCTGAAAGAACTCAATATTCCCGTTTATTTTCACCCCAGGGAATTTGAACGCAATGGTAAAAGGTTTTTAATCGGTCACGGAGATGGCCTGGGGCCGGGGACCATGGCTACAAGCGATTGAAAAATATTCCGCAATCCCGTTTGTCAATGGTTGTTTGGGATACTGCCACCCATGGTCGGCATGGGCATCGCCCATTATATGAGTAAACGCAGCAGGATCAAAACCGGCTCTTCAAATGAAACTTTTCTTGGTGAGGACAAAGAATGGCTGATCATTTATTGCAAAGAAGTACTGGGAAAAAGAAAATTTTGATTTTTTTGTGTTTGGGCATAGACATTTGGCCATTGATTTTCGTCTTACTGTTGGTTCGGCACCAGGTACAGCGGGTGAAACGGGGCCTCGGTATATCAACCTGGGTGATTGATTCGTTTTTATACTTATGCAGTATTTGATGGCCGTAAACTTGAATTAAAGACCTTTAAGGGCGAAGAGAAAATTATCAGGAATTAAATGGATAAGAGACTGACGATAGTATTCACATTGCTTTTAATGACCGCTTATAGTCAAGGTCAAACGGATTCTTCTTTCAAACATATCAGGACGATCAG
>ERZ1370068.629-contig-10574_pt1 | contig 29748 bp, 52 predicted proteins | sample MGYA00561227_ERZ1370068 | MGnify/ENA primary metagenome ERZ1370068 (study PRJEB38410, sample SAMEA6850437) | metagenome | study: Metagenomic assessment of the ecological functions of the soil: analysis of the soil microbiota associated with the...
ACACAAGCGCGTTTCGCCGCCTGATTACGGGCTGATGCTGGCTCGCACCAACTGGGATGTGCCCAAGCACGAGGCCTGACGATGTTCCTGGTGCCCATCAACAGCCCCGGCATCACGTTGCGGCGCATCAAGCAGGTCAACGGTGTCGGTCGAGTTCTGCGAGGAGTTCTTCGACAACCTCGCGCTAGGTGACGACGCCGTCGTTGGCGAAGTCAACGGCGGCTGGCACGTGGCTCACGACAGCTCTACCACGAGCGCGCGCGGCCGTCGGCGGCTCCGAGATTCGCCAGCGGGATCGGCGCCGAGGGCAAGTCCGACGTGCCCATCGACTACGTCGCCCTGCTGGAGGCAACCGGAGGCAGGCCGACAACGAAGCGGCTGCGCCGCGGAGACTGGCGAGGCCGCGCGTTGGTGCACCGTGCGGTGCGGGAGCAGCTCATCGACCACGTGTATCACGGCGTTCTCGACGGCTCGCTGCCGCCGGCAGCAGGTTCGATCATCCGGGTCACACACGCCGAGATTCACCATCTGGAGTTCGACACCGTGTTGGCGCTCACCGGCAGTTCCGGCGTCGTCGACGTCGGCAACGACGCATGATCGCGCTACGGCGAGCGATACCTGTCGCGGCAGACCGGCGGCGCTCGGTGGCGGCACCACCGAGATCGCCCGCAACATCATCGGCGAACGCGTGCTGGGCTTCCCGCGCGAATACGCTGCCGACCGCGGCGTGCCGTTCAATCAGGTCAAGCGCAACCGCACGTAACGCGCGTCCATCACATTCGCGATCCCACGTACCCGTCGGGCCTGACAAAGATGGGGACGCGTATTACCCGCGCGCCGAGGCAGGTTCTCGCCGGGTCAGCGCGGTAATCCTGCTAATGCCTGCGAACGGCAGCAGCACGAGGCCGGGCAGCTGGTAGCGCCAGGAGAACTCGAACGCTGCCGACGCGAGCAGAATGGTCACGGCCATGCCGACCGCCACAGCGTGGCTGAGTGAATGCCGCTCCTCGAGCCCGGCCGAGCCCGAACCCGGCGAGCAGCGCGACAACGCCGAACACGCCCAACAACGTGCCGGGGGGTGTAGCCCACACTGAGCTGGTAACCACGGAGAAACGCGGCGAGCGAGGGTACGCCGGTGGGTCCCGCCCGCTGAACTCACGCGAGGCTTGGGTGCTGTAAACCAGGTCGACAAGGGTACTGGGTTTAACTGCCAGCGCGCCACGCTGGTATCGCCGGGAGCATCGGTCCTCGCGGGCCGGAATCCCTGAGAAAGTCCAGCGCAATCGCGCGCGTGACATCCAGCGGCTGCTCGGCGATCACGGCCCTGCCGGAACGCCCCCTCTGCACCGCGTACAGGTCGGTGTTTGGAGGAAAGCGCTCGCGAAAGGGTGCCACGTTGGATGGGCGTAGTCGTCCAGCCTTCCTACGCTGTCCCAACGGCTCCCTTCGGGCAGGCCAGCGCCGTCACCGAATCCAGTTTCAGCCTGTCGCAGTCCGCGATCACGGCGGTACGGCCGTACAGCACATTGCCGGTGGTCCGGGTCAGGCCCCATTGGCCGGTCTGCGCGTGGGAAGTACCAGCCGTATCCGGCGATTATGAAACCGAACGCCGCGACAAACGCGAGCGAGCGCGCCCTGACTGTCCGCCAGCCTTGCCAGGTTCACACCGCCATGCCCCGCCGGCAATGATCAGGTAACACAAACGCCGGCACACGCAAACGCCACCAGCCGCACATCACCGCCACACCGAGCAGTAAGCCAGCGAGCGCGGCTCGGCGCGGGTTCGGTGCACCGGTGGCGAGCAGCACTCCACAGGAGTGTGACAAGGAGCACCTGCTGCCAGGTGTCGGACATGATCAGCTGCTCGATCTGAATCTCGTAGCCGTCCAGCAGCAGCGGGCGGCGGCGAGCGAGGCCAGCCACCGGTTCACCCCAAGCCGCAACGACAAGGCGTACAGCGCGACCGCCGAGCCCACGCCCGCAAGGTGCTGAAGCGCCGTAACCGTTTCAGCCCGCCCACCGCGATGGCGGGCGTCAATACGAACAGCCCGTACCCGATGGGGTGAATACCGCCCGGATCGTACTTGCCGATGTTGCCGAGATACCGGAACGAATCGCCCAACATCAACGCGGGCTGGTACGCAAACCACGCCAGCACCCGGGCAGCGCGACGCCGGCCGCCACCAGCGCGATGATCAGCCAATGCCGTCCGATCAGCCTGCCTATCGTGTGGGAGGATGGCCACCCTGTTTCAGGCGTTGTCGGTGCGCGACCAGTGCACGGTGGGGTAATAGCTTTTCGACGTCGACCCAGGCTTGTTGACCTCAACGATGCTGAACATCGACCTCGATCAGCGTGTCGGACAGCAGGTGTGGCTGCAGGCCGAGTCGACCAGCTGGGTGTGCTTGACGTTGTAGTAGTGATCCGGGGCGCTCGACCCGCGGGTTGTCCAGGTGCTCGATGGTGACCTCGGCCGGGTAGGCACCGGCCACGGTCCCGGCACGCGATCTCCTGGACGGACATGCGCCTCGGTCATCTGGTTGAAGCACCCGGAACTCGCCCCGGTTGGCCGGGTTCTCGCAGGCCAGCTCGATGCACCGGACCGTGTCCCTGATGTCGATGATGCCGCGGGTCTGGCTGCCGGGGCCGTACACGGTCAGCGGGTGGCCGATGACCGCCTGGATGACGAACCGGTTCAGCACGGTGCCGAACACGCGCGTCGTAGTCGAACCGGGTGGCCAGCCGCTCGTCCATCTCGGTTTGCGGGGTGGCCTGGCCGTAGACCACGCCCTGGTTCAGGTCGGTGGCCCGCAGGTCCCAGATCCGGCAGGCGAACTCCATGTTGTAGCTGTCGTGCACCTTGGACAGGTGGTAGAACGGGAGCCCGGCCGCTTGGGGTAGAGCACCCGGTCAGTAGGCCGTTGTGCTCGACGCTCGAGCCAGCCTTCCTCGATGTCGATGTTGGGCGTGCCGTACACGCCCATGCGTGCCCAACTGACCAGGTGGATGTCCGGGTTGGTCTCGGCGATGGCGTAGAGCACGTTGAGCGTGCCGACCACGTTGTTCTGCTGGGTGTAGACCGCGTGCCTGCGGTCGATCATCGAGTACGGCGCGGCCCGCTTTGCTCGGCGTAGTGCACGTTTCGCGTCGGGACCGGAAGTCAGCAACGTGGCGTATCGAATCCCGCGTCCAGCAGGTCGCCGGTGCACGCGGCAATTCGTTTGCCGGAGACTTCCCGCCATGCCGCCACCCGCACGTCAAGATCCTCAATCGGGACCAGCTGCAGACGCCGAGTTCCTCGTCGTAGCAGCGTCGTACTGAAGCCGTCGAGCACCGCCATGTCATGCCCGCGGTCGGAGAGATGGTGGCAGGTGGGCCAGCCGAGTATCCGTCCCGCCGAGCACCAGAACCTGCACAAGAGCACCCTATCGAATCGCTGATCGCAACGAGCGTAACCACACCAACTCGTGACGCGCACAATCGCGACATGCGCCCGCGCGAACGGAGGAGCAACACATGCACGACCATTGCGGTGCGTTCACTGCGGCCACCGGTCGCCAGCTGGAGTTCGCAGGCCGCGACAGAACCTCGCATCGCCGCTATCAGTTCGACGCCAGATCGCGCCGCACTGCGGTAGGTCGATCCTGGAGGTCGGTGCCGGCCTCGGCGTAATCTGCGGAGCAGTCTCGACGATCTGGACCGATCGGTTCTGACCTGACGTCGACCCGGCCGCCGTCGCGGTCATGGCGCGCCGCTTCGCGGGGCGGCCCGAGGTGGGAGGCCCGGCAGCGATCTGAGCTGGGGAAACCGCCGGATCTCGAGCAACCTCGTCACCTCTGTGGTCGCGATCAACGTGCTCTTCGAGCACATCGGGACGACGCACAGGTGCGCTGCGTACCTGCTGGCCACGGCCGTCGAAGTCGGCGGCAGCCTCGTCCTCTGGGTCCCCGGATACCAGCAGCTGTACGGCGAATTTCGACCGCAGGGGTCGGCCACGTCCGCCGCTATACGCCGAGTTCTCTGGCCAGGGTCGTCCGGCAAAGCGGGGCTCGACGTCGAGCTTGGTGAAAACCGGTGAATCTGCTCGGCGGCGCTCGCTTGGCGGCTGACGGTTGGGCAGGGGCGGCGTCAGCTCACCCGGATCCGAGTGATGGTCGCTGCGTCTCGATCGTTGGGTGGTGCCGCTAACGCACCAGTGAGCTGGAACGGTGGTGCGGGTGCCCTTCGGTCAATCGGTGTTGTGTGGCCCGTAACCGAGGCGAGCCTCTGATTCGGATGTGGCGCAAGCGAATTCAGTTGGCGGAGTCGCTACGCACGGCGCGTCCGTTGTCGCCGGCATCATCAGCGAGATCGTCTTCGTCGTCACCTACTGGCCCGCGGGCCGCCCCCTGGCGGCGTGGGGCAAGCCTTCCGCTCGCATTCATCGCGGGCGCGGTCCCGAACTATCTGATGCAAACCGCTACTGGCCCGGCGGCTGCGGACGCCCGGACGGCACCAGGGGAGGTCCTTCCGGTACGCCGTGATTGTGTCGTCGCCACCGCGCGCCACCGCAATCGTCGTCACGACGGCCGCTGATCGCTGGGCGCGTGATGCACCATGCCGCCGCACGGTCGCCCTGCAGGTCACTTCTCGCCGGTGCCGCGTTCTGGGCGACTTACGTGGACGATGTTCGTGCTGGAAGTTTGTGCTCTTTGACCGATCTCATCTTCGTCGGCCGCCCAGCGCGTACTCCCGACACCACGTCCGCACCATGACGCGCGTGTAGTGCGCGCCGTATACGAGCGTGCGGGAGCCCTTCTTGCTAAGAGTGCCGCTGCGGCGGCGCCGCATCGTCATCGGCACCTCGAGTATCCGTGCACGCTGGGCCGCCAGTCCGACTAGCAGCTCCGATGACTGGTACTGCGGCTCGATCAGCGGGACCGAGCAAGCGAGATCGGCTCGCATGGCCTGAAACCCGAAACGACGTGTCGGCGATTCGCCGCCACATCAGCAGCGAGGCCATTATCGTCGCGAAGACGCGCACCTGATCCAGCGCGCCCGGCTGTCCGACTTCGTGGCGGCCGAGCCTGCGCGAACCGGTCACGAAGTCGGCCCGGTCCTCGACCAGCGCTGGCCGAACCAGGGTGTCCAGTTCCGCGCCGTCGTACTGCCCGTCGGCGTCGGTCGTGACCACGTATGCGCCCGGCCGTCCGCAATAGGCCGAGGCGCAAAGCGGCACCCTGAAAGTCATGGTTGCGCGCTGCGACGCACGTGTATGCGCCGTGCTCGCGCGCGTGATCTGGGGCGGTGCTGTCCGTGGCGCCGCCGACCAGCTGACGCGCTGACGTCCACCGGCATGCCGCAGCAGCGTTTCGGCATGTCCCGCGATACCGGACCGGTACCCGCGGGACTCGTCGTACGCGGCGATCACCACTACCACCTCGGAGGCGCAGCTGCGGATGGCGTAGGTGGAATCTCGGCGATCGGCAAGCGGTGTCAACCCTCGTCCGGGTAGTCGGCGACGCCGCCCTCAAGCGGTCACCGCTCCGACCTTCCTGTGTCGCGGCAGTGCCGCCAGGTGTGCCGTCGAGCCCGTCCGGGCGAGATCGACGGCCGGGCGTCGGTAGCCGATGACATCCGCGCTGCCGCGAAAGCGGTCGAGAACGACCGCGGGGCATCTCACCCCGGTTGTGCCGCAACATGTTCCGTCCGCACAGGTCAACGCTACCGAGGACGCGGCGGACGGTCTCGACGAGCCCAACACCGACACCGACCGCCCGATCCTCGATGATCACCCTTCCGGCATAGCCACTTTCCCAATCGAGCAGCACACACCCCGTACCACATCGTCGATATGGACGAAGTCGCGGCGCTGCGTTCCGTCGCCGTAGATCCGTACGGTCGGCGATCCAGTGAGCGCCGCGCGCACGTCACCCTTGCGACGAAGCTGTCTCTCCGTGCGCCATGCCTGGCCCGCATCACGCTGCTGAACCGCAGCGCGCATGTCGCCATACCGTAGGCCCCGGCGTACCCCCGACAGCAGCATCTCGCAGGCGGCCTTGGGTAGCTCCAGGTATGGCGTGGAGTGGCCGCAGCGGCAGCTCTTCGGTGATCGCCGTGCGTACCCAACGTCACCAACTGCGCCGCGTCTCGTCGACGCCAGCAGAAATCGGCTCACTTCCCTGATCCGGGCGAGCTCGAGCAGCTCCTGGGCGATCGGCGACGTTGCCCGTGTAGGTCCGCGTGGGCCGCCTCGACCGAGAGCGGAGGACCGACGTCGCCGCCAGGCGAGGTGTGATGATGCCGACCGCGCCCGGTGCCACCGCCTCTGTCGCGACACACGCACATGCTCATCGCGGAGGTCTCCGACGACGTGGGCCACGTCGGTCGGCCCGAGGGGGCTTTGCCGGTCGACGACCGTGACTGGAGTCCCGGCGGATCTCGAAACGCCTTCCTGACGACAGCACGGCCGATAAATCCGCAACCACCCGTGACAAGCACGCCACCAGCGATCGGTGGAGTCCGCACAACGGACAACCTATCGCGCGATCAGGTTCAAGTTGGGATCGGTTAGAACAGCGTTGGCTGCAAGGCCCGGCGACAACGGGTCGACGCGGCTGGCGATGCCTCGGCCGTCCTGAACGACTGGCCGCCCTGGCGCCAGCCCGTATTTCGCGACCAACGCAGCGTGACCCGGTGGTGCAGCATGCTCTTGTAGTCCGAGGGCAAATACGCTCCGCGCCTATACACCCGCGGTACTCCCCCACCAACCTGGGCGCAGATTTCATGCCAACCAGCCCATGAACCATCCGCGCGTCGAGCCGCGCAGATGAAGCCCGAACACCGTCACGCCGTTGCGCGCCTGCCTCGGCGATCTGGACCGAGCAGCGCAGTCGAGGTGCTCGACCGAGTCGGTCAACCGCGGCAGCACCGGCGCGACCATCACGTGACAGCCAAGGCCGGCGTCACGGATCGCGGAGATCAGACCGAGCCGGGCCTGCGGCGACGGGCGTGCCCGGCTCGACATCCTTGTGCAGTTCGGGATCGCCGACGGCCAGCGACACCGCGACGCTGACGTCGACGCGCCCTGGCGGCCTCGGTGATGCAGCGGCAGATCGCGCCGCAGCAGCGTGCCCTTGGTGAGGATCGAAAACGGTGTCCCGGAATCGGCCAGCGCGCGATGATTCCCGGCATCAGCGCGTAGCGCCCCTCGGCCCGTTGATAGGGATCGGTGTTGGTGCCCAGCGCGACGGTCTCCCGCTGCCACGACGGCCGGTGCAGTTCGCGACGCAGCACATCGGCGACGTTGGTCTTGACCACGACCTGGGTGTCGAAGTCCGTGCCGCAGTCCAGATCGAGGTACTCGTGGGTGGGCCGGGCGAAACAGTAGCGACAGGCGTGCGGAGCAGCCGCGGTAGCCGTTAACGGTGTATCGAAACGGCAGCATCGCCGCGTTGGGCACCTTGTTCAGCGCCGACTTGCACAGCACCTCGTGGAACGTGATGCCCTCGAACTGCGGGTGCGCACGCTGCGGACGAAGCCGATGCGCTGCAGGCCGGGCAGGGCGCCGTCGTCGACGCTGACGCCCTGGCCGTCCCATCGCATGTCGTCTACTTCGAACTGCTGTTCGATCTGACGTCAACGGTATTTACTCTCTGTGTCCGGCAGGGGGGCCGTCCCGAGCGCACGGTAAGCACCGGTAGATCACCGACGCCGGACGCGAACGAACTCGTCGCGTGGACCCGCGAGCTGATCGCCGAACCGGAGGCCGAACACACCCGGTTCGTCGCCGGGCCTGTCCGGGTCCTGGCGGTACTTACCCCGCAGGACGTCATCGACCTACTGCGCAGGCCGGCTGGCGCGGCTGACCCAATCGGTCGACTCGTTGACGGCCCAGCTGCGAGGAGGCCTCAGACGTGCCGGCGGCTGTTTCTGATCGAAGACGAGTACCGGATCGCGATGACGCGGGCCGAGGCCAACTGACGCGATCGCTGCTCGACGAACTGTCAGCCGGCACCTTCCCGCATCTCGACGCGTGGCGAAGCTGGCACGAAAGCGGCGACATCCCAGCTGAATTCACCGAGCTCGCTGAACGCAGGCACAGAACACAACCCAGTAAGGAGGAAGCATGCCACGCGGCGCAGACCGCACTCGTGATCGGCAGCGGAATCGCCGGACCGGTCGCGGCCACCGCGCTGGCAATGGCAGGCATCGACGCGGCCGTGTACGAGGCGCGCGTGTCGGATCTCGGCCTCGGCCAACGGGATCGGCGGCTCGCTCGCGCTCGAGCCCAACGGTCTGGCTGCCTGCGGATCGTCGGCGCCGACGACGCCGTCCGCGCTGCCGCCGCCCCGATCACGCGCTCGGTCATGTCGATCGCCAGCAAGCCCAGCCGCGAGATGCCGACGCCGCAGGGACTTCCACCGCGTCAGCTCATCGACCGCGGCGCGCTACACCGCATCCTTCGGGAACGAACCGAGCGAGCCGGTGTGCGAATCCACGACGCCAAGAAGCTGATTCGCGTCGACGAACGGCAGGATGGTGTCACCGCGCACTTCGCCGACGGCAGCAGCGCCAGCGCCGACCTGCTGATCGGCGCCGACGGTGTGCACTCGACGGTGCGCGCGCTTCATCGACCCCGATGCGCCCGGCGCGCGCTATCTCGGACTGCTCGGCTTCCGAGGGCATCGTCGAGGACGCCATAGATGATCCGGCCACCGCTGCACTCGAACCAGGCACCATCACGTTCGCGTTCGGGCGGCGGGCATACTACCTGTACTGGAAACGGCCCGACGGCCGCATCGGCTGGGGCGCGAATCTGCCGTCGCCCCAATACCTCAGCTTGAAGGAAGCTCGGGCCGTGCCGGCAGAGGACTGGCTGCACACATTGCGCACCACCTACGCCAATGACGTTCCGGGCGCTCGGCTCACCGCCGAAACCACCAGCGAGACGCTGCAGGCCGTCGGCGGCCTGCACATCAGTGCCGCCGGTTCCACACTGGCATCGTGGTCGCATGGTGCTCGTCGGCGATGCCGTGCACGCACCGTCCAACAGCACCGGGCAGGGCGCCTCGCTCGCGATGGAGAGCGCGATCCAGCTGGCCTCGCTGCCTGCGCGACATGCCCGATGCGCGGTCGGCGTTTGCCGCCTACGAGCGCCTGCGCCAGGCCGAGGGTGGAGAAGATCGCCGCGCGCGGCGCCCGCATCAGCCATGCCAAGGCCCCAGGCCCGATCGCTCTGCGCCTGATGCGAGTGCTGCTGCCGGTCATGGTCGCGACGATGAACATCGAGCAGACCATGGCCGCCGAGCAGCGCTACACCATCGACTGGGACGCGCCTGCGCAGGAGGACGCCAAAGCACTCGCATGATGTCAGTCATGCGACTAGCATGATGTCCATCATGCGAAAGATCGCTAGCACACGTGCCGAGAGCAAGCGCGAATCACTGGACAAGATCCTGGACGCCGCAGCGCGCCGGATCCGCGAGGAAGGGCTTGACGGCGCGGCGATCGTGCCGGTGATGCGTGACGCCGGGCTGACACACGGCGCGTTCTACTCGCACTTCTCCAGCAAGAGACGACCTGGCAAGCGCGGCGTTCGGGCGGGCGATCACCACCGGCCGCCGACACTGGATCAAGCCGATGCGCGGCGAGTCGTGGAGCGAGCGGCTGGCGGGCCTGGCCAAGCGCTACCTGACCACCGCCCACCGCGACGACTTGTCCACCAGTTGTGGTTTCGCGACGCTCAGCTCGGATGCCGCGCACGCCTCCGATCAGTTCCGAGCGAGCTACGAACGCGAACTGCGCACGTTCGCTGGCCGCGATCTGCGGCGATGACGAGTGCAATGATCGGCTCGACGATGCCATCGCGCTGATGGCGGTATGCGTCGGCGGGATGGCGCTGTCCCGCGCGGTCGTCGACCCCAAGTTTTCGACGCGAATCTTGCGGGTGGCCAGGAAGCCGCCGCCAAACTCTGCATCGCAACCAACCAGATTGAGGAGGCCGCCATGCCGGGAGCCAAGCCGTACGGGCAGCTGCAGTACAAGGAGGTCAACGGCAAGCGGATGGCCTACATCGACGAGGGCAAGGGCGACGCGATCGTCTTCCAGCACGGCAACCCGACGTCCGTCCTACCTGTGGCGCAACGTGATGCCGCATCTGGAGGGGCTGGGCCGGCTCGTCGCCTGCGATCTGATCGGCATGGGCGCGTCGGACAAGCTCGACGACTCCGGACCGGACCGCTACCACTACGCCGAACAGCGCGACTACCTGTTCGCGCTGTGGGACTCGCTCGACCTCGGCGACCGCGTGATCTTCGTTCTGCACGACTGGGGTTCGGCGCTGGGCTTCGACTGGGCCAACCAACACCGCGACCGGGTGGCGGGCATCGCGTACATGGAAGCCATCGCCATGCCGAGTCGATTGGGACGGATTGGCCCGATCCCGGGCCGTCGCGTATTCCAGGGCTTCCGCTCGCCAGAGGGCGAAGCGATGGTGCTCGAGCAAGAACATCTTCGTCGAGCGTGTGCTGCCCGGCTCCATCCAGCGCCAGCTCACCGACGAGGAGATGGACCACTACCGCGAGCCGTTCCGCAATCCCGGCGAGGATCGTCGGCCGACGCCTGTCGTGGCCGCGCAACATCCCGATCGAGGGCGAGCCGGCCGACGTCGTCGCCATCGTCGAGGAGTACGGAGCCTGGCTGTCGCGAAAGTGATGTGCCCAAGCTCTTCGTCAATGCCGATCCCGGCTCGATAGTCCGCGGTCGCGTCCGCGATTTCGTCCGCACCTGGCCGAACCAGACCGAGGTCACGGTGCCGGGTGTGCACTTCATCCAGGAGGACAGCCCCGACGAAATCGGCGCAAGCCGTCGCCGCATTCTCCCGCGCAGTGCGGTCGTCGGTGTTCTGGTTGTCAGCGGGCGCAGCCGGGGTTACGATCAAGCTACAGATTGCTCGCCGCGGGCGATGACGTCACGTTCGCTCGATTCACCCGCAGACGTTGGCGCGCTTGAATTCGGACGCGTCTTCGTCTACGGCATGGCGCCGAAATCCACACGACCAGCGTCAAGCGCAGTGACCGCCGCCAAACTCGACACCACCTCATGACGTCATCGTTGTCGCGATCCGAACCAGTGCGGTCGAATCGGCGATCGCGGCACGCTGCGCCAGCCCGAAGTACAACGGGCCACGTTCGGTCGCGAGCTCGACGGCCGGCCGGACGCGATCGTCGGCTACGAGCTGGATTACGTCACCATCACCGATTCGCATGTGATCGCCGCCAGCGGCAGCGACCGCCATCCGATCCTCAAGCCGACGGACCGTCGGCGCGCGGTGAGGGCACGGTGTTCGCGATCAGCGAGGCCGATTTGGCCGCCGCCGACGAGTACGAGGTCGACGACTATCGCCGCATCGCGGTGCCGCTGCGGTCAGGCGGACAGGCGTGGGTCTACGTGTTCGGCGGCTAGGTCCGCATCACCACTGCGACAGCTTGCACTGCAGGTTGTACGGAGCGTCCTGCTGCACGACCACCTGACCGTCGACGGCGATCTCGCAGTGAGGATTCGGCGCGGCCTGCCCGCCGTGCGTGGTGCTGCTCACGGTCAAGATCGCCCACTGCGGGTCCGCGAGCGTGGTTTCGAACACCCATGGCACGCCCGGCGCCAGGTTCACCTGTCTCCTTCTTCACGAACGCGTACGCGTCGGCGTTATAGGCCTGCCTTGCTCGGAGGTTGAGTCGTCAGATAGAAGAGGTCGAAATCCGCACCGCCTGCCGACGTGAGCGTATACCGCACCTGGTGAGCCGCCGGCTCGGCGCTCGCCGTGCCATGACTTACCGCGATAGCGGCGGCTGCCACCGCCAATACCGCCCCGACCCTGGCTGTCGTTGTTCGCATGTCCGTCACATCGCCGCACGGTACCGGAACGTTACAAAACAACAGCGCAGCCATGACTCACCCGATTACGGGCAAACCAACTCCAACCGAGTAACACGGCTAATTTGTTCGAGGCATCGGAGCGCTATTACATACTGGAGTCCGGCCGCGTCACGTCGTCCGGCACCAGAGGGCTCGGCCTGGAAGCCGACGTCCCCGTCGCCATGGCCATCTGACCTCAACTGCCATTAGCGCGCGTAGTCTGCACGCCGACACGCTGGTATTCGCGTGCATCTTGCGCACGCTCGCGGCGATCGACGGTTACAAATCCGCCGCAGGATCCAATGCGAGCACCGGGATTTGGCGATGCGCGCGGCGCTGGTACAGAGTGAAGCCTGGATAGACGTCGACGCCTCGCTGGTAGCAACGCTCACGCTCGGTGCCCTGCAGTTCACGAGCCACCACCTCGTGGGAAACGCCGCGAACCTCGACGGTCGCGCGCGGGTTCGCCTTGAGGTTGTAGTACCAGGCCGGGTGACGCTCACGTCCGTAATTCTGACGCGACGACAACCACCCGCTCGCCATCTGCCATCCCCAGCACCACATGCGTACGCGGTAGGCCGGTCTTCGCCCCGTCGTCGTCAGCATCGTCATCTCGACATCGCCCAACCACGTCGTCAACGTCGCGCGCCCGTCAGTCAGCCGATACACGAGCCGGTCGAGCGGTTCCCGGATGTGGCCGTACAGCCAAGCCATCGGCCGTATGCCAGCCGTCCCCCTGATCAACCGCGGAAAAGGACCGATCTGGTTGTAGAGCTTCATCGGGCACCTCACAAAAGCGATAAATTGTTGCGTTAAGGTTACTGCCATGGCGATGACGAGGAAGTGCCCGCCCGGCGGCCCGGCGGGCGTAGTGCACGGGTGCGCGCGGCAGTGATCGACGCGACCCTGGCCGAACTCGCTGAACGCGGCTACTCCGGCGTCAGCCTCGACGACGTCGCCGCCCGCGCCGACGTGCACAAGACGACGGTCTACCGGCGGTGGCGGACCAAGGGAGACGCTGGTGCTCGACGTGATGCTGGAGCAAGCGGCGCAGACCGTCGCTGTGCCCGACACCGGTTCGCTTCGCGGCGACCTGCTCGAGCTGGCGCACCGGTCAGCCGCCATCCAGTCCTCCCCGCCGGCGAGGCGGTGGTCCGCGCCGTCGCAGGGGAAGCAGCAGGCAATCCGGACATCGCAGCAGCGAGTCGGCGGTTCTGGGCCGAGCGGCTGGAGCTCGACCGGATGATCCTGCGGCGCGCCCGTGAGCGCGGAGAGATCGCGCACAGAGACTGCGTCGCGCCCGGTGATTGAGCGCTGCTCGGGCCGCTGTACTTTCGGCTCCTGTAACGGGGCAGTCGCTTGACGACGCGTATATCGAGAGTGTCGTTGACGTGGTGTACGCGGCATGCAACGCTCGGATGAGTGCTTATTCTGCAGGGACTGCACAGCACATGCGGTGAGATAAACGAGCGATTGTGACAGTGTTTTGGCGAGGCGTGGACCTGGATCGGCGCTCCGTTCTGCTCGGGATCGGTGCGGTCGGCGCATTCTTGGCCGTTGACGCTCGGCGCCGTTGCCTATGCGAACAAATGGATCGGCGCGGGCAGCGCGTTGACGCCCAGGACGTTCCTCGAGCGTTTCCGCAGGGTGTTCGGAGTCCATCCCGGATTCCGGCGGAATCACGCCAAGGGCGTCGCGGTCACCGGGTACTTCGACAGCAACGGCAACGGCCGCGAACTGTCGAAAGCGGCGGTATTCGCACGCGGCCGGACCCCGGTGATCGGGCGGTTCTCACTCTCGGGAGGTCACCCCGGCATGGCCGACACACCGGGGCGGCACGCAGTCTTGCGCTGGCCTTCGCATTCCCCGAGGCCATGCAATGGCGCACGGCAATGCTGAATCTTCCTGTGTTCCCGGACAACTCACCACAGGGCTTCTATGACCGGCTCCTAGCGTCGAAAGTCGATCCTGCGACAGGCAAGCCGGATCCGGCCGCGATGTCGGCATTCCTGGCCGCTCACCCGGAGACGGCAGCCGCCATGGCGGTGATCAAGCAGCATCCACCCACGCCGGGCTTCGCCGACAGCACCTTCTGGGGTCTGAACACTTTCTTCTTCGTCAACGAGGCCGGAGTGCGCACGCCCGGTTCGGTGGGCGTTCGTCCCGCTGCAGGCGTCCCAGCCGGCGCGAGGCGGCACACAGCAACGCGCTGTTCGACGCACTGGTCCGCCAGATGCGCAGCGGCCCGCTGCAGTGGCGGTTGAAGCTGACGATCGGGAGCCCGGGCGATCCGGCTGCTCGACGCCACACTGCCGTGGCCGAGCCGACCGTCGCACCATCGACGCCGGAGTGCTCACCTTGACGGGTATCGAGACAGAAGGGCCGGGAAACGCCCGCGATGTCAACTTCGATCCCTTGGTGCTGCCCGACGGAATCGAGCCGTCCGACGATCCGTTGCTGAGCGCCCGATCGGCCGTGTACGCGGCGTCGTATCGGGCCAGGACCGGTGAACCGAAGATCGCCGTCCGTTGTGCACGGTCGATGAGGTTGCGCCGTGACGGCACCGGCGCGGTACCCGGTGCGGACGCGCATCCTGCACTGGCTTACGGCGGTGCTCGTCTTCAGCGCACTGTTCATCGGGTTCGTCATGGTGAACTCGATCGGCTCCTACGCGGCACTGCGCGGTATCCACATGACGCTTCGGTGCGCTGGTTCTCGCCATCGTGGTCGTGCGGGCCGCCAACAGGTTCACCCACCGCGTGCCGAAACTGCCCGACACCGTCGGCTGGCTAGAGCACAAACTCGTGGTGGGTTCGAGCTGACGCTTTACGCACTCGATGCTGGCTCAGCCGCTCGATCGGGTGGGCGATGGTGTCGGCGTCGGGGCAGCCGGTGGTCATCTTCGGGTCGCTACGATCTGCCACGCATTGCGCCGTTCGATGCCGACCTGTATTTCGTACTCCGTCAAACTCATTCGGTGTTGGCTTACGCACTGGTGGCCGTGATTGCCGCGCACGTCAGCGCGCGTGCTGCTGCACACGCTCACGCTGCGCGACGGCATGCTGTCGCGGATGGCGTTTGCGCGCGCGCGCAAACCGCGAGCGTGCGAGCCGTCCTGTACGTCCGCAAGCGCGCGCGTCTGCGGCCGACACGCCGTCCAACTCTGCGATTTAGCGCACGCTCGCCGCCGCCGCGATGGCACTCTGCAATACGTGGAGGCACCAGCACCGCCCCGGAACACTGCCGACACGGGCGGACTCGTCGTTACAGACGACGGCCGTTGGACTCAGGTGCGCTTTCGCGCGAAAGTTCCAAATCGGTTCGAGCTCACCCGAAACTCGTCGCGGTCACACCCGGTGGAACAACGGTTCTCAAGCGCGGCAACCCATTCGACGGCGGACTGGGCAACGTCGATGAGTTGCTGACCGCCGTGGTCCACGGCTCCTGAGTACCATGCGAGCGTGCGTTTTTACGCGATTCACGGCGTGTCGCGTGCAGACTACGCACGCTCGCGGCAGTTTAAGCGCGGCTGAGGCGCGAAAGCACTTCGGCGAGAACGGCGTCGACGGGTATGTCGACCTGCTCGCCGGTCGCGAGGTTCTTCACACCGATCGTGCCCGCCTCGATGTCACGGTCACCGGCGACCAGTGCGATCGAGGCGCCAGAGCGGTCCGGCGGCGCGCATCGCGCCCCTTGACGCCGCGGTCGCCGTAGGCCAGGTCGACGCGCACACCGGCCGCCCGCAGCCGCGCGGCCAGCACGGCCAGCTTCAACTTGGCCTGCTCCCCCAACGGCACACCGAACACGTCGACGCGCGTGGTCCCGCCGACCGTCTTGCCCTCGGCCTTCAGCGCCAGCAGCGTCCGATCGACACCGAGGCCAAAGCCGATGCCGGACAGGTCTTTTCCGCCGAGCTGACGCATCAGCCCGTCGTAGCGGCCGCCGCCGCCGATGCCCGACTGGGCGCCGAGACCGTCGTGGACGAACTCGAACGTCGTCTTGGTGTAGTAATCCAGCCCGCGCACCATCCGCGGGTTGATCACATACGGCACGCCTAACGCGTCGAGATGCGCGAGCACCGTGTCGAAATGCTGCTTGGCGACATCGGAGAGGTGATCCAGCATGACGGGTGCGTCTGCGGTCATCTCGCGCATCTGCGGGCGCTTGTCGTCGAGCACCCGCAGCGGGTTGATCTCGGCGCGCCGGCGGGTCTCCTCGTCGAGGTCGAGCTTGAACAGGAAGTCCTGCAACAGTTCCCGATACTGCGGCCGGCAGCTGTCGTCGCCCAGCGACGTGATCTCCAACCGGAACCCGTCGAGCCCCAGCGAGCGGAAACCGGCGTCGGCGACGGCGATCACCTCGGCGTCCAGCGCCGGGTCGTCGACTCCGATCGCCTCGACCCCGACCTGCTGCAGTTGCCGGTAGCGCCCGGCCTGCGGGCGCTCGTAGCGGAAGAACGGCCCGGCGTAGCAGAGCTTCACGGGCAGCGGCCCGCGGTCGAGGCCGTGCTCGATCACCGCGCGCATCACACCCGCGGTGCCCTCCGGGCGCAGCGTCACCGAGCGGTCGCCGCGGTCGGCGAAGGTGTACATCTCCTTCGACACCACGTCGGTGGACTCCCCCACGCCGCGGGCGAACAGCGCGGTGTCCTCGAAGATCGGGCAGTTCGATGTCGCCGTAGCCGGCGCGCCGGGCGGCGTCGAGCAGGCCGTCGCGCACGCCGACGAACTGCGCCGAGTCGGGCGGCAGGTAGTCCGGGACGCCCTTGGGCGCCTGAAATTCAGTCACTAGGTCAAGCCTTCGAGGAACGGGTTGGTGCGGCGTTCGAAGCCGATCGTGGTCTTTTCGCCGTGCCCCGGTAGTACCACGGTGTCGTCGTCGAGCACCAACAGTTTTGTCACGATCGAGCCGAGCAGGTCGCGGCCGCTGCCGCCGGGCAGATCGGTGCGGCCCACCGACTGGCGGAACAGGGTGTCGCCGCTGAAGACGACCTCTTCCGGTCCGTCGGAGACCCGGAACACCACGGAGCCGCGTGTGTGCCGGGCGTGTGGTCGACGGTCACCGTCACATCACCCACATCTACCTTGTCGCCGTCGCGGTCCAGCTCGACGACCTGTTTGGGTTCGCGGAACAGCGCGCCGAACGCGATCTGGGCCAGCCGCGGCCCGAAGTCCTTGATCGGGTCGGTCAGCATGAACCGGTCTTCGGGATGGATGTAGGCCGGGCAGCCGTACATGTCGGCCACCTTCTGCGCCGACCAGATGTGGTCGACGTGCCCGTGCGTCAGCAGCACCGCCGCGGGCGTGAGGTGGTTCTCGTCGAGGATCTGCCGCAGCGGTCCCATCGCCCGCTGGCCCGGGTCGACGATGATCGCGTCGGCGCCGGCTCGCTTGGCCAGCACGTAGCAGTTGCACGCCAACATGCCGGCCGGGAATCCGGTGATCAACACGGCGTCCAGTGTCCCATCCCCTGTTGGCGTGGGTCGCGACCCCCGCATTCAGCAACGCCTGGCACACTCGTTGCCGACCGACGCAGATCATGAGGAGGACAGCGGCGGTGCCGACCAACGAACAACGGCGTGCAACAGCGAAGCGCAAACTCGAGCGGCAGCTCGAGCGCCGGGCAGCGAAGGAACGCGAGCGCCGCCTCTACACGATCGTCGGATCCGCCGTGGCCGCGATCGTCGTGATCGGCGCAGTGGTGGCCACCGTCGTCATCACCAACCGCGATTCGGACAGCAAGACCGCGTCGGCGGCCACGACCACGCCGACCGTCCGCGCACCAGCGCCGCCCCGTCGGCGCCGGGACAGCTGCCCGCCTTCGCGGCGCCGGCCAACCTGGGCGCCAACTGCCAGTACCCGGCCGTCGGCGGACAAGGCGAGCAAGCCGAACAACCCGCCGCGCACCGGCAAGGTCCCGACCGACCCGGCGCAGGTCAGCGCCAGCATGTCGACCAACCAGGGCAACATCGGGCTGCAGCTCGACAACGCCAAGTCACCGTGCACGGTGAACAGCTTCGCCAGCCTGGCCCAGCAGGGTTTCTTCAACGACACGCCGTGCCACCGGCTGACCACCTCCGAGGGGCTGTCGGTGCTGCAGTGCGGCGACCCGACGGGCCAGGGCACCGGCGGGCCGGGCTACCAGTTCGACAACGAGTACCCGACCAACCAGTTCCAGCCGGACGACCCGAAGCTGCAGCAGCCGGTGACTGTATCCGCGCGGCACGCTGGCGATGGCCAACGCGGGCCCCGGCACCAACGGCAGCCAGTTCTTCCTGGTGTACAAGGATTCGCAGCTGCCGCCGAACTACACGGTGTTCGGCACCATCGACCAGACCGGCCTGGCGACGCTGGACAAGATCGCCGCGGCCGGCACCGCCGACGGCAGCCAGGACGGCAAGCCGAAGGACGACGTCCAGGTCAAGTCGATCCTGCTCGACTGACCCGGCGCATGACCACTCCGCCCCCGCCGTACGGCGCGTACCCGCCGCCACCGCCGGGCGCGTATGCGGGGCACTACGGCTATCCGCAGCCGCGGCCGACCAACGCGCTGGCCATCGTGTCGTTGGTGTGCGCGTTCCTGTTCGCACCGCTGGGCATCATCTTCGGCCACATCTCGCTGTCGCAGATCAAGAAGACCGGCGAGGAGGGCCGCGGGCTGGCGATCGCGGGGCTGGTCATCAGCTACCTGATCACGGTGCTCACCATCGTGGTGGTGGTACTGAGCGTCGCTGTTCGTCGTCAGGTCGCGCGCTGACCTCGAGTCCCTGGACGGCCTGATCCCGGAGTACCCGGACATCACCGGCGACCCCGTCGCCGGTCGACAACAACCTGCCGCCGTTCGACCCGCCGAAGACGCTCGGGCTCCAACTGCCAATATCCGGCGACGACCGGAGCCGGCGAGCAAGCCCGTCAAGCCGCCGCAGAACGGCCGGATCGCGACCGATCCGGCCCTCATCCGCGCGAGCGTCACGACCAGTCAGGGCAGCGTCGGGCTGGAGCTGGACAACGGCAAGACACCGTGCACCGTCAACAACTTCACGAGCCTGGCCAAGCAGGGGTTCTTCGACAACACCAAGTGCCACCGGCTGACCACCACGACCGGAGCTCGGCGTGCTGCAGTGCGGCGACCCGACGGGCACCGGCACGGGCGGGCCGGGCTACCGCTTCCCGAACGAGTACCCCACCAACCAGTACCGGCTGACCGATCCCGGCGTTGAAGACTCCGGTGCTGTATCCGCGCGGCACGCTGGCGATGGCCAACTCCAGGTCCCGGCACCAACGGCAGCCAGTTCTTCCTGGTGTACGACGACTCGATGCTGCCGCCGACCTACACGGTGTTCGGCACCATCGACAGCCCCGGGCTCATCGCGTTGGACATGATCGCCGCGGCTGGCGTCGCCGACGGCGGCGACGACGGCAAGCCGGCGACAGGACGTGACGATCACGTCAGTCCAGATCGGCTGACTCGCGAGAAGACGCAAAGTCGCACGAAACTGGCTGTGGTAGTGCGATTTTGCGATCCACAGCTTGCGCGCGTGGGCCCAGCTCGCGCAGTGCTACTTGCTCGGTTCGGTCTTGATGTAGAACTGGACGTCGTCGCCCTCGACCTTGGTGACCTTCATGTGGGCGGTGTAGTCCTTGCCTTCCGGCCCGGTGAAGTGGCACTCGAACTCCTTACCGACCTTCGGCGTCGACACCCGAGCGTTTGACGTCATTCGACGATCCCGTGGCTTCGGAGCCAGGTCTGCTTCGACACGAGGTCGGTGACGGAGCTGGCCGTCCGCAGCCGATCGATCGAGCCACAACCGGCCAACGACCATCGCCAGCGAAGCGACTAAAACCACCAATGCGGTGCGCATCGCCGCAGTATTCCAGATCAACGCAAACGATCAGGCAAATTGTTGACGTCATGACATCAGGCCGCGGACGTCACGCGGTAGACGTCGTAGACGCCCTCCACGTTGCGCACCACGTTCAGCACGTGGCCGAGGTGCTTGGGGTCGCCCATCTCGAAGCGTGAACCGGCTGATGGCCACCCGGTCGTTGGACGTCGTCACCGACGCGGACAGGATGTTGACCTTCTCGTCGGCCAGCACGCGGGTCACGTCCGACAGCAGCCGGTGCCGGTCCAGCGCCTCGACCTGGATGGCCACCAGGAACACCGACGACGGCGACGGCGCCCACTGCACGTCGATGATCCGCTCCGACTGCTGTTGCAGCGACGTCGGCATTCGTGCAGTCGGTGCGGTGCACGCTCACGCCGCCGCCGCGGGTGACGAAGCCCATGATGTTGTCGCCGGGCACCGGCGTGCAGCACTTGGCCAGCTTCGTCAGCACGCCGGGCGCGCCGGGCACCGCCACGCCGACGTCGCTCGGTGCTGCGCTGACGCACCGGCATCGTCGTCGGGTGGACCGCTCGGCGAGCTCGTCGGCGGCCTCGTCGTCGCCGCCGAGCTGGGCCACCAGCCGCTGCACCACGTGCCGCGCCGACGACGTGGCCCTCTCCCACCGCGGTGTAGAGCGCCGACACGTCGGTGTAACGCAGTTCGCGGGCCAGCGCCGCCATCGACTCGGCATTCATCAAGCGCTGCAACGGAAGTCCGCCGCGGCGCACCTCGCGCGCGATCGCGTCCTTGCCCGACTCCAGCGCCTCCTCGCGGCGCTCCTTGGCGAACCACTGCCGGATCTTGCGCCTTCGCCCGCGGCGACACCACGAACGTCTGCCAGTCCCGCGACGGTCCGGCGTTCGGCGCCTTCGACGTGAAAACCTCGACCACTGTCGCCGTTTTCGAGCTTGCGCTCCAGCGCCGACCAGCCGGCCGTTGACCCTGCGCGCCGATGCAGCGGTGGCCGACCTCGGTGTGCACCGCGTAGGCGAAGTCCACCGGCGTCGACCCGGTCGGCAGCGTGATCAGATCGCCCTTCGGCGTGAACACGAAGATCTCTTGCACCGCAAGGTCGTAGCGCAGCGGCTCCAGGAACTCGCCGGGGTCGGCGGCCTCCCGCTGCCAGTCGAGCAGCTGACGCATCCAGGCCATGTCGTCGATCTCGGCAGCGGCGTGCGGATGCCGGAACCCGTTGCGGCCCTTGGCTTCCCTTGTAGCGCCAGTGCGCGGCGATGCCGTACTCCGCGGTCTTGTGCATGTCGGTGGTGCGGATCTGCACCTCGAGCGGCTTGCCCTCGGGACCGACCACCGTGGTGTGCAGCGACTGGTACACCCCGTACCGCGGCTGGGCGATGTAGTCCTTGAACCGGCCCGGCAATCGGCTGCCACAGCGAATGCACCACGCCCACAGCGGCATAGCAGTCGCGGATCTCGTCGCAGCAGGATGCGCACCCCGACCAGGTCGTGGATGTCGTCGAAGTCGCGGCCCTTGACGATCATCTTCTGATAGATCGACCAGTAGTGCTTGGGCCGGCCCTCGACGGCGGCGTTGATCTTCACTCGCGTTCAGTGACGGCGCTGATCTCGGCGCGCACCTTGGCCAGGTAGGTGTCGCGCGACGGCGCCCGGTCGGCGACCAGCCGGACGATCTCCTCGTACTTCTTCGGGTGCAGGATCGCGAACGACAGGTCCTCGAGCTCCCACTTCACGGTGGCCATGCCCAGCCGGTGGGCCAGCGGCGCAATGACTTCCAGCGTCTCGCGAGCCTTGCGGGCCTGCTTCTCCGGCGGCAGGAAGCGCATGGTGCGCATGTTGTGCAGCCGGTCGGCGACCTTGATCACCAGCACCCGCGCGTCGCGGGCCATCGCGATGATCATCTTGCGGATCGTCTCGGCCTCGGCGGCGGTGCCCAACGCCACCTTGTCCAGCTTGGTGACGCCGTCGACGAGGTGCGCCACCTCCGTCGCCGAACTCGGCGGTCAGCGCCGTCCAGCGTGTAGCCGGTGTCCTCGACGGTGTCGTGCAGCAGCGCGGCGACCAGCGTGGTGGTGTCCATGCCGAGCTCGGCCAGGATGTTGGCGACGGCCAGCGGGTGGGTGATGTACGGGTCGCCGGAGCTGGCGCATCTGGTCGGCGTGCCGCTGCGTCGGCCACCTCGTACGCCTGCTGCAGCAGCGCCAGGTCGGCCTTCGGGATAGTGCTCCCGGTGCACGGCGACCAGCGGCTCCAGCACCGGGTTGACGGCGCTGCGCTGGGCGGTCATCCGGCGGGCCAGCCGGGCGCGCACCCGCCGCGACGCGCTCGTCGACGTCTTGGGGATCTCCAGCGGCTGCGTCTCGGGGATCTGCGCCGCCTGGAGGTGCCTGCACGGCCTGTCCCGTGCCGGGATCGTCAGCCATGGTCACCTCCGATGTCTGCTCTTCGCGCGAGCGCTCATCGCCCTGCAGTTTCGCCAGACTTCGAGGATATCGCCTCACACCGTGTGCAAGCTGCTGACCGGTAGCGGTTTGAGCACGTCGCGGCCGCCCGAGGGCGGGCAGCTCGAGCACCACCGCGGCACCCGTGACGTTCGCGCCGGCGTGCCGCAGCAGCTTCGCCGTCGCGGCCAGCGGTGCCGCCGGTGGCCAGCACGTCGTCGATGATGACGATGTCGCGACCGGCCAGCTTCGATGCCATCGGCCGGGCACCTCGAGCGTGGCCGTGCCGTACTCCAGCTCGTAGGTCTCGCTGAACACCGGCGGCGGCAGCTTGCCGCCCTTGCGGACCGCCAGCACACCGATGCCGAGTTTGATGGCGACGGCACCGCCGAGCAGGAAGCCGCGGGCGTCCACGCCGGCCACCAGATCCGCGCCCTCGGCGATGTCCGCGAGCGCATCAGTCACCGCGTCCAGGCCGCGCGCGTCGGCCAGCAGCGGGGTGAGGTCCTTGAACTGGATGCCCGGCTCGGGAAAGTCGGGCACCTCACGCGTCAGCGAGCGCGATCGATCCGCGAGATCGTCGGCTCACCACTGCACCAGTACCCAGCGGTCCATGTTCCATCCCGCGCCCCATCAGCAGTCGGATTGCACTGCTCACCGCATACATCTTCTTCGAAGTCAGCAGGGTTCGCTGTTGGCGGTAGAGCGGAAGCGTCGGCATATCGGCCCACAGGATCGGTCCGCCCTCACCGAGCAGCCGGGCCAGTTCCTTCGGATCGGAGGTCACCGCCATCGACGCGATGATGCCGTCGATGCGCTCGTTCGAGTAGCCAGACAGGTTGTTGCCGTTGCCGGTGTGCAGGTCGTAGGCGTCCATCGCCGACGAGCCCGGTGGATCCGCTGCCGGCAGCGCCGCCGGTGCTGGCGATCAGCACGTCGATCTCGTTGTCGCGCAGACTGTCACGGGCCGACGGTGTCGGAGGCGGCGTCCTGCACGGTGATGCCTGCGCGGCGCGCAGGACTTGGCGATCGCGCCGACGGTCGCGGCCAGCCGCGGCGTTCGGGCTCTGGTAACCGATGCGCACGGTCAGCGGCTGGTTGCTCGATCGCGGCCGCGGGCGGCGTCGGGGTTGGCGGCGACGAACTGTCTCGGCCTCGACGGCGCCTCTCCGCGCGCGCCGACCGCATCCTCGGTCGCCGGGTTGAGCCGGGCGTTGGCGATCGGCAGCCCGCGTTGCGTGGCGATCACATCGCGCGGCGTGCACAGCGCGAGCGCGCGACGCGCCGGCGGGGCGGCCATCGGTCCCTGCGCGCGCGAAGATCAGCTGCTCGATGCCGCGCCGACGGGGTGTCGGTTCGGACGTAGTCGTCGGGCAGGTTCAGCGTTCCCGACGACCCGGTCGGCGACGTCGACGACGTCGTAGGCACCGTTGATTGACGCTGGTCCTGGATGTCGGCACCCCGCGGCGACACGGTGATCTTGTTGGTGACGGGCTTTGCGCCCCACCACTTGTCGTTGGCGACGCAGCACGACAGCGCCGTCCTTGTTGACCGACTCGAGCTTGTAGGGCCCCGACGACGGGAACCGCTTCAGCGTCGAAGTCGTCGGCGCTGAGGTTCCAGGTGTTGTTCCACACCTGCGCGATGCGTTCGACGGCTGGGGCCGTCGTTGTTGAGCGATCGCGGTGGTGACATCGATGCCGAGTTCGTCGGCGATGACGTGCGACGGCATCATCGACGTCGCCGTGAACAGCTGGCCGAAGTCGACGAACGCGCGGTCCTGCGGCGAACGTCACCCGCGCCTTCTTCTGCCCCGGCGCGCAGTCGACGAGGCGGCGATATCGCTGTAGCCGGCCCGGTTGGCCGCGTCGAACGCCGGGAACCGACCGGACTGCGACGCCCACGCCAGCACCATGTCGTCGCAGGTGACCGGCTTGCCGTCGGAATACACCGCGCTTGTCGCTGATCTCGTAGTCGAGCACCAGCGGCGCGCGGCCGACCACCGAGATGGTGCCGAAGTCGTGGTCGCCGACGATCTGGCCGTCGGGTCCGTGATAGTTGAAGCCCGTCAGCACCCGGGCGAACGCCTGCGGCCCGCCCGATGCGGCACCGACGACGGTGTTGGTGTTGTAGGTGACCAACGTGCCGTCGACGGCGTAGTCGATGCTCGTCGGCGGGACTGCCAGCCGAACACGCCGACACGCTCACGGCTGCACAGCGAGCGCGAGCTGTCACCGCGGCGGCGCTCCCCGCGATGCGGGCCGTCATCGGGCCTACCGCCGCCGGGTGTTTCGCTTACCCGACGGCCGTCCGGTCCTGCTGGCTGGTTGGCCGGATCGGGCCGCGCACCCGGGCGCAGGCTTGCTCGGCGACCGACGCTTGCCGCGCGACTCGGCGCGACGCGGCCGACCGCCTCCGCTCGGCTCGGCGATCGTCAGTCGCCTCGTGCCGACCGCGGCGGCCTCTCGCCGCGGGCTTGCGCCGGTTGAGCACCCGGCGGGTGTGCGTGCGGACCAGCTCGGTGCGCTCCCGCAGCGTGACCAGCAGCGGGGTGGCGAAGAAGATCGACGAGTAGGTGCCGACGATGACGCCGACCAGCTGCACCAGCGCCAGGTCCTTCAGCGTGCCGACGCCCGAGCAGCCACACCGCGACCACCATCAGCGCGATGATCGGCAGCACCGAGATCAGGCTGGTGTTGATCGACCGCATGAACGTCTGGTTGATGGCCAGGTTGGCCTGTTCGGCGAACGTGCGCCGGGTGGTGTGTTCGGAAGCCGTGGGTGTTCTCCTCGACCTTGTCGAACACGATGACCGTGTCGTACAGCGAGAAGCCGAGGATGGTCAGCAGGCCGATGACGGTCGCCGGGGTGACCTCGAACCCGACAAGCGAGTAGACGCCCGCGGTGGTGATCAGGTCGAACACCAGTGTCAGCCAGCGCCGCCATCGCCATGTAGCGCTCGTAGCGCACGGTGATGTAGATGGCCGACGAGCACCAGGAACACCACCAAGCGCGATGAGCGCCTTCTCGGTGATCTGACCGCCCCAGCGTCTCCGACACCGCCGAGTCGCTGATCGCCTGCTTGCTGGGCTGGCCGTCGGCGCCCTTGGGCTGGAACGCGTCGAACAGCGCGTGTGCGCAGCTTCCTCGGTCTCCTCGTTGTTCAGCGCTTCCGGAGCGGATCTGCACGGTGGCCGAACCGCCGCTGCCGACGACGCACCACCGATTCCGGCGTCCTTGCCCAGTGTCTTGACTGAACACCTCCTCGACCTGCTGTGCGGTACTGTCGCCTGCGGCGGGCATCGACACCTTGGTGCCGCCCTCGAAGTCGATGCCAGAAGGTGAAGCCGCGAATGCAGCGATGCTGGCGACTGCGCGATCGCGACGATCGACGTCCGCTGATCGGTGAACCACAAGCTTGCGCCTGCCGATCACTTCGAACGCGCCGGTGCCGGTGTAGAGCCGGACGAAGAAGCCGTGCTGGGCGCGGTCGGCCAGCATCGTCGACTCGATGCCGGCGCTGCCTCGACCGCGTCGGACTTCGCCGGTCGCGTCAGCGTCGTGTGTGCTTAGCCATCCGCACTATCCCCGTCCCGTCGCATGCGCCGCGGCCCGTCGCTTCGCGCGCGATCTGCTGCACGGCGCCGAGCCCGTTGAATGCCGGCTTGGCCAGCGTCGTCGACTTCGACGCCAGGTACACCAGCGGCCACGTCACGAGGAACACCACGACGACGTCGAGGATCGTGGTCAGGCCCAGGGTGAACGCGAAGCCCTTCACCTGGCCGATGCGCCAGGACGTAGAGCACCGCAGCGGCCAGGAAGCGTGACCGCGTTGCCGGACAGGATCGTCTTGCGCGCCCGCGCCCAACCGCGCGGAACCGCCGAGCCGGAACGAACGGCCCTCGCGTATCTCGTCTTTGATGCGTTCGAAGAACACCACGAACGAGTCGGCGGTGGTGCCGATACCGATGATCAGACCGGCGATGCCCGCCAGGTCAAGCGTGTAGTTGATGTATCTGCCCGAGCAGCACCAGGATCGCGAATACCATTGCGCCGGAAGCGACCAGCGACAACGCCGTGAGCAGCCCGAGCACCCGGTAGTACAGCAGGCGAATACACCAGCACCAGCGCCAGGCCGATTGCGCCTGCGATCAGACCGGCCCGCAGCGACGTCAAACCCAGTGTGGCCGAGACGGTTTCGGCCTCCGACGATTCGAACGACAGCGGCAGCGAGCCGTACTTCAGCACGTTGGCCAGTTCGCGCGCTGTGTCGGCGGTGAACTGTCCGGTGATCTGCGTGCGGCCGCCCGGGATCGGCCTCATTGATCGTGCGGCGCGCTGACGCACCTGCGGAGTCGAGCGTGAACGCGGTCTGGGTGCCGACGTTGGCAGCGGTGAAGTCGGCCCAGATCCTCGACGCGTCATCGGCTTGAACTCCACGGTGACGACGTACTCGCCGCGCTGCTGTGTCGAGGCCGGAATTGGCGTTCTTGATCTGCTCGCCGCTGATGATCGACTTGTCCAGCAGATAGACCTGGTTGTGGTCCTGTCGAGCAGGTCACCAGCGGCAGGTTCGGATCGTCGTTGCCGGCCAGCGACGTCGTCCTCGTTGCAGCGGGTGGCCTGGAACTGCAGCGCCAGGATCTGGATCTGCCGTTCGGCGCTCTGCCGCAACTGCCTTCTCGTCGGCGATGCGGCTGCGCGAGGTCTGCTTCTTGCAGGCCTCGGGCTGGCGGCGGCGCCAGGCGCGGCGGGGCGCCGGGGTCCGGGGTCAGCGGCGGGGCCTGCGGGTACAGGCGGCGGCTGCGGCGGCGGCACGCGGCTGTGGTGCCGGCGGCTCTGCCGCGGCGGCGGCCGGTGGCGGAGCCCGCTCGGCGGTGGCGATCACGGGCAACGCGCCTGCCCGGTGGCGCAGGAGGCGCGCCGGGCGGCGCGCCGGGCTGCGCCTGGCGCCTGGGGGCGCGCTCGGCGGCGCGCCGGCCGGCTTGGCTGCCGGCCTGGCGCGGCGGAATCACGTGGATCACCGGGCGGATGTACAGCCGCGCCGTCTGGCCCAGGTTGCGGGCCTCGCTGCTGTCGTTGCCCGGCACCGTGATCACCAGGTTGGAACCGTCGATGATGACCTCGGACCCGGACACACCGAGGCCGTTGACGCGGGCGCTGATGATCTGCTGGCGCCTGGTTGAGGCGCCTCGCGGGTGGGCGCGGATCCGTCGGGTGTGCGCGCGGTCAGCGCTGACACGGGTGCCGCCCTGCAGGTCGATGCCCAGCTTGGGCTTCGGCCTGCTTGTCGCCGGTCAGGAAGACCAGGAGGTACACGCCGACCAGCAGCGCCAGGAAGAGCGCCAGGTAGCGGGCAGGGTGCACCGGCGCCGAAGGCGATGCCACGTTTCTTTGGTCTCCTTCGAGATCAGTTCGTCAGCACCGCAAAGGGTACGTGCCGTGCGCTGAGTCGCCGGACCGTCAGTCTTGTTAGTTCGAGGCGGTTCTCGGTGCGGTGCTGATCCGTGATCTCGTAGCGCTGACTCGGGCTCGCGTGTGTCGTCGACTCCGTCGTCGAGGTCGATCGTCGGGTCGACGATGCGATCCCGCACCGCCAGCTTCATCCAGGTCGTCACGACGCCGGGCGCGATCTCCAGGTCGACGCTGTCGTCGGTGATGCCCGTGATGGTGCCCTGCAGGCCCGACGTGGTGTGCACGCGGTCGCCGACCTGCAGCGAATTCGTGCAGGTCGATGGTCGCCTGCATCGCTTTCTTCTGGCGCCGCGACGCGAAGAACATGAACGCGCCCAGGATGATGATGAGGGGCAGGAAGACGACCAGATCCATGGCAACAACTGTCTTTCGTGTCGGTCTTGCGGTCACGGCCTCCAGACCGCAGGATCTCAGGGCCTCGTCGTTGACCAGTGTGCCATTGTCGCCGCCGACGGCCGAGTGCCCGGTCGCCCGCGACCTGCTGTTAGCGTCGCTAGGTGCTCGGACACATCGGCATCAACGTTCCCTGATCTGGATGCCGCGAGGCGGTATTACGGCGCCGATCATGCCGCTGGTCGGCTTCGAAGCGTTCCTCGATGCCGACGACGAGTTCGCCTACCGCCCGATGGCAGGTAAGCCGGGCACCTACCTGTTCTTCTACCCGTCTCGCAGAGCAGTCCTGGTATCTCGCGACATCGGACCGGCCTACAACACCTGGCATTCATGGTGCGGACCCGCTCGGCGGTGAATGCCGTCCACACTGCCGTCACCGAGCTCGCAGCGCGGTCCGGCGGGCGTGTGCTGCACGAGCCGCAGGTCTTTCCTCAATATCCGCAGCCTTACTTCGCGACCTTCTGGCTCGACCCGTGGGGCTTCATGCTCGAAGCGGTGTGCCATCACGACCGCGACTGACCCCGCTCAACGAAATCCGTTGCGCCAATCCAGTCCGGCCGACGGTTCCGCCGCATGAGGTGCCGAAGTTTTCGACGGATCGGTGCGTCCGAGACTAGGCTCAAACGGCAACGCGGCTATGCGTCGTCACGAACCACCGGTCATCAGGAGGCGTCATTGAGCACCCTCGAGCAGAGCCGCTACCTCGCCACCGCGATTCCCGGTCCACGGTCGACAGGAGCTGATCGACCGGAAGAGCGCCGCGGTGTCACGCGGCGTCGGCACCACGATGCCGGTCTACGCGGCGCAGGGCAGGTCGGCGGCATCGTCGAGGACGTCGACGGCAATCGGCTCATCGACCTGGGCTCCGGCATCGCCGGTCACGACGATCGGCAACTCGTCGCCGCGCGTGGTCGACGCGGTGCGCGGCGCAGGTCGCCGACTTCACCCACACCTGCTTCATGATCACGCCCTACGAGGAGCTACGTCGCCGTCGCCGAAGCAGCTCAACCGGCTCACGCCGGGCGGCGGCGAGAAGCGCTCGGCGCTGTTCAACTCCGGGTCGGAGGCGGTCGAGAACGCCATCAAGATCGCCCGGACGTACACGCGCAAGCAGGCGGTCGTCGTCGTTCGACCACGCCTACCACGGCCGCACCAACCTGACGATGGCGCTGACCGCCAAGTCGATGCCCTACAAGCACGGCTTCGGCCCGTTCGCCCCGAGATCTACCGCGCGCCGCTGTCCTATCCGTTCCGCGACGCCGAATACGGCAAGGAGCTGGCCACCGACGGCGAGCTGGCCGCCAAGCCGGCGCGATCGACGTCATCGACAAGCAGGTCGGCGCCGACAACCTGGCCGCGGTCGATCATCGAGCCCATCCAGGGCGAGGGCGGCTTCATCGTTCCGGCCGACGGCTTCCTGCCCGCGCTGCTGGACTGGTGCCGCGAGAACAACGTGGTGTTCATCGCCGACGAGGTGCAGACCGGGTTCGCCCGCACCGGCGCGATGTTCGCCTGCGAGCACGAGGGCATCGAGCCCGACCTGATCTGTCACCGCCAAAGGCATCGCCGACGGCCTGCCGCTGTCGGCGGTCACCGGCTCGCGCCGAGATCATGGACGCCCCGCACGTCAGCGGGCTGGGCGGCACCTACGGCGGAGCACATGCAACTGAACGAAGTACA
>ERZ1370068.11239-contig-9870_pt1 | contig 29744 bp, 42 predicted proteins | sample MGYA00561227_ERZ1370068 | MGnify/ENA primary metagenome ERZ1370068 (study PRJEB38410, sample SAMEA6850437) | metagenome | study: Metagenomic assessment of the ecological functions of the soil: analysis of the soil microbiota associated with the...
TTCTACACCGGTCTGCCCAAAGCACCGGACCCGGACCGACGACTCGACGCGCTTGCCTCCTTTCTTTCGCGTCGACTTGCGCCTCGAAAAACGCTGGCAGCTCGGCGAAAAATCCCGGCTGTCGCTGGTGGCGGAATGGATGCGAAGGCCACACTGAGCAAGGAGGCGATTTCACGACCCGCAACCTCGTGCGAGGTTGCACGCCGCAGACCATAGGACCCGTCACCATACCGAGCCTGGGAGTCGAAGGAGGGCTTCTTGAACATGAGCCCAGCGGAAAGAGGTTCGAAAACGGTGGAACCCGAGCAACGTCGCGGCCAGCGCCGGCGCGTTCTCGGACCGTGGCTCGTCGCGGTGGCTGGGCTCACCGGCGCGCGGCGGGAGCGCGACACCGACTCCGTCGCCCCCTGCGATGCAAGATTGCCGCGACGGCGTCGCGATGCGCGCCATTCGAGAAACCTTTCATGAAATTACGCCTTCAACTGGCCCGTGCAGCGGCGCCGATGCAGGACCGCAAGACGCATCCACCAACAATTTCTCAGTGGAACGGCGTCTGTCTCCGGCGAAGCAACGGCCGACCGATATCAAGGGACGCACCGTGTGCAACCTGATGTACGTCTTACGAATACCAACTATTTGCGCAAAGACGACGTGCCGTCACAGAACTACAACGTCGTGCTCGACGGCACCATCACCCAAGTCGGCATCCTCGCCGTTCAACCTTCGGCGACGACGGCGCTGATCATGCGCGGGATGGATTTGCGCCTGGTAGGTACGGTCTACGACCCACCGCTCGAAATCGACGAGTCGGGTTGTGCGCTCGAGATGACCCAGAGCGGCAGCGACGTCGCCGGCAATGCGTGTGCGCACGGCGGGGTTCAAGTTCTAAAGGAAGCTGATCGATTTGCGCATGATGACTCCCCGCCCTCGGTAGGCTGGGGCACGTGAATCGTGCGGAACTTGCCGGCCATACATTGCCCCTCGAGCGTATTGGCAAACGGGGCTCCCGAGACGATGGCCCCCACCGCTTCACCCGACGGTGCGAAGGTCACCGAGAAGCGTGCCGTACCGCTCGGGCTGGTAGCGCCGAGACAGGCCTTTGCTTTCGCTTCACCCTCGGCGAACGCCGCGCGAAGTGCACCTTGATCGATGGTGGGGCGAGGAGCGGGGCTTCGGCTGAATCGGGAAGCTTCGTTTCCGGCGCGGCGCTACCGCCGCCTTCTCGTCGGTGGGACGAGGTGTGCGGGCCTCGCGTTGGCCGCGGTAGTTTCCAGGTGGGAGGTGCGCGAGCGCGCCGGCTCTTCGTCGGAGGTCGTCCGGCGGGGGATTTCGCGCCGGCTCGTCGTCGAGGTCGCCCGACGGGGACGCGCCGGCTCCTCGTCGGAGGTCGCCCGGCGGGGTGCCGGTGCCGTCTCGCGGACGGTTTCGCGAGGGGGAGGGGACGGCTCGACCTCGCGTGGCCGTGTCGTCGGCGGTGGCGCTGACCACGGGGCGACGGTGTGGGCGGCGGATCGTGGGGGCCATGGGGGTCGTGGCCGGCGGGGCTCGACCTTGGCGATCGCGCTCCTCGTCGGGCGAGGTCGGGTCCGGCGTCGTCACTCGGTTTTCCACTCATCGCACCGAGGTAACCTTCCGCTCCCGCGACGATCAAGAGGGCGGCGATGCCCGCAGCGAAGTTGGTGAACTTCGATCGTTCGTCGACGCTGGCTCGCGCGGAAAATCGGGCCCGCAAGCACCGGCGCTGCCGGCGGCGCCGAAGGTGCGTTCGGTTCGGCATGGCAGGCGAGAGTTATCGGTCTGCTGCGGTGCCATCGCCACCGGGTGGAGAGCGATCCCGGCCCCGTCAGCGGCGGCACCGATGGCGAGGGGAAGCTTTGCTTGAAGTTATCGTGGAACGCAGGGGCCGCCTGAAGGTGGATACGAGATAGGAGCCGGTGCCGATGCCCGCCATCGTTCCGAGGCGCGGCGGGGCCGGAGTGCTCGGGCGCCTTCCGCGGCTCGGATGCGCGGCGCACGGGAACGACCGGCGGCGACGGGCGGGTCGACAGCTGGGCTGGAGGCGCGGCCGCGGGCATGGAGCGCGTGCCTGCGGGCCGCTCGTCGCTCGTCGGTCGGTCGACCGTTCGTCTCTCACGAAATATGCAAACGGTTCGACGATGGTCGTCGTCATCGTCGGCACCCTCGAGATCCTGGGCGCGTCGGTGGCAATGTCGGGAGCCGTCGTCGTCCTCGTCGTGGTTTCGGCGCTGGCGTACCGGCCTCGCCACCGAACCGGTCCGGCTCGCGCTGACCGGCCTGGTTTCGCAGACGTGGCTCCGAGCTCCTCGCGCATCGATTCGGGACGCGCCCGCAATTGTTCGTTGCTCGGTGGCTCGTCGCCCGGTTCGACGTCGCGTGCCTGCTCGAACAACCCCTTTGCCGCCAAACTCGCCTCCCGGAGGCGGCCGGCGCGTCGGTCGGTCGTCATCCTCCTCGTCCTCGATGGGTTTGTGTTCGAGGCAGAGCCCGGCTGCTGAAGGCGGGCCTCGGCTGCGGGCGCGGCACCGATCCATCGGCCTGCGCGCGCACCCACTGCCGCAATCGTTCGGGTCCCGACGAGGACGGGAGCGGCGGTATCGCGCGGCAGATCGGCCCGCCTTCCATCCGCGCCAAGGGTCGGCGTCTCGGTCACCGGGACGATCGCGGCGGCGGGAGCTTCGCATCGCGCCGGGCGGGAGGCGCGGCAACTGCGGGACTCGGGGCGGGCTGCACGGCGGCAACGGGAGCCGCCAGTTTGGCGACCTGCTGCAGTGGCGACTCTTCACCGGCTCGCCCGACCGCACCGGGGCGGCCGGGGCCGGGCGCCGGCGCACCCGGTGCCGACGGCATCGGCCCGTCGCGGGCGGCGGCGGTGGGGCGTTCCGATGACTGACTTGTGCTTTGCCGTGAGCCGGACGCCATCGGAGCGCGCAACCGGCGGAACGGCGCTGGCGCGCGTCGCGACGGCGGGTTGCTTGGGCGCTGGAGGGCGGCACGTCGGCGGCGCGTGGGCCGGCGCCGCGCGACGGTCAGCGGCGGCGGTGGCATCGCGCGCGCCGCGTTGGCGGGAGCGCTCGCGCCGACGTTGTTCGCCGCGTGACCGCGCGGCGCGACGGTGGTGGACCAAAGGGGAAGCGTGTTGCGGGCGGTCGCCGCGACGCCGGGCATCGCGCGCGGCGCGGCGAACATCGCCGGCGGCAAAGTTGCGCCGCGTGCCTGCGGAACCGGCCCGGTCGTACGCGCGCCCCGCAGGTGCCGCGGCTTGGCCGGCGTTCACGGCGCGCGCGGCGACGCTTCCACGCCATGGGTGACGCGGGTCGCGCTTGACCAGCGCCGGGGCCTGGGCGCACGTGCCGCTGCTTCACCTGCGGCCGTCGGCGCACGAGCGCCCGCATTGGGCAGCGTCACGAGGATAGGGGCCTTGCAGTTCCGGCATGGGACGCCGCCGCCCCGCCTGGCCAGCGCCCGGAGCAACGTCGTCACCGATGGCGACGATCGTCGAGCGAGACGTTACATCGGATCTGCATCGCCCCTTAGTGGTCCTCTTCTCTCGATGCTCTCGACCGCTCCCGCTCACCCTCCCCGCTCGCTAGCGTCGAACGGAGAACTGATCGACGCACGTACTAGCTCTCTCTTCCGGGGCGCTGCCCCCGCCCCTGCCGGAGCAAGGCACTCTCGCTTCGCCTGTGGGCCTCCGTGGACTTCCGTCCACTCCGTCACCGGAACAGGCCCCACCCCTGCCGTGCTTTCGGCACGGTATTCCTTTCGCCTCAATCTGCGCGTGGCTGTGCGCCCATACGTCCACTCTACACTTAGGAGTTGGTATTGTAACTGAATCGGTAAAATAGGCGATGGAAGTGACTCCTTCACGCCCGGCGTTCGAAACGCTTGCAGATGTCGGCGATTGCCCTCATCGTGGGCCATCTGTCGCCCTCTGATTTCGCCCTCGCCCCCTCGTTTGACGGCGCTGGATCGCGCTCGAACCAGGACCGTGTCGCTCGGCGGTGCGCGTCGCCGTAGCGTATTGGCGCCGCGGCCTGCCATGCCGACCGACGCAAAATCAGGCGAAACCGCGATTGTCGACGGGTCCGCCGAGGGGGCGGCTTTCGCAGCGGCGCTTTTGCGACCTGCCCGGATCGGTGCAGTACACGGCGGGCGGTGTCGTCATGGTCCCCGGGGATGGTTCGGCCCCGAACCTCGCGTTTCTGACGCTGCCCGCCGGCTTTGTGCGCATGAGTTCGCCACGGTGGGCAATACGCGGCAGTTCCGTTTTGCACCGAGCGGCGAGCTCTTCGTCGCGTCGCCCACCCGACACACCACGGGCGGCGGTCCCGCGGGGCAGGCGGCCATCGTCGTCCTTCCGACGACAATGGTGATGGCTTTGCCGACGCACCGTCCGTCTTCCTTCGCAACCTGCCCTCCACCCAAGGGCTGCTCTTTGCGAACGGTCAGCTCTTCTACCAAGACGATACGCGTATCATGCGCGTCCCCTTCGCAGCGGCGATCGCGTCGCGGTCGCAACGTACCGTCGCTGGCGGCGGAGGTCCCCTATTACTCGTCCACTGACATTGGCCGAAATTGCCGCGACCAGGCCGACGACGGCACCATCTACGTGACCAACGGAGACGACGAGCAGCTCGGCTGCGATGCTCCGGCCCCTTCCGGGGCGGCGTGCTCAAGCTGGATGGTTCCACTGCGGCGCAGCCGGTGGCGAAGGGGTTTTCGCAACCCGATCGCGCTGCGCCGTTTGCGCGGCAAGAACCTCTGCTACGCCGTCGAGCTTTCGCGCGACTACTCCGGACCGCGCGGGGGCCGGGAGAAGATCGTTCCGGTTCGCGACGGGGACGACTGGGGTTTCCCCTGCTGCGCGACGCAAAATCTTCCATTTGGCCGATCTTTCCTCGCGCGGATTGCTCGGCGATCACGCCGGAGAGCGTTGTCGTTTCTCATCGGCGATACCCCCTTCGGCATCGACTTCGAGCTGGGCAAGTGGCCGGCCCCCTACACGAACGGCGCTTTCGTGCCTCTGCACGGCGCAGTCGAGACATGGGCCGGCGCGCGCGTCGTCGCGATCGCTGTCGATCCGTCCACCGGGTCGCTCCAGCATGCCAGCGACGTCGACGGTTCCAACACCGGCGCCATGATCGATTTTGGCGACGGGTTGGGACGATGGGCGGTTCTGAACGGGCGCCCGGCAGTCGTTGCCTTTGCCGCCGACGGCCGGCTTTTTCTCGGCAACGACAGCAACGGCCAGATCATCTGGATTGCGCCCTCGAGCTCGAACGCAAGCCGACGCCGTGAGGAAGGGGTTATGGCGGGGACCGCCAGGAATGGCAAGGGGCTTCACTTCTGTTCGACGACGTGAGGTTGAGGCACGCCGAAGACGAGGAGCGGAACCGACCCCGCCAAGCAGACCTCGCCCCCTGACCTTCGGAACCCGTGTCGTGCGATGCGATCAGCACGGTTCCAAGAACGGCGAGAAGGATTCCAGCCGGCAGGAGAACGTAGGCCGGCCAATGGCGTACTCGCGCACCTCGCGCGCGTCGACGACGTTGGTCATCTCCGTCGTGAGCACGATGGGGACCGAATCGTCCGGCTGCACCGTCTCGCGGATAAACTTGCTTCGGGGTGACGTTGTAAAACGCCCACAGCCTCCGCTCTCGGATCTCGATTCCCGACCGGGAGGCGTGCGGGCAGCACACCGCGCTCGTCGATGAGCGTCACGGGAGCTTCGCCGCCCCAGCCGATGGCGACTTCGTGCCCTGCGCATCGCGACCACCCCCGGCACTGGCAGCCGGACCACACGCTGCGAGCCGTTCGGGGCAGCATTATCGCCGAACCACGCTCGTTCCCAAACCCCAACCCCGACGCGTCCCGGGTCGCGGACCTCGATTTCCGTGTACCGCTTGCTGCAGCCGCTGGTCGCGAGCGCTGTCGCCAGAAAAAGCCCCGGACACCCTCTGCACGCTCATCGAGCCGTCGTGCCCGAAGATGGGATCGTTACGAGAGCGCTCGACCGCCCAACCCAAGGCGAAGTCGTACGAGAGGTGACGCGGTGTGCGCGGGTAGGTGCAGACGTTACCAGGCGCCCCGAACGGTGAGCTCGCGTCCATCCACGTCGACGGCGACGGCGCGAGGGCGCAAACCAAGACGACGTCGCGACGGAGCTGCTTCCGGCATGGTCGTGCTCCCGCGCGAGAGAAGGAGGAACGTGCCGAGCCCGATGCCGAGCACGCCAACGCCGAAACCGACCGTGGAGATGTTGGCCGCTTGGATGGCGTTCGCATTGGCGGTGCTGCCCGCCGAGCTGCACTGGTTCTGCGAGCAGTTATCGTCCGCCGTCTGCTGCTCCGGACATGGCCCGAAGACCGAAGTAGGTGCCGACACCTACGCCAACCGCGCCGATGCCGTAAGCGACCCATACCGCCGGGCTGACCGGCTTGCGTACTTCCGACGAAAGTGGCCGGCATGTGTCCGCCCGACGTCGATGCGGTCGGTGTGGGAGCAACGGGTGCATTGTCGAGAACCGGCACGGCGATGGTCTTGGTCTCCGCCTTCCCGCCCACGGTGACCGTTTGCTTCCACGGGATCTTCCCCAGCGCGAACGCCTCGACGACGTGGTCGCCGGGGTCGACGGGCATCGCCGTCCCCAGGCGGCGCGGCGGATCGCCGTACCGTCGCGCTTGATTTCGAGGTCGGGGAGATCGGAACCGGCCGGCACCTGGACGATGAGCCGCGACAATGTCGGCTCGAGCGCCTCGATGTGCTGCTGCGCCATTTCGGCGCGCTGCGGCCGGTCGTCCTTTCTGGCGATGCCGAGCGCTTCGGTAAACTCGGTCCACGCCGTGGCGGACCGTCCCTCCTTTCGTGGCAGAGGGCGAGGTTGAGCAGCGTTCCGCCGCCTGGGTCGAGCCGTTGGCTCTCCTCGAGCTTGCGGCAGCCTTCGGCGTACTTGCCTTGGTCGACGAGCGTGCGCCCTTCCTTGAAGAGCTGCGTAGCAGCGGACTTGTCGGCGGATGTAGGCTCCGCAACTGGCGACCGCGGCAAACGTCAAGCCGAAGTACGCGATCCCGAGACCTAGAACCGTTCGCCCAGAACGGCGGCTGCGGTACACACGAGAGCGTTTTTGCGCATTCATGCTGAAGTAGGCGTCCCCTCAATCCGTTGACCTGATAGGTTTGACCATTCTAACATTGTAGATGGCGATGACTCCAACCGAATTGCCTGCGCTCCCCGAGCTGATCGGCGGTAAGTACCGTCCCCTCGGTATCATCGGGGAAGGCAGCGATGGGCATCGTATATTCGGTTGAGCACATCGCTCACGGGCGAGCAGCTCGCGCTCAAGGTCATGACGTCGCGCACCACGGCGCCACGCGCGATGCCATCGAGCGCTTCAAGCGGGAGGCGAGGGCGTCAGCTAAAATCAAAAGCGAGCACGTCGTGCGCATCATCGACGCCGACGTAGCCCCCGAGCTCGATCGCGCGCCGTACCTCGTCATGGATCTGCTCGACGGGGACCGACCTCGAGAAGGCCGTCTGCCGACCAACCGGTCGCGCCGACACGCGGTGCTGGAGTGGCTGCGGCAGATCGCGCGTGCTCTCGACAAGGCGCATCGCATCGGCATCGTCCACCGCGATCTCAAGCCCGAAAACCTCTTCTCTGACGTACCGCGAAGACGGTCGTCCGCTCATCAAGATCCTCGACTTCGGCATCGCCAAGATCGCCGCGGAATCGACGGGCACCACGCAGTCGGGCCAGATCTTGGGCACGCCGCTCTACATGTCGCCCGAGCAAGCGCGCGGCGACCCCGCGCATATCGGCCCATCCTCCGATCTCTATGCGCTCGGGCTCATCGCCTACAAGCTGCTTATCGGGACCCCTTACTGGAACGCCACCAGCGTCGCCGGCATCATCGGCCGTGGTCCTTTACGAGAACATGTCGCCGCCCTCGTCCCGCGGATCGCCGCTCGGACCCGAGTTCGATCAGTGGTTCTTGAGAGCGTGCAACCGCGACCCGGGGATGAGGTTCGGCTCCGCCGTCGAGCAAGTGGAGATGTTGGCCAGGGCCATCGGTCTTCCCACCACGGAGGCGGGGTTGGAGGCCTCGCGTTCCAACCCCGGTGCCAGCGGCGATAGTCTCACCGGCACCGGGCCCGGTAACCAAATCAGCCCCGGCGGAGGCCGCTGATGGCACCGAGACCCTCGCCGTCCAGAGCAGCAATACGCTCGTTTCGTCCTCTTCATCGACGGGTGCGCGCGTATCGATCGTGCAGCCGACGCGACGCAAAGCCGTATTTTTACACGATGATCCCGATCGCTTTTCTGATCGTCATCGGCGTGCGTCATGTTCTCCAAGAAAGAGCCCGCGCCCGCGTCCACCGTTCTTGCCACGCAGGTCCCCGCCGCCGCCGCCATGGCCAGCGCGCCGCCGGCGCTTCCCGCCGCGGCGCCGGCTTCGCCGACCGCGTCGACAGAGGCGGTGCCGAATACAGAAGCCGCCGGCTCGAGCGCGAAGCCGGGGACGCCGGTGGGCGCACAGCCTCTCAATCAAGCCAAGCGCAAGGAAACGCAGGCTGGTGCCGCAGCTCGACCGACACCTGCCCGCCCTGCACCTACACCGGGCACTCCGCACGAACGCGGAACTAATGATCCGCTCGGAGACCAGAAGTAATAATCTCGTTTTGACATGACCTTACTGGGACGGGACTTAGGGATCGCAGTCGCCGCTTTTCTTTTGATCGCGCTGCCGGGCTGCAAGCAGATCCTCGGGCTGAGCGAACGCAGCGAAGCGCTCGCCACGGACGGTGGAGCGGACGTCACTGTCTACCAGACCCGTCGCCGGGCAATGTGGAATGCTTCGTCATCAATCGGCGGCGTGCGCGGCATGCATGGATACGAACTGCTGCACCGAGGCCACCGCTTGCCACGCCGATCCCGCATGCGACCCGGCCTTCGACTGCAATACGAACTGCGGCGACGACGCGACCTGCCGCGCGCGCTGCACGACGTTCTTCACGCGCGCTCCGACACTGGTCGACCTGACGGTGTGTCGCGAGAGCACACTGCAAAACGGAGTGCGGCCTCTCGTGCGGCGGGTTTGCCTTACAATGCGCCCGGCTGCAGTGCCTGCGTCAGCCAGACTTGTTGCAGCGTCGCCAGCGACTGCGCCCAGAACGGCGACTGCCTCAAGCTCGACCTCTGTCGTCGCCAATTGCCTCGCCGGATCGAGCACATGCCCCCCGGAATGCGAGGCTTTGTATCCGGGCGGCACGGAGAACAACCGCGATTGGGTCGATTGCGTTGGCAACTCTTGCTCGGCGAGCTGTGCGTCGGGGCACAACTGGTCGTGCATCGATGCGAAACCGCGCCTGGTTCAAGCCGAAGTCGGGCGGCGCCATCACCTTCTCGGTGACGCATCGTCGACATCCTCAGCGAGAAACCGTTCAGTGGGCTCGTTGATCAAAGCGTGCAGCAAGACGGATCTCGACTGCAGCAATCCCATCGACACGCAAACGACGAATGCCGACGGGCCTCGTGTCGCTTACCGTTTCCGCCGGATCGGTCGGCTTCGATGGCTATCTGGACATGACCGGCGGCGACAACGGCGAGCACGGCGAGAAGGGCGCCATCTTCCCGGCCATCTGGTACCCATCGCCGAACGTCGTCTCTGCGGGATGGAGAGGCCGTGTTCAATTCGTGTCCAACGCGAGTCTCGCTTCGCTTGCTGCCCTCACCCAAGCGACCATCGACCCCGCGCGCGGCCACTTCGCGGCCGCGGCGCAGGAGACTACAGCTTCGCCGCTGCGGGCGGCGTCACCTTCGACGCCGACGATGCCAAGGACTCCGCGACGACCGTTTTTTACTTCGTCGGTGGCGTCCCGAGGACGAACGCCATCCAGACCGACTCGCAGTCCGGTATCGGCGGCTACATCAATTTGAAAGGTGGCCGGTCGACCTTGATCACCGCGCGCGTGACGGTCGACGATGTACCAAAACCCTCGGGTCCTCGTCGTACATCATTCGTCCGGGCACTTTCACGACGTCGTCGATGCCGCCGATACCGCAATAAAGCGCGACATCGACGCCACGGTCGCGCACCGAAAGCACAGACGAACCGTGCGATCCGCTCACATCGCATTTGTGCGACTCTCGTCGCACCTCGAATTTCCCATCATTTTCTGACTGCTACGACCGAGGGACTCCTTTGGCCAGAGGTGTGAAGGCGCGTGTCTTGCGTTAATCGGGAGAATTGCGCGAGGTGTTTGATGGGTACCATGGTTGGAATCGGCCCCCGTCCGAGCGACTTCCACGAGTCGGAGGTCGAACAGGTGTTTTTGCTCACGCGACGCCGGAGTTCGTTCGCCGCCACCGGCGTCTTCGTCGAGCGTGGCTTCGGTGCCGCTTCCCGAGCCGCGCGAGCCGGCGCGAGAGCGTCATTCGTACGGTCGCTTACGCGGGCGAAATGAGACCGCATGGATCGACGACGGGTGGGACGACGATCTCGCGCTCGGACGACGATCTCGCCGACGTCGGCGCCAGCCGATTCGCGCGACGAAGGCGTTGGATGCGGGTCCTGGGAGTGTTCGCCGTCCTCGGCGCATTGGCGGGCGGCACGTTCGTCCTTCAGAAGCCCAAGGTGCGCCACGAAGCGCTTTCCTTCGTGACGATGGGACACGAGGATGCCGCAGTCAGGCTGGGACGTCGGATGGCTTCCATCGTCGAAAGCTGGCGACATCGCTGATCGACCGCGCGCTCATGGCCGCGCCGAGAGCACCTTCGGCGCTCGGGCGCGACCGCAGAACGCTGGGCCACGTCGCTTCACGGCTCGAAAAACGACGTAGCCTGGGAAGGGGAGCGGGCTAGGGCTTGGATCGTGAGCCAAGATCCGCAAGAAGCCCAAAACCCCTTTCTCGCCGAGGGCGCGCACGATCGGTTGCCGCCCTTCGGGTCCCTCGCCGTCTCCCCATATCGAACCGGGCATCCGTGCCCTCACCGAGACGTGTCCTCGACGGGCCTCGGCGAGGTCGAGGCCAAGCGCGACCCCGGACTGGAAAGGAACCATCGCCGCGGTGGAGGCGCTCACCGAGCCGCTCTTCACGGCGTGGGGCGTCGTTTCGCACCTCATGGGCGTGCAAAACAGTCCTGAGCTGCGCGCCGCGCACGACGCCGTTCAGAAGGACGTCGTGCAGGTATCCATGCGTGTCGCCCAGAGCGAGCCGATCTATCGCGCGATGCACGCGCTCAAGACGGGTCCGGCGTGGAGCAGGCTCGACGGCGCCCAGCAGCGCATCGTGCTCGGGGCGCTGCGCGACGCGGAGCTCTCCGGCGTGGGCTCGCTGGGCCACCCAAGCAGCGCTTCGAGCAGATCGAGCTCGAGCTGGCCGAGCTATCGACTCGCTTCATGAACAACGTGCTCGACGAGACGAAGGCGTTCTCCATGATGCTGAGCACCCAAGAGGAGATCGCGGGGCTCCCGCCCACGCTCTTGGCGGCGACGGCTCAGGGCAAAGACGGCTCCGGACCGTGGAACATCACCCTCGACGCGCCGGTGTTCCTCCCGTTCCTGGAGCACAGCCAACGGCGCGATCTGCGCGAGCGGCTCTACCGCGCCAACGTCACCCGTGCCTCGTCGGGTGAGCGCGACAATCTGCCGCTCCTGGCGACGATCCTCCGTTTGCGCCAAGAGAAAGGCGAAGATCCTGGGGCACGGCTCTCTTGCCGAGGTGAGCTTGGCGTCGAAGATGGCGCCGGGCGTCGCGGCCGTGGACAAGCTCCTCGCCGAGCTGCGCCATGGCGGCGCTGCCCAGGGCTCGCGCCGAGCTCGAGGAGCTCACCGCTGTACGCGCGGGAGAATCGGGCGACGCGAAGCTCGATCTCGCGCTCTGGGACGTCCCCTTCTGGGCGGAGCGCCTGCGCGAGGAGCGTTATGCGTACAGCGACGAAGAGCTGCGGCCCTACTTCTCGCTCCCCAAGGTGCTGGAGGGCTTGTTCGCAACGGCCAAGCGTCTCTTCGACGTGGACGTGCGGCCGGCCGACGGCGCAGTCGTCGGTCTGGGATCCGAGCGTGCGCTTCTTTCGCATCGTCGATGCGAGCGGGCGCGACGTGGCAAGCTTCTACCTCGACCCTACAGCCGGCCCGCCGAACAAGCGCGGCGGCGCGTGGATGGACGTCGCGCTCTCGCGCCGGCGACGCGCCGACGGCACCGTGCGTCTCCGGTGGCGTACCTCGTTTGCAACTATGACGCACGCCGGTCGGCGACAAGCCGTCGCTCATGACGTTTCGCGAGGTGGAGACGCTGTTCCACGAGTTCGGCCACGGCCTGCAGCACATGCTCACCACCGTCGATTACGTCGGGCGCTGCCGGCATCAACAACGTCGAGTGGGACGCCGTCGAGCTGCCCAGCCAATTCATGGAGAACTGGTGCTACACCGAGGACACCATGACGCGCGCTCGCGCGGCACTCGAGACCGGCGAGCCGCTCGCCCAAGGTCCTCTTCGACAAGATCGTGGCGGCGCGCAACTACCGCGCCGGCGTCGGCGACGCTGCGCCAAGTCTACTTCGCGACGCTCGATCTGGCGCTGCACCGCGAGGCGCTGGCGCGTCCGGTGTCTCGATCTCCAGCAACAGGCGTCGCCGCGCAGAACACCGTGCTCGCCGCCGCTCGCCGAGGACCGCTTTCTCTGCAGCTTTTCGCACATCTTCGCGGGAGGCTACGCCGCCGGGCTACTACAGCTACAAGTGGGCCGAGGTGCTGAGCGCCGATGCGTTCGCCGCCTTCCGCGAAAGCGGTCTCGACGATCCCGAGTGCCGTGCTCACCACGGGCCGGCGCTTTCGCAAGCACCGTCCTCGCGCTCGGCGGAAGCCGACATCCGATGGACGGTGTTTCACGAGTTTCGCGGGCGCGAACCGAGCACGCGCCCTGCTTGCTAGCAAACGGGACTCCATTCTCATGAGCACCGCTGCGCGAGAGACATTCACCGATGATCACCATCACGCGATGACCACCTCGCGCGAAAATGTCACCTGGTCAAATACAGAGCGTCAAAATACGACGAGGTTATTTGACTCTCCGCGTGATCACTTCCGCCGCCTACATCCCACTGGATACCAGGAGGCCACAATGGCGCTGAACGAACGCAAGGCGAAGAGCGAGGCTCCGGGTGGACAGCGTCCCGCCCGAGACGGGGTGCCCCGCAGGCGACGCGCTCGACCTGGTCGCCAGCAAGTGGGCCGTCCACATCGTCTTCCAGTTGAACCGAGCGACTGTCCTTCGATTCCGCGAGCTACAGAGGGTCATCGGCGCCATTACGCAGAAAGAGCTTACAGAACAGCTGCGTCGCCTCGAGCGCTTCGGTCTCGTTCAACGCCGGATTTTCGCCGAGGTTCCGTTGCGCGTCGAATACCGGCTGACGGCACCTCGGCAGCACCCTCGTCGATCCCTGGTCGCGCTATCGAGATGGAGCCTCGAGCACGCGAGCGACGTTGCGTCGGCGCGACGCCGCTACGACGCGGATAGCGTGCGTCCGCAGCCGCGGCTGGTGTAACTGCAGTTGCCGCATGAGCGGCAAGTTGCGCTCGTTACAGATCTGTCGAGATCTGTAACGAGTGGCGGAACGATGCGCGCAGTGACGGATTCGTAATGCGTTTCGAAATGCCCCGCGCTGCACGCGCGCGTCGCTAAATACCGGGCGCCGTGGGTGAGCTTCGCCATGCGACGTGGCCGACGAAGAACGGACCCATCTGGTTGATGAACTCCGAAGTCTGTCTCGTCTTGCGCATCGTCTGAACGATGTGCGAAAGCGGAGTGCAGGTTCTTGCCCACGAGACCAATGACGAACTCGTTGTCGTTGGCATCGAGCCCGTGACAGGCCGAGGCGCACGTCGTGCGCGCGAGGTCTGCGCACCGTAGGCGCGTCCGATGGTCGCGTGCTCACCGGAGGATGCCTCCTTGCTCGCGCGGCTCGAGGCGGGCGAAGGCGCCGCTGCGCCGCAGCGGGTACCAAATCGCCCAATCGTGAGCCGGGTTCAGCACCGTCTGCTGCGGTCGATCGAGGAGCCAGAACGCGTAGATCTTGCGTCATAACCGGTGCTGTAGGTGCGGCCGAGCATGGTCAGCTCGGGCCAGGCAGCGTGAAGCCCGCGAACCGAATCGCCCAGCAAGGGGCGCACGGCGGTGACGAAGTGCGCCGGATTCTCGCTCCACGTGAGAATGCCGATGCCGCGCGGATCGTTGCACGTCGTCGTAGACGACGGCAGCGATGCGGCGCTCGGTGAAGGCGCTGGCCAGCGACTCGACGCCCATCCGCGGCGTGGCCGCCGAGGTGTGGAACGCGAGAAACTGCATGAAGAGCCGCCGGTCCATGGTCTGCGGTCGCCCTCTCTCGTTCGGCCCCGCGTTCGTTGCACGTCGATGACCGGCTAGCGCCTCGCCCCGCCGTGCGATGCCGATCCCGGGGCAGGCGACCCCGCCGCGTCGTGCGCGCCGTGCGACGCGGCCGCCGCGCTGACCGTGGCCACCCTGCGCGCCCATGCCCGTGGGAGCTCGCCAGCATGGCGCGTTGTGGGAAGGGGAAGAAGCCGTTCGGCGTTCGCTTGTCATGTTCGCTCCAGGAAGTGGACCTCGGCTGTTATCCCAGATGGCCGCCCTCCTGCCTACCAACAGGCGCGCCCGCCGCGTGCGTAGCGATCGCCAGGGTCGCGTGCTACATTCGCGCCGAGCAGAAGATGAAAAGAGTAGGCATCATCGGGTTTCGAGGCATGGTCGGTTCGGTGCTCGTCGAGCGCATGGTCGCCGAGCAGGACTTTGCGCGCATCGACGCGCACTTCTTCTCCACGTCGCAACACGGCAGCGCCGCGCCGCACGTGGGCGCAGAGCACGCCGCCCGTGAAGGACGCCGAACGACGTCGACGCCCTCCCGCGCCATGGACGGTGCTCATCAGCTGCCAGGGGGCGACTACACGAAGGAGATGCATCCGCGCCTGCGCGCGCGCAGGGTGGACGGGCTACTGGATCGACGCCGCCAGCGCGCTTGCGCATGCAGAAGGACGCCGTCATCGTGCTCGACCCGGTGAACCGCGATCTCATCACGCAAGAGCATCGCCTCCGGCGTCCGCGACTACATCGGCGGCAACTGCACGGTGAGCTTGATGCTCATGGCGACCATCGGCCTCTTTCCGGCGAGGGGCTGGGTCGAGTGGGTGAGCTGCGCGACGTACCAATCGCGCCTCCGGCGCCGGGCGCCAAGCACATGCGCGAGCTGCGTGGCGCAGATGCGCGCCGCTGGGCAACGCCCCGGCGAGCTCCTCGACGACCCCGCGTCGTCGATCCTCGAGATCGACCGCGTCCGTCACCGCCGGCCCTCGGGGCGCCCGATTTTCCCACGGCCGAGTTCCGCGCGCCGCTCGCGGGCAGCCTCATCCCTGGATCGACAGCGCCGTCGCCGACGGGCAAACCCGCGAAGAGTGGAAGGGTCACGTCGAGGCCAACAAGATCCTCGGGCGCGAACCCGGAGATCCCCGTCGACAGCGTGTGCGTGCGCGTCGGGGCGATGCGCTGCCACAGCCAAGCGCTGACCATCAAGCTGACGGCGCGACGTGCCGCTCGCCGACATCGAAGCGGCCATCGGCACCGCGCACGACTGGGTCTCCGTCGTTCCCAACAACCCACGAAGACACGCTGCGCCGGCTGTCGCCCGCCGCCGTGTCGGGCACGCTCGGCCATTCCGGTCGGCCGCCTTCGCAAGATGCGCCTCGGCGGCGAATACCTGTCGCTCTTCACGGTCGGCGATCAGCTCCTCTGGGGCGCGGCCGAGCCGCTTGCGCCGCACGCTCGGCATCCTCCTCGAGGCCTAGCTCTCCGCCTTCCGCGCGCGCAGGGCGTCGACGCTGAATGCGCCCGCCGCCGCGGCGACGCGATGTGAGAGAGACAACGCGTAGACGACGGCGAGCTCGCCCTTGTTGATGGCGGGGAAGAAACTCTTTGCCGAACGCGAACACGCCGGAGTGGAACTGCGGTAGGCGGCGGCCATCGTTCCGCTTGCCACGAAGGCCGGCGCCACGAGGTGCAAGATGCCAGCGGCGATGGCGAGGCCGCTGACGACCTCGATGACGCCGCCGACCCAACCTGCGAGCCGATCGGGCGGCTGATGAGTCGGTGAAGAGGCCGAATATCTTCTGCACGCCGTGGAAAGAGAACATCAGCCCGGTCAGCACGCGCAAAAGCAAATAGACGGCGTCGGTCTGTCGTGCGAGGGCTTTGTGGAGCACGAGATTCGATCTAGGCCTACGTCGGTGTCGCGATCAAGGAGGTCGGGCGAAGGATCACGACGCCCCGCGCGTCAGCCGCGCTCGATGAGCTCGACTTTGTAGCCGTCGGGGTCGGACGCGAAGGCGATGACCGTCGTTCCGTGCTTCATCGGTCCCGGCTCGCGCGGTGATCTTTCCGCCGGCTTGCCGAATGGCGTCGCAAGCGGCGCGGATGTCGCTCACGCCGACGCGCGATGTGCCCGAACCCCGTGCCGAGCTCGTAGCTGGAGACGCCGTAGTTGTAGGTGAGCTCGATGGCGGGTGCGAGTCTTCCGGACCATAGCCGAGGAAACGCGAGCGTGAATTCTCCGTCGGGATAGTCGCGCTGGCGGAGGAGCTGCATGCCGAGCGCCTTCGTATAAAAGCTCGATCGACTTTCGAGGTTGCCGACGCGGATCATGGTGTGCAGGATGCGCATCCCTCGTCTTTGCCACACGCGGGCCTGGCGCTACAAGAGTGGGTGGTGAATATCCTTCCGCGGCCGCCCCCGTTACGTACCGACGAGACGCAATGCTTTTGCGCACTACAGCATGACGGTGCGCGTCCCCAAGATCCTCGACGACGTGCTGCCAGAGACAATCCGGACTTCCCGAGGCCCGTCCTCGACGCCGTCGCGCGGCTTCGCGACGACATCCGCGGCGACGCGCGCCTGCCCCCGCTCGGTTTCCCGCGCCCGATGCGGGCGAATGGCAGCCCGAGCCGGGGGCAGAGACCTGGCTTCGCACGGGGTGGTTCTTCGCGAGAATGTTACCTCTACCGATCGCTCATGTCGGCCGTCCGCTATTGGGAGCGCGGCCGCGATCCTTTCGCGCCCATCAAGCGGCGCGAGCTCGAGAGTGAAGCGCTGTGGCATGGCCTGAAGAGGTCGTCGCGCATCCCGCGCACGGCGACGAGCGTGTGCACGCGCTGCTCGATTTGTCGCTGTGGGGTAACCGCGTCGATCTCAGCTACGGCGTGGGAACGGCGTTCGGCCGCGCCGGCCAAAGTCACGATCTTCTGTGCGACGATCGCCGGCGCGCCGTGACCGAGCTGCTCCGTCCGCGCGGCGACGTGCACCTCGTCGCCGACAATACCGGGCAGCGAGCTTTCCATGGATCTCGCACTCGCCGATGTGCTGATCACGAGCGCCGCCGCGCGCGTCAGCCTGCATGTGAAGATGCACCCCGTTTTCGTGAGCGACGCCACCGTCGCCGACGTGTGGAACCTGCTCGGCGCCATGCTTGGACGAGGGGGCCCCTGTGGCGATCTCGGCGCGCGTCTCCAGCGCGCTTTCGAGGCGGGACAGCTCCGCATCTTGCCCGACTTCTATTGGAACGGCCCCCGTTTTCTTTGGGATCGTCCGGCGCGCATCGCCGCCGAGATCGACCGCGCCGACATGGTCATCTTCAAGGGCGACGCCAACTACCGCGCGCGTCATCGGTGACGCGCTGTGGGCGCCGGACACCACCCTCGCTGAAGCGACCGGCTACTTCCGGCACCTCTCTTGCTGCTCCGCACGATGAAGAGCGACGCCGTCGTAGGGCTCCCCGGCGGGCTCGCGGACCGCCTCGACACCGTCGATCGGGAATGGCGCATCAATGCGCGTCGGGGCCTGATTCAGCGAGGCGGCCGCGACACATAAGACCCTTACTTCCGCGGGGCAGCGTGCCGCCACGCTCGGGGCGCGATGGTTCTGTTACCATGGGCTGGCGCTGCACATGGGCGAAAAGGCTCGTTTCGCGATGGCTCGGAGATGGGTCGATGCGCTCGTGCTCGCGAGCTTCTTCCTGACGCTCCTTTTCGCCCGTCAGGAGGCGCGCACGAGCCCGACGCCGCTCTGCCCCTTCTGACGCCGGGGACGCTGATCTGGGGCGGTGATCAAGAGGGAGGGGCCCCTATGTCTATCCCGCCGACGACGATCCGCGCCGGGTCATCGGCTTCGAAGTGGAGCTCGCCGACCAGCTCGCCGACCGACTCGGCCTTCGCGCTCAGGTTTCTCCAGGGGCAATGGGACAGGATGCCCGACCTCCTGCGCGCGCGGAAATGCGACATCGTGCTGAACGGCTATGAGTGGCTGCCCGAGCGCCTCGACGTCATGGAGGCCACGATTCCGTATTACGTCTTCGGGCTTCAGCTTCTCGCGCGCGATGGCGGCGAAATCAAGTCGTGGGACGATCTCGATGGCCGGTCAGGACAAGATCGAAAACGCATTGGCGTGCTGGCCGCGTCGGCCGCGGAGAAGTACCTCATCCACGCCAACCTGGGCATCGACATCGTCGACTACGATGGCTCGACCGACGCGATGCGCGAGGTCAGAGACGGGAAAGCTCGATGCGACCTTGCAGGACACTCCGGCCGCGACGCTTCTATCGGTCGCGGTTTCCTCGGCTTCGCGCCATCGGCGCGCCGGTGGGTCACGGATACTACGTCATCTATGCCCGCCACGAGCGAAAAGGAGCTCGTGCGTCGCCTCAATCGCTGCGCTTCTGTCGATGATCAAGGGCGGGCGCCTGGAGGCGCTCTATCGAAAACTACGACATTTGGAACGACGCGCAGCGCGAGCTCTGCCGACATTGCGCATAGCAGCCCGTTTTTCGGCTATGACGCCAGGTTCCTCGATCGACGTGAGGTGATGCCCGGTGGCGCGACGCGGCCCCGCGAGCGGCGAAACGAGATCGGGCTCCGGCGCCGGTGACGACGCCGCCGATCGACGCGTCGACGTGACCGCGCGCAAGCACGGCCTCGAAGTGGTGCGCGCCTACGGCGGCATCCTGCTGCAATCGGCCGGTCTCACGGTGGTGCTCTCCGTGTCTCTCGTTTCCCCTCGCGGTGCTGGCCGGCCTCTTCATCGCCATGGGGAGGATCTACGGGCCGAAGTGGCTCAAAACGCCGCTCACCCTGTACGTCGAGTTCTTGCGCGGAACGCCGGTGATGCTGCAGCTCTACTTCATCTTCTTTTTCTTGCCCGAGATAGGGATCAACGTGCCCGCCTTCTGGACCGCCATCTTGGGCCTCTCCGTGAACTACTCGGCCTACGAGAGCGAGATCTACCGCGCCGGTCTCTCCGCGGTCCCCAAGGGCCAGATGGAGGCGGCGCTCGCGCTCGGCATGAGCCGGCCGCTTGCGCTGCGCCGTATCATCGTGCCGCAGGCCGGTGCGCATCGTGGTGCCGCCGGTGGTCAACGATTTCATCGCGCTCTTCAAAGATACCAGCGTCTGCTCGGTGGTGACCCTGGTCGAGCTCACCAAGCGCTTTTCCGTGCTTTCGCAGAGCACGCAGGCCACCACCGAGCTCATGGCGATGACCGCGGTGCTCTATCTCGTGATGAGCTATCCGCTGTCCCTTTGTCCAAGCGCCTCGAGCTCGGCGCGGGCAAGGGCCATCGCATGATCGAGGTGCAGGGCCTCTGCAAGCGCTTCGGCGCCGTCGATGTCCTCTCCGAGCTTTCCCTTTCGGTCGAGGAAGGGCAAGGTCGCCGCCATCATCGGCCCCTCCGGCGGCGGCAAATCGACGTTCCTTCGCTGCATCAACGGGCTCGAGTCGTTCGAACGCGGCGAGGTGCGCGTCGGCAGCGACGTCCTCTCGCTCGGGTGCCAGCGCGGGCGAGCGCGCCGAGCGCCTGCGAGCCATTCGCCGCAAGGTTGGATTCGTCTTCCAGCAGTTCAACCTCTTTCCCCACCTCGATGTGATGGGCAGCATCGTCGAGGCGCCGCAGCGCGTGCTCCGTCAAGCGCGAGCCTCTTCCGGAGGCCGAAGCGGTGCGCCTCCTCGGAACGCGTGGGTCTCGCCGAAAAGAAGCACGCCCACCCCTCGAGCTCTCAGGGGGCCAGCAGCAGCGCGTCGCCATCGCCCGTGCTTTGGCCATGCGCCCCGAAGTCCTTCTCCTCGACGAGCCGACGAGCGCGCTCGACCCGGTGATGGCCGTCCGAAGTCATGGCCGTCATTTCCGAGCTTGCCCGAGGTGGTCAGACGATGATCGTGGTGACCCATCAGCTCGGCTTGGTGCGCGCCATTGCCGACACGGTGCACGTCTTCGCCGCAGGGCGTCGGGTTGAGCATGGCCCTACCGCCGCCGTCTTCGAGAACCCCTCCCACGAGCACCACGCGGGCGTTTTGCGCCAATTGCAGGCATGGTAGGTGGACGTGAACCGGTGGCCGGCACGGTGCTAACCGGTCGGGATGGCTAAAGAAAGCGGCGAGCTTGCACTTGGCCCCGCGATCCTGTAGGAACGGGGGCGAAACTTTGGAAGGACGATAATGCCGACGGACGCAATTCAATGTAAACCCCTGGAAGTCGCGGTTGCCGACCGGGGCATCGAGCGCGCGATCAAGCAGCTCAAACGCAAGATGGCCACCGAAGGCATCATGAAGGAGCTGAAGCGACGCAGGCAGTACATGAAGCCGTCGGTCAAGCGCCGCAAGAAGGCCGCCGAAGCCGCCCGACGCCGTCGCAAGCGCGCCAGGATGGAGGCGGGGCTCATCTCCGCGGCGCCGCCGCGTACGCCGGGTGGTGGTGGTGGTGGCGGCGGGGGATGGGGCGCGACTAGCGCACCGCCGTCCGCGAAGCATCGTCGACGATCAGCCGCTTCAGACCCACGCGCGGAAGACGCGGGGAGCCGGTTCGTTGTGCCGGACCTGGTGGGGTCAGCCCCTACCCGTCGAGCCACCGGAGCAGGGCTGCCATGAAGGTTGCCGGCGATTCCAGGTTCGCCAGGTGCCCGGCGCCCGCGATGACGGCGAGAGCTCCGCCATGAGGAAGCGCTGCCGCAATGGCCTGCGCTTCCGCCGGCGGCGAGATGCTGTCCGCTTCGCCGACGATGACCAGCACCGGAACGGCGATGCTCGCCAAGAGGGGCGTGGAATCGGGGCGGTCGCGCATCGCGGCGAGGGCCGACATCACACCCACCGCGGGTTGCCGCTCACCCAAGGCGCGAACGCGCGCACTACCTCGCGGGTCGCTTGCGCCGACAGGAGCTTCGGCAAGAGGCGCTCGACGAGCGGCGCAACACCGTCGCGCGCGACGAGGGCGATGTTCTCGTCGCGTCCGCGGCGCCCCTTCGGGGCTATCGGCGGCGGCGCGCGTATCGGCCAGAGATCGAAGCGCGAGACTCGCTGCGGGTGGCGCCGCGACCAAGGCGAAGGCGATGTACCCCCATGGAAAGGCCGGCCACCGTGGCGCGCTCGATGCCGAGGCGGTCAGAACGCGCATCACGTCATCGGCGTGCTCCTCGAGCGACGCGAGGCGGCGCGAGCGCGCCAGAGCGCCCGAAACCGCGTAGGTCCGGAACGACGACACGCCGGCTTTGCGCAAGCGCGGCGCGCTCGGCATCCCACATCGTGCCGTCCAGCGGAAACGCGTGCAAAAGGACGATGGGATCGCCTCGCCCTTCGTCGGCGAAGTACGGCAGTGTGAGGGGCTGGGGCTCATGGCGTCGAGCCGCTACGCCTATCATTACCGCCCGCTTCTCGCCGACCTAGTGCCCATCGCGACACGGGCCGAGAGAACTGGGCCGCGATAGCGAGCAGGCTAACATCGCCACCGTGAGCAAAGGGCTAGTCGCGCTGATTTTGGCAGGGGGAGCGGCGCGCGGCGCCTACGAGGTCGGCGTCGTGATGCACATCCTCACCGACGTGGCGAAGGACATCGGGCGTCCCGGTCCCGTTCGACATCCTCTGCGGAACTTCGGTGGGCGCCATCAACGCCTGTACGCTCGCCTCGCGCACGCCGAGAAAGACGATGAGCCAGCGTCGACATCCTCGTAAAGCAGTGGAAGAGCCTGCGCCTCGACCAAGTCGCGCAGCCCGAGCCGCAGCTGAGATCCTCGACCTTTTGCGGCGGCATGGTCGGACGCAAGCGCGCCGCCTCCGGCCCCGACGAGATGTCGGCGCGGCGGCTCTCATCGATCCGCGCGGCATCGAGGACATCGTGCGGCAAGTCATCTCGCCGGGCGGCATCCGGCGCAACATCGATGCCGGGCGCGTCAAGGCGCTCACGGTGTCGACGACCGATGTCGCCAGCGGTCGGACCGTCATTTTCCTGCAGCGCAAGGAGCACGCGCCCCCCAATGGAGCCGCGACCCCACCATCTAGCGTGCGCGGCCACGCAGATCTCGGCCGGCACGCGCTCGCGTCAGCGGCGGTCCCGCTGCTCTTTTCCGGCGGTGCGGATCGACGGCGAATTCTACTGCGATGGCGGGTTCTGCGGCAGAACGTCCTGCACTGCGCCGGCGCGACGCCTCGGCGCCGACGGGCTCATCGTGGTCAATCCGCGTTACATCCCGCGCCGAGCTGCCGACCGTCGATCTCGCGCGCGAGCGCCAGCGCGGACTATCAGGTCCGCTGCTTTCTATTCGGCAAGGCGCTCAACGCGCTGCTGCCTCGACCGACATCGACGCCGATATCGATCGCCTGGCGCGCATCAACCTCATCCTCGAGGCCGGCCTCCGCCGTTTCGGGCCGATTTCGTGTCGGAGCTCAACAAGGGGCTCGGGACATGGACGCTGCCACGGGCTCAAACGCCTTGCGCGTCGTGCACATCCGCGCTTCGGCCGACATCGGCTGCTCTGGCCGCGCGCCTACGTCGCGTTCGCCCGATTTCGTCGGGTCGCGCATCGGGCATGCTCGCCGGCAGCGTGATCCGGCGCGCATCAGCGAATGGGAAGGAGCGGGCGAAGCCGATCTGCTCTCCTACGATTCTTTTCGACGGCGAGTTTGCGGCCCGTCTCATCGAGCTCGGTCGCAACGAGCGCGCGCCCGCCACGCCCGAGCTCTGCGCATTCTTCGACGAGCTGGCACCTGTAAGAGTCAGCTCCGCCCCAGCTTCGTCCTGACTGCCGCTCCCACGCGCGGGTTCGCCCGCAATTCCGCGCGGATTCGAGCTGCGGTCGGGCGCACAATCGTCTCGGCAAAGGTCGCGATGCTCGCTTCGCTGCCGGGGGGAGGTTCTGCGAACGTAGGGCGCTCGTCATGCCGAACGAAGGGTTCGTTCTCGACAATCCGGTGCTTCGCATCGACGGCGCATCGCGCCCCCTCGAGGACGAGCAGGAACCGCGCGGCTCGCACGACGAACACATCCCGTGGGGGTATGGCGCGCGATCGCATCACGGCCATGGCCGTCGATCCGAATCGTCTCTACCTCTATTGGGAGCTCACCGACCTCGTCCGTCGACAAGGCGCGACAAGGCTGGCACCGGCGCCCAAGACGCCTGGGTGAACCTCCAAGCGTCTACGACGTCACCGGTCGGATCTTCGACGGCACCAACGCGCACGGCTATTCGACATCAAGGTCGATCGCACCGATCGGCAATGGTTCATGCACGTCGGCAAGCCCGGCTTCCACGCACGTTGCGGAAATCGGTCTCGAAGTCACTGGAGGGATATTTCGTCAAGATCGCGCGATCGGGGCGTCGGAGTTTCCCCGCTTCGAGCCTTCGGCTGGACGGCACGGTGGAATGGCTGACCGTACGCACCACGACCGGCCCGGTCGAACGTCCCGGGCCCGCCGTGCCTTCGACGTGACTCCGGTTCGCCGGGGGCGCGCCGCCGGGCCGGCCTCGCCAGGTGGGACATTTGTGCGGCCGGTGAGTGAACCTGCGCGCCGACCCGCGCTATCGAGCTTCAAGACTGGTCCTGGACCGGCTGGGAAGAGCTCTTCCAAACGATCTGGCAGGAGCTATTTCGTACGCGATGGCACGAGGGGCAACCTTCCGTCGACTGGTCGACGCCGATCTTGCGCTCGACTGGGAGAGCAGGACCTTCCCGTTGCCGGTCGGAAGCGCCCCGCGTCACGGAAGAGTTTCAGCAGGGGCCGGTGACGGTCATGCCCGAGGGCAACGGCAAGACGCGCGTCGTCTACGGCCCGTGGCAAGTCGTGGTCCGTGGTCTCGCCGGTCACGCCGAAAGGCGGGTGCTGGCGAGGTGGGAGGTTGTCCACGTCGTGGGTGGTCGAGATGGGCGTCGAACGCGTGATCAGCGTGCTCGCGCCGCCGCAACCTGCACGATCGCGTCGAACGCCGATGCCGTCGCGGCGCCGGCATGCTGGAAGCTCCGGCTCTGCTCGGTGCGAGCGAGCGGCGATGGCTGTCTGCCAGCGAGAATGCGCCTGCGCGCGGTGCCTCCGAGCTCTATTTCCGCCGGCGCAGAGCGAGCTCGATGGCGCGGCGCGAGTGAGACGCGCATCGGCAGCGAGCGGCGGCTGCTCGGCGCGAGCGAAAGGCTGTGAGCTCGGCGGTAGCGAACAGGTGGCTCGGCGCGCAGCGAACAAAGGCTGGGGGCGCGAGCGACGGCGCTTTCCCTACGCCGTCGACGACGGCCTGAGGCAAGCTCGGCCGAGGGGGTTGACCGTGGCCACCAGGTACCTTCGCTATCGTCCTGCACGCGCATCTGCCGTACGTGCGGCACCCCGAGGACGCGACGGTGATGGAGGAGCAAGTGGCTCTACGAGGCCATCACCGGCACCTACCTGCCGCTGATGCAGCTCTTCGAGGGTCTCGCTCGCCGACGGCGTGCGCGCCCGCTGCACCGTGTCTCTCTCCGCGCCGCTCATCAGCATGCTCACCGACGATCTCTTGAAGAGCGCTACGCGGCGAGCGCCTCGACCAGCTCATCGAGCTTGCCGAAAAGGAGCTCGAGCGCACGAAGACACGAGCCGCACTACCGGCGCAACGCGCAGATGTACATGGATCGCTTCCCATTCGCTCCGTCACACCTGGCGCTGCCACGACGGCAACCTCGTGCAGCGCGTTTCGCAGCGCCTCCAAGACGCGGGCCTGTTGGAGGTCATCACCTCCACCGCTACACACGCCTTTTCCCCAACATGGACCGGAACTGGGCCGCCATGCGCGCCCAGGTGCACACCGCGGCCGATCTCTACGAGCGGCACTTCGGCCGTCGTACGCAGGGATGTGGCTCGGCGAATGCGGCTACGTGCCCGGCGTCGACGAGCTGCTGCGCGAAGCGGGGATCCGTTACTTCTTCGTCGACACCCACGGCATCCTCTTCGCCGATCGCCGCCCGGTCTACGGCGTCTATGCGCCGCTCTATTGTCCGAGCGGCGTCGCCGCCTTTGGCCGCGACACCGAGTCGTCGCGAGCAGGTGTGGAGCGCGCAAGGAGGGGTACCCGGGCGATCCGCACTACCGCGACTTCTACCGCGGACATCGGCTTCGATCTGCCGCTCGGACTACATCGGCCCTACGTTGCATCCGGCGGGCATCGCATGGCGACCGGCTTCAAGTACCACGCCATCACCCACGACAAGCTGCACGACAAGTGGGTGTACGATGCCGGACATCGCGCGGCGGCGCGCCGGCGAGCACGCCATGCACTTTCGCGCGAAGCGGCAAGAGCAGGCGCGACGCTCGCGCCGGCGATGGACCGCCCGCCGATCATCGTGAGCCCGTACGACGCCGAGCTCTACGGCCACTGGTGGTTCGAGGGGCTGCAGTTCCTCGACGACCTCTTCCGCCAGATCCACTACAACCAAGACGAGATCGACCACCATCACGCCCGGCGAGTACCTCGATGCGCCATCCCACCAACCAGCTGGCGGTCCCCTGAGCGAGCTCGTGGGGGCACGCGGGTACAACGAGTATTGGCTCAACGAGACCAACGGCTGGGTGTACCGCCACCTGCACGTGGCTGGCCGAGCGCATGATCGAGCTTGTCGCACCAGTTTCCGCGGGCCGAGGGCGCTGCCGGCGCGGGCGTTGAAGCAGGCCGCGCGCGAGCTGCTGCTGGCGCAGAGCAGCGACTGGGCGCTTCATCATGCGCACCGGTACCGACCGTGCCCCTACGCCGAGCGGCGCACCAACGGCCATATCCTGCAATTCACGCGGCTTTATCGAGGATCTGCTGGGGGGCGAGGTGAGCGAGCGATGGCTGGCCGACCTCGGAAGCGAAGGACAATCTCTTCCCGGATGTGGACTATCGGCTCTACGCCACGTAAAAACGGCGGGCAGTACATGCCCGCATCGCTCAAGGTGCTCTTCGTCGCGTTCGGAGTGCACCCATTCGCGAAGACCGGCGGACTGGGCGACGTGCTCGGGGCGCTGCCCAAAGCTCTTGCGCGACGCGGCATCGACGTGCGCGTCGTGATGCCGCTCTACGCCGGGATTCCGTGGAACGAGCTGGAACGGCTGGAAGGGGTGCTCGACGGTCCCGGTCGGACGCGGAGAGTCGCGCGGCGCCGTGCGCATGGGCAAGCTGCCCGAAGAGCGACGTCATGCCCGTCTATTTCCTCGAGCACCACGGCTACTTCGATCGCCCCTACATCTACGGACCGCCGGGCGATGGGTATCCCGACAACCTCGAGCGCTTTACCTTCCTCTCGCGCGGCGCGCTCGAGCTTTGCAAGGCGATCGGCTTCTTCCCCGACGTCGTCCACGCCAACGATTGGCAGACGCGCTCTCGTGCCGGTCTACATCGACACGTGGAGTGGATCGAAGCCGCTCCACGCCGCGGCGAGCCTCTACACCATCCACAACCTCGCCCACCAAGGGGTCTTCGACGCCGGCGCTGCTCCTCATCACCGGGCTCGGTCGCGAGCACTACCACGCCCGCGAGCTCGAGCATTTCGGCACGATGAACCTCACCAAGGCGGCTTGCTATCCGCAGCCACGCTTCTGACCACCGTGAGCCCCACCTACGCGCGTGAGATCCAGACGCCGGCGCACGGCTTCGGCCTCGACGGCGTGCTCGCCGAAGAAGAACGATCTCTTCGGCGTGCTCAACGGCATCGACGTCGAGGAAGTGGAACCCCGAGACCGATCCCATCATCGCCGCGCCGTTCAGTGCGCGTTCTCCCGCCGGCAAAGCCGAATGCAAGCGCGCCCTGCAGGCCGAATGCGGGCTCCCGGTGCGCAGCGACGTGCCCGATCTGCGGACTGGTGGGGCGGCTGACGCGCCAGAAAGGGTCGACGTGGTCGCGCAGATCTTGGGCGAGACTGCTCGATCTCGATCTCCGAGTTGATCCTGCTCGGGAGCGGCGATCGCGACGTCGAGGCTTACTTTGCGCACGCGCCGCGCGGCGTCCGTGATCGGTTCGCGGCATCCTTCGGTTTCGACAACCAGCGGGCGCACCGTATCGAAGCCGGCGCCGATTTCTTCCTGATGCCGTCGCGTTTCGAGCCTTGTGGATTGAACCAGCTCACAGCTTGCGGTACGGGACGCTTCCCCATCGTCGCGCGCGACGGGGGCCTCGCCGACACCGTCGTTCCGTACGACGAGCAACGGGCTAGCCAGGGCACCGGGCTCGTTTTTCACGACCTCACGCCGGGCTGCGCTCTACGACGTCATCGGGTGGGCGGTCTCCACTCTGGTACGACCGCCCCCATCATATCGTCAAGATGCGACAGGAAGCGATGCGCCAAGACTTCTCGTGGGACCAGGTCCGCTATCGAGTATGAAAAGGTGTATCACGCCGCGCGAGCAGGCGGCGCCGCGGTCCGCTCGCTCCGGGATGAGGGCATGACGTCGGCGATGCGTGCCATGGTGCTCGAACGCCCCGATCGGGCGGCGCGCTCGTTGATCCCAAAGGACATCAGCGCCGACCCGAGGCGACCCCGGGGATCGTGGTGGCTCGGGTTCGGGCATGCTGCGTATGTCGCACCGACTTGCAGCTGTGCGAAGGGGACCTCGCGGGCGCGCCGGCTTCCCATCGTGCCCGGTCGCCAGGTCGTGGGCATGGTCGAATCGGTCGGCGAGGGGTTGACGCGGCCATGCCCGGCGACCGCCTGGGCGTGGCATGGCTGGGCGGTGCATGCGGCGCATTGCGTGGTCCGTGCCGCCGAGGGCCGAGAAAACTCTATGCGAGCAGGCGCAGATTCACTGGATTGGGACATTCACGGCGGCTTCGCGACGCACGTGGCGGTCCGGGCCGACTTTGCGCTGCGCCTGCCGCGATGGGTTCGACGATTCAGCGGCCGCGCCGCCCGCTGTGCGGGGCATCATCGGGTACCGTTCGTTGCCGGCGATCCGCGTCGAACCGGGGGGAAAGCTCGGCCTCATGGGTTCGGAGCTTCGGCGCTCATGACCATTCAGGTGGCTCGTCATTTCGGGTGCCGCGTCTTCGTGGCGCCACGCGTGCCGAGCGCGATCGCGAAGGCCCGGCGGCTCGGGGCGGAGTGGACCGGAGGTTACGACGATCGACCGCCTGAAGCGCCTCGACGCCGCCATCACTTTCGCGCCTTCCGGTGACGTGGTCGGTCGGCGCTCGCGCGCGGTCGGACGAGGCGGCACCGTCGCCATCAACGCGATCCATCTCGATCGCCTTCCTGCGAATGCCCGGCTTTCCGACCTTTGGTGCGGGAGCGCAACCTGACCAGCGCAGCCAACTTTGCGCGAGGACGCCGGGGAATTTCTGCAGTCTGCCTCGGATGTCGATCCGAACGACCTTCGAGACCCACCCTCTGGAACGGGCAGAATCTGGCTCTCGAGCGGTTGCGAGACGGCCTCGTGGAAGGGGCCGCCGTCCTCGTGACTTGACCAGTCGATGCTATCGCAGCGCGACCATTGGTACTTTCGCGATCGATCGCATTGTCACCCTGCGGTCAAGTATCAGGGTGGTTCCGTGCCCGGGGCTTCTGCTCACGGTGCGCTTCACAGAGAGCGCGTTCAGGCCTACGCCGCCGGCCGTTTTTGTGAGGCGAGTGCTCGGCGGGCAGCGCGTCGACCCCGTCCGCCGTTTCCCGCCGCATGTTTCGATTGGCATTTTTCTCTAATTCATTGATGTAAAAAGAGCGGATGTATGGACGGTGGCTACTCGATCCGCAATGTCTCCACCACGAGCGGGCGATTTATATCCGCATGACCGGACGGTTCGGCCATGGGCCTCATGCGCGCCTTCGCCTGCCGAGTATCGGCAGGCAACCGATAGCCACGAGGGGGGCGAGCATCTGGTGCTTGCGGGACATGCGCCGGGCTTTCGCGGCTTTTGCTTGCGGAGATCGGTCACGTCTTCGCCGCCGTGGCCGCCAGTTACGCGCAGGCGCATGGCGTCATCTGCTGCGCGCGCACCTGAGCCGACGACGCGACCCCAAAAGTGGCAAGCTGTTGCGCGCCTGGCGCGACAAGACGAGCCCGCCAACGATAGCGACCATGAACTGCGCCACGATGGACAAAAGCGCTCAGCACGCATTAAGATGCTCAAAACATTCGTCGGGCACCGCCGCCTCAGTCAGGCGCACACAGGCCAACCAAACGGCGCCACCTCAAGCGCTACGGCTGCCGCGCGTTTGATCGGTGCGGCGCGATCACCACTGCTGGGCAAAAGCAGCTCCCTGGGGTGCTGCCAGCTTTTCATCAGGCTGCCCAGCCGTTGCCCCGATTTCGCGTCACGGCGCGCGTTGTGATCAGGAGCAGCGATCTCGACGCCGAGCAGGCGTTCCCAGCTTAGTAGGAAGCCGTGAAGTCAGCGGCAAGACCGTGAGCAATACGCTG
>ERZ1370068.2623-contig-1761_pt1 | contig 29743 bp, 40 predicted proteins | sample MGYA00561227_ERZ1370068 | MGnify/ENA primary metagenome ERZ1370068 (study PRJEB38410, sample SAMEA6850437) | metagenome | study: Metagenomic assessment of the ecological functions of the soil: analysis of the soil microbiota associated with the...
AAGGTTACGTATTGCTCGCCGCCCGAGCTCCTCGCGCCGTCTCCCTGCAGCGCGAGATCGCCGCGCTCGATCCCGAGGTCCCGGTCGCGGACGTCAAGACACTGACGCAGGTGGTACAGGGCGTAATGGGATTCCTGATCTTCCGCGTCGGCACGATGCAGGCCGGAGCGATGGGCGTGCTCGGGCTGCTGCTGGCCATCGTCGGCACCACGGCGTCGTGTCGTACGGCGCGAGCCAGCGGACGCGCGAGATGGGCATCCGGCTCGCGCTCGGCGCGGAGCCTGCCGCGCTGGGGCGGCTCGTGCTGCGTCAGGGCGCGACCCTCGTCGTGGCCGGCGTCGCGGCGGCTTGCTGGCTGCGGCGGGACTGACCTGCGCGCTGTCGCGGTTCTTCTTCCTCGGCGGCGGCATGGAGGCGGCGACGTTCGCCGCGGTGCAGCCCGGTGCTGCTGTCGGCCATCGCGCTCGTCGCCTGTTATCTGCCCGCGCAGGCGCGCGATGCGTGTGGATCCCATGATCGCTCTGAGGCACGAATGACGCTGCTGTGGTCGATCGCCGACGACGTGCGGTTCGCGCTGCGGCAGACTCGGCGCGCGCCCGCGCTTCGCGATCGCCGCGGTGACGACGCTCGCCCTGGGCATCGGCGCCAACACGGGCGTCTATTCGCTGATCAGCGGCATTATCGAGGCCGCTTCCGGTGCCAGACGCCGATCGCATCGTGATTCTCGCCAGCGAGCTGCCCGGGGCGACGACACAGGGGTCGGCTTCGGGGATCTCGTATCCGGGCTGCAGGACTACCGCCAGGCGCGCGTGACGTGTTCGACGAGGTCTTTCGCGTTCGACACGCGCGGCGGCGGCCTGACCGCGAACGCGCGGACGACCTCGTTCCTCTACCAGGGCGGTCAGCGGGAACTACTTCACCGGACTGCAGCTCGCGCCCGCATCTCGGCCGCGTCTTCGCGCCCGGCGAAGGAGAGTTCGCGGGCGGCGAAGCGCTCGTCGATCCTCGGCTACCGGTTCTGGCAGCGGCGCTTCGGCGGCGACCGTCGGTGATCGGCACGGTCGTCGCGCGTCGACGGCGTGCCGACGCGGGTCGTCGGCGTGGCGCCCGAGGGCTTCCACGGCCTCTATCACGGCCTCGCGCGTCGAAGGATTACGTCCCGCTCGGGTTCACCAGCTCGCGCGAGAAGGTGGAGCGCGATCGGTTCACCGACCGGTCGAAACGCATACTGCGCGTCGCGGCGCGGCTGGCTCCCGGTGTGCAGCGTGGCAGCCGCGCAGGCGGCGGTCGACGTCGTCGCCGAACGGCTGCGCGGCGAACGTATCCGCAGGAAAAGGGGGTCAGGGCGCGCGTGATTCCCGAACACGCTGGCGCGGCCGCTGCCGATGCGGTTCATCGTCGCAGCTGATGCCGCTGTGCGTGGGCGTCGATGCTCGGACTCGCGGGACTCGTGCTGCTCATCGCGTGCATGAACGTCGCGAACCTGCTGCTGGTGCGCGGCGACCGTGCGCCAGCGCGAGATGGCGATGCGCGCCGCGCTCGGGATCGGGCCGGTGCGCGGCTCGTCCGGCTGCTGCTCGCCGAGAGCCTGCTCATCTCGTTGGCCGGCACCGCCGCAGGCCTGTCTGCTCGCGCGCTGGGCGACGGGCTCGTTCGTCGGCAGCATCTGACATCGCCGGCGACATTCCCCTGAACGTCGACTTCGACTACGACTGGCGCGTGTTCACCTACGCCGCCGCGATCGCGCGCGGCGACGGGGATGCTGATGGGCATCGCGCCGGCACTGCGCGCACGCGCGCGCGGACGTCAGCGCGCTCCTGCACGACGGCGGCCATGCGGATCGGCTGGCGCCGGACGGCAGCGGCTGCGCAGCGCGATGGTCGTCGCGCAGGTGGCCGGGTCGCTCGTGCTGCTGATCGTGGCGGGACTCTGCATTCGCAGCGTGCAGCGCGCGCAGACCGTGGACCTGGGATTCGAGCCTCGCGAACGTCCTCACCGTCCGCCTCGATCCGCACCAGGTCGGGCTGACGCAGCCGCGCACGGGCGTTCTACGACGAGCTCGAACGCCGGCTCGCGTCGCTGCCGGGCGTGGACAGGTGAGCACGTCGTTCGGTGCGCCGATGGGATATCTCATCGACGTCTCAACCCTGTCGCGCGGAGAGGACGCGCCGGTCTCGGCGGAGCGAGCCGAAGGTCCGTACGCTCCGAACGCGGTCGGGCCGGCGTACATTCGACGACGCTGCGAATCCCGATCGTGCGCGGGCGGGCCTTCAGCCGGCTGGACACGCTCGCCACGACGCGGGTCGCGATCGTCAACGAAACGCTGGCCCGCCAGATGTTCCCGGGAGAGGATCCGATCGGCAAGCACGTGATCGTGCCGCGTTCCCGAGGGCGGATCTGGGGAGATCGTCGGCGTGGCGCGCGACAGCAAGTACCTCGCGATCTTCGAGGGACGGCTGCCGCACATCTACTTCCCCATCGCGCAGGATCCGTCCTTCATGCGGATCGTGTCGATCCGCGCGCGCGCGCCGCTGGCGGCGCTGGCGCCCTGGTCGAGCGCGAGATCCATGCGCTCGACCGGGACATGCCGCTGGCCGATTTCAGTGCCGCTGGAGCAGGTCGTCAACACCGGCCTCAGCTACCTGATATTCCGTATCGGGACCATCCAGTCGGGCGCGATGGGTCTACTCGGGCTGCTCCTCTCCGTGGTCGGGTGTACGGTGTCGTCTCATGCGGCGCCAGCCTCCGGACCCGGGAGATGGGGATCCGCGTGCGCGCTCGGCGCGGAGCCGAAGGACGTGCGCGGGCTGGTGCTCCGGCAGGGCGGGGCGCTCGTGTTGACGGGCATCGCCTGCGGCCTCGGGCTCGCGACGATGGTGACGCGCGCGATGTCGCGCCTCTTCGTGCTGGTCGGCACGATCGACGTGCCGGCGTTCGCCGGCGTCACCGTTCTGCTCGGGACGATCGCGCTCGTCGCCTGTTACCTGCCGGCGCGGCGCGCGATGCGCGTGGACCCCATAATCGCACTGAGGCACGAATGATTCGCGACATCCGTTTCGCGCTGCGCGGGCTCGCGCGCAGCCCGGCATTCACCGCTCGTCGCCGTGGCATCGCTCGCGCTCGGGATCATGGCGCACGACGGCGATCTACAGCGTCGTGCACGCGGTGGTGCTCGATCCGTTCCCTACAAGGACGTCGATCGGCTGATGAGCGTCCGCGTGTCGAACGTGGCGCTGCGTGGCGGCCGCGATCGGGTATTCGGTCGACCAGTTCGTGGAGATCGCCGAACGAAGCACGGATCTTCGACGGCGTGATCGCCTCGACGATCAGCGACGTCCTCTGGACGGGCAACGGCGATCCGCAGCGCCTGCGCGGCAATCACGGCACGTTCAACACGTTCGACGTGATGGGCGTGCCGGCGCTCATCGGGCGGAACCGCGACGCCGGCCGACGCGGCGGCGGGCGCCGAACCGGTGGTCGTGCTCGGCTACCGGTTCTGGCAGCGGCAGTTCGGCGGCGACCCGAACGTGCTCGGCCGCACGGCTCCGCCTGAACGACGATCATGCGCACCGTGATCGGCGTCATGCCGAAGCGCTTCATGTGGCGCGGCGCGGACGTGTACCTGCCGATCCCATTCGAGCGCGGACACATCTTCGAAGGCGTCCGTAACGTGCACCTGCTCGGCCGCCTGAAGGCCGGCGTGACCGACGCGCAGGCGGAAGCGGATCTGAGGCCGATCATTGCGGACCTCCAGCAGCGGGAACCGTCGCAGTTCCCGGAACAGTTCCGCGTCGCAATCCTGCCGTTCGCGGACACCTTCCTGCAGCGGCATCGCGGGCGACGTCTGGGTCCTGCTCGGCGCGGTGGGATTGCTGCTGCTGATCGCCTGCGCGAACGTCGTCGAGCCTGCTGCTGTCGAAGGCCGCCGTGCGCCAGCGCGAGATGACCGTGCGCGCAGCGCTCGGCGCGAGCCGCATACGACTGGTCCGCCAGTTGCTCGACCGAGAGCCTGCTCGCTCGCCGTGGCGGCCGGGACGGTCGGCACGGCGCTCGCGTACGCCTCGCTGCCCGCGATCCTGTCGCTCGTGCCGCCGGACACGATCCCGGACGAAGCCGAGATCGCGATCAACCTGCCGGTCCTCGCGTTCACGCTCGCCGTCACGTTCGCGGCGAGCATCGCGTGCGGCCTTGCGCCGGCACTGCACGCCAGCCGGCGCGACTACGCGAGCGCGATGCGCGAGTCCAGCCGCACGCTGGCCGGAACGTCCCGTCAGGCGCGTCTGCGCAAGGCGATCGTCGTCGCGGAGATCGCGCTGTCGCTCGTCCTGCTCGCCGGATCCAGCGCCCTGCTGCATGCCTTCGTCGCGCTGCAGCGCGTCCAGCTCGACATGCCGCCGGATCGCGTGCTCACCATGCGCGTGCCGCTGGCGCCGCAGCGGTATCCCGACGCGCCGCGCAGATCGCGTTCTTCCAGGATCTGCTGCGCGGATATCGGGCGTGCCCGGCGTCGCGGCCGCCGGCATCAACACCGGCATGCATCCGCTCGGCAGCATGTGGACGATCGCGGAGGTGCCCGGACAGCCGGCCGACAGCAATCCCGTCGAAGTGCATCACGTCAGCGCCGGTTACATCGACGCGATGAACATCCAGCTGATGACCGGCCGGCGCTTCACCGACAGCGACGTGGATCAGCGGCAGCCCGTCGCGCTCGTCAACGAAGCGCTTCGTTCGTCGTCGTCTCGACGGCGCGCCGCCGCTCGGCCGTGCCGTGCGGTTGCCGCGACTCCGGCGACGCGCCGTTCTCACGCGGCGGCCGACACGTTCGAGATCGTGGGCGTCGTGCGTGACACGCTCAACACGGGGCTGAGCGATCCGGTCATGCCGGAAGTCTACGTGCCGTTCACGGAAACGGGCGCATCGAATCAGCTCGTGGTCCGCACGGAGGGCGATCCGGCCGGGCTGACGCGGGCGATCGTCGGACAGGTCTACGCCATCGATGCAGGACAGCCGGTCACGCAGGTGAGGACGCTCGACGCGATCCTGCAGAGACGAAGAGCTGGCGACCCCGAGATTCAACGTGATCCTGCTCTCGATCTTCGCCGGCGCCGGATTCCTGCTCGCGGTCGTCGGCGTGTACGGCGTGATGTCGAGCGCCGTCGCGCAGGAACGGCATGAGATCGGCGTTCGCCTGGCGCTCGGCGCGGACGGCCAGCGCGATCAGGCGGATGGTGATTCTGCGCGGATCGCGTCTGCTTCTCGCAGGGATCGCGCTCGGATGTTTGGGGACGCTGGCAGCGGGACGGCTGCTCGCGCAACAGGTGTGGCGGATCGACGCGTTCGATCCGCTGGCCTTCACCGCGGTGTCGCTCGTGCTCTTTGCCGTCGGCGGGGCCGCCTGCTACCTGCCGGCGCGGCGCGCGATGCGCGTGGACCCGATCATCGCGCTGCGCCAAGAATAGTATCCGAGGGGCTTCGCCCTGGACTCCCGCACGCTCAGTCGCTGTGCTCGTTCGCGGGTGTTGTGGCCCGGCCGCGCGTCAGCGTCTGGGGCCGGGATTCGCACGGAGCGGAACGTCGTCCACATCCGTCCGCAGCGACTCCCACGCGCCCGCCTTCTTGACCGCGCTGATCTCGACGGCCATCGGGTTCGTCGGCGAATACGGCAGCCGCACGGCGAGCGTCGAATCGGTCCGCCGGCCTCTCTCCTGCTGGTTGAACGTGACCTCGATGTTGCCCTGGCGATCCATCGTTCCGGTGCCGACCAGGATCACCGGCTGGGCGACGGTCTTGATCTCGCGCAAATCGACCGGAACGGAGTCGTCGCGCTCCCGATCGCGCCGCTGCGCCTGCAGTCCCGGGCCCGCGCCCATCACGCACATCCAGACCAGGCATCCGGCGATGACGGTCAGCATGGCCCTGGTATAGCGATCGACGTTCATCGGCTTTCTCCTTCCCGGCATTAGACGCCGTGCAGACACGAGTAGACTGCATCGTATGCGATGGACGTCGATCGTTGCCGGAGGTCTGCTGCTGTCGGCGGCCCGCCGGCAGACGCCTGCAGCGCCACGCCAACCTCTTCGAGCACGGGAGACCCCGTGATCACACTTTGCGCTCGTCAACGGCCGGATCTGGACCGGCGATCCGTCGAGGGCGGCCGCGGACGCGATCGCCATCGCCGGCGACCGGATCGCCGCGGTCGGTACTCACCGCCGAGATCCGTGCGAAGGCCGGCACGGCCGAAACGATCGATCTCGCCGGCGCATTCGTGACGCCGGGATTCATCGACTCGCACGTACATTTCCTGGACGGCGGGTTCCGTCTCGCGTCCGTGCAGCTTCGCGACGTCGCTACGCGCGCGAGGTGTTCGTCGCGCGCATCAAGGCGTTCGCCGCCACCGTGCCGCAGGGCACCTGGATCACGGGCGGCGACTGGGATCACACGCTGTGGGGCGGCGAGCTCCCGCGGCGCGACTGGATCGACGCGGTGACGCCGGACCATCCCGTCTGGATCAATCGCCTCGACGGCCACATGGCGCTCGCGAACACCGCCGCGCTGCGTGCCGCGGGCGTTGACGACGGCGTGAAGGACGTCGCGGGCGGCGAGATCGTGCGCGACGCGACGGGGCGGCCGACGGGCGTGCTCAAAGACAACGCGATGGGTCTCGTCGAGGCGAAGATGCCGCCCGCGTCCGACGTGATGAACGATCGCGCGCTCGATGCGGCCATGACATACGTCGCGGCGCAAGGCGTGACGGCGGTTCACCACATGGGCACGTGGGACGAGCTGGCTGTCTTCGAGCGCGCGTGGCGCGCGCACCGCCTGTCGACGCGGATCCAGGCAGCGGTGCCGCTCTCGACGTGGGAGCGGCTGCGCGACACCCTCGCCGCCAGGCGGTTCGGCGCCGATGGCCGAGGCGATGCGTGGCTGAAAGTGCGGCACGCTGAAGGCGTTCGTGGACGGCTCTCTCGGGTCGCATACGGCCGCGTTCCACGAACCGTTCACTGGACGCGCCGAAGGACCGTGGCGCTGTTCGTCACGCAGCCGGGCGACCTCTACGCCGCGATCTCGCGCGCGGACACGGCCGATCTGCACGTCGCCGATACGCGATCGGCGACCGCGCCAACACGACGATCCTCGACATTTTCGAACGCGTCGAGCGCGAGAACGGCGCGAAGGATCGCCGCTTCCGGATCGAGCACGCGCAGCGACCTGCGGCCGGCGGACATTCCGCGCTTCAAAGCCTGGGCGTCATCGCCAGCAGTGCAGCCATACCACGCGATCGACGACGGCCGGTGGGCCGGGAAGGTCATCGGTCCCGTGCGTAGCCGCACGACGTATGCGTTCCGTTCGCTGCTGGACGCGGGCGCGACGCTGGCGTTCGGGAGCGACTGGTACGTCGCGCCGCCGACGCCGCTCGAAGGCATCTACGCGGCTGTGACGCGCCGCACGCTCGACGACAGGAATCCGGGCGGCTGGGTGCCCGAGCAGAAGATCAGCGTCGAGGAAGCGCTCACTGCCTACACGCGCGGCGGCGCCTACGCGTCATTCTCGGAAGGAGATACCGGCGCGATCATGCCAGGCATGCTCGCCGACATCACGGTCATCGATAGGGACCTGCGCACGATACCGGCCCCGGAGATTCGCGGAGCAAAATCCTGCGGACGATCGTCGGCGGCCGCACGGTGCTCGAAATAGAGCGAGACGCGCCCACGGCAGCGGCCACGAAGACCGCAAAGGCCTCAAAGATCACGAAAAACTATTCTAGATCTCAGTCGAGGACTTCGTCCCCTGGACTCCCACACGCTCTCTCGCTCGCCGCTTCGCCGGCTCGCTCCGTTCGCGTGGCTCGTTCGCTGCGCTCACTCGCTCGCACCGTCGCCAGCGCACCCGGCCATTTATGAGATCGGTTCTAGTTCCCCTGTGATCTTCGTGACCTGAGTGACCTTTGTGGCCGCTGCCGTGAGCCCGTCTCAGGTGGGAGCTATCCGCCCCGCTTCGCGCGCGCAGCGCTTCACGGAACCGCTTTTCGCCCTCGTCGATGTAGTTCCAGAAGCCCTCCGGATCGATGAACGGATTCGGGCCGGACGGGTTGGCCTTCAGCCTGGCGGCCTTCGCGGTCCCGTCGTGCAGTGCGCCGGGTGCGCGCCGATAAAGATGTCGACCTGCAGCTTGCGGAGCACGGCGAACGTACGCTCGTAGTCGCTCACGATGTCGGGATAGCGCGGCATTGCCGACGAGGCGCGTCGTGTCGAGCACCGTGAGGCCGCACATGTCCACCACGTGCATGCGGCCGGTTGTTGTCGATGACCTCGAAGCGCCACGTCGTGCAGCCCTTCGTATGGCGCTGGCGTCACGTGCGCGTGCAGCGTCAGCGTGTCAAGCGTCACCGTGTCGCCGTCCTTCAGCCGCCGATCCACCTTCGCCGCCGGGAACGGATGCGCGTCGCCGAACGAGAAGTCGCGCGTGCCGCCGCGCTCGATCACGTCGGCATCCGGGCCGCTCACCATCAGCTGCGCCCCCGTGTCCTTCTTGAACCTCGCGAAGCCGGCCGCGTGATCGTAGTGGGCCTGCGTGTTCAGCAGGATCTTCACGTCCTGCACCTTGAACCCCAGCGTCCGGATGTTCGCCTCGATGATCGGGACGGTGGACTCGTAGCCCGCGTCGATGACCACGTGGCCGGCGGGCGTTGGCGATCAGATAGCGAGCTGATGCCGCTCGAGCCGACGTAGTGCAGGTTACCGGCGATCCGGAACGGCTCGTTCGGCCGGTTGTCGTCCTGCTGTGCGCCAACCCTGAACGCACAGAGCGTGGCGGCGGCGACCGCGAGTAAGAGGCGGCGGCGCGCGATCATCTCTGCGGCGCCGGCGAGGACGGCGTCTCCACGCCCATCCCGAGAATGCCCTGCACGGCCCTCGTGCTGGCGCCTGCGCCCGAGTCCATGAAGATCACCTTGCCGGCCGAGGTGATCGGCGACGTGCTTCAGCGCGTCGGTGTATTCGAGAAGCAGCAGGAAGTTGGAATCCACGCCGGCGACGCGGAGGCTCTCGGCCGCTTCCTTCATGCCTTCGGCGACGTTCTTCCAGGAACAGCGCGAGGCCCTTCACCGCGCAGCGCCGACGCTCTTCTTCTCCGCTTCGGCGCCGATCGTCTTGTAGGCCGCCTCCGGCCTCGGCGTCGCTTCGTCCGCTTGACCAGCGCAGCCGCGCCCTTCGTTCGACGCCGCCGCCAGCAGGTTCTTCGACGACACCACGCGCGCCATCGAGTCCATGATCTCCTTGTCGAACGTCATGTCGGTGATCTGGATGTCACGGACGACGTAGCCCCACGACGGGACGACCTGCGTCGAGGTTCTTCTTGGTGTGATCCACGATCTCCGCGCGCATGCCGAGGATGTCGGCCTGCTTCGTGGTGGCGACGAACTGCCGGATCGATCCGTCGATCGTCCGCTGCAGCGCGAGCTGGAACTCCTGCGCCGAGGCGAAGCTGAAGTATGGCCTTCTTGATCAACTCTTCCTCGCTGCTCGCGACCGCGTAGAGCACCATCGTCGCGAAGCGGACGTTGGCCTGGTCCTGCGTGATGGCCTGGAACTCGAGCTGGAGCGCGCGGTTCTGCAGCGAGAGCCGCTGGAAGACCTTCTCCCACGGCAGCTTCACGTTCAGCGCCTTCGCGCATCACGCGGCTGTAGCTGCCGAACACAGTGATGACGGCGAACCGTCGACTGCGGCACGCTCCGGAACCACGAGAAGAGAAAGAACAGGCCGACAACGATGACGATGAAGACGACGGGCCCTGTCATGGTCTGCTCTTATTAGCGTCCGGTCACGCGCCGGCCGACGTCGACGGCGCGGAAGCCCGGATCGCCCCAGTTCATGATGAAGACGCTGAAGCCCTGCTTGATCCGGCGTCTCGATGTCGGCCTCGGTCGCCGGATAGCCGCACGGCACGTTGAACTCCTTGCACGCCGACAGGCACCTGCTGGATCGCGGTCTCCCAGCCGTCCGCGTCGAAGTTGCGCTTGCCCTCGGCGTCGGTCGTCGTGAAGACGCCGCGCAGCGTGCCAGCGCCGGGGAACAGCGACGCTGATCCCTTCACCGCCGCGATCTCGCGCACCTGCGCGAGTCCGTCCTTGCTCTCGACGATCGTCCAGTTCGTCAGCTCGCCGTCGTCGGATTGAGCGGCCAGAGACGTCCGCCTTGCTCGCGATAGCCGCTGTCTGCTCAAGCCCCAGGCAGTTCGGCGCGATGCCGACGTCGTCGGGGCGCGTGCCGCCCTTCGACTTGAAGCGCATCGCCGCGAGGCCCTGTCTTCACTTCGTCGGCGCTCTCGACGCCGACGAACACGATCGTGCTGACGCCGAGGTTGAGCTGCCGGCTGATGTTGTCGATCGCCTTCGCGGGATCGATCGGCTTTCCGGGATCGCCCGCGATCTTCGGCGTCTTCACCGACAGCGGATGCCGCCAGCGCGACGGCCGGCGTCGCTTCCTCCATCAGCGCGTTGACGCAGTCGGTGAACGGGCCGATGCCGCGATCGACGCCGCCTTCCATGTTGCCGTTGAAGACGAAGTCGCTCTTCCGTAGGCGAGCGCATCCTTCACGAGCTCGGCGGGCGTCTTCTGCGGCGGCGGGGCCGGGGCGGGAACCGACGGATCGGCCGGCGCGCCGCGTCGGCCGGCGCCGCAGGTTGGCCGGCACATAGAGGCCGAACAGCGGCGTCTTCTGCGCGTGCAGATCGATCATCGGGTTGAGGTGCGGGTCCTTCTGTCTGTCCTTCGATCGATGCCGCCGCGCCGATCGCCACCGCGATCCCGACCGCCCGCGGTCCACACGCCTGCACGCATCCTGGCCTCCTTGGTTCGCGCATTCTAGCCGGTCCGACAGCGGCTGCGCTGCGATAGCAGGTCACCATGGCTGGCGAATCCGAGGAATCCGAGTATCGCTGAGAAACGGCGCACGGAAGCGGCGGTCGCGCTCGTCGGCGGCGAGTCCGCGCGCGGGTGCTTTTGTCTCGCCGCGGCGCAGTCGCAATCACGAGGCGCGCAGCGCGTCGGCGAGCTGCTGAACCTGGACGCGGGATTCTTCCCCTTCGAGATCCAGACCGCCGAGGGCGCGCGGACGGTGCTGTACCGCCCGCGCGCACGTGGGATCACGGTAGAGCTCACCGAGAGCGAAGCGGCGCGCGATCCCGGATACGCCGTGGCCAGACGCCGGGATGTCTGGCTCGTGCTGACGCGGACGGGCGGCGCCTGCGCGGCGTCATGCGCATGTACCGGCCCGCGCAGGCACGACCGCCCTCAGCGACTGGACGCGCCAGCCCGAGGTCTTCCGCTATGTCGAGACAGACGAGGCGACCTACATCGTGAACGCCGCCCACATCGTCGCCGTCACCGAGGTATCCGGCTCGTGAGCGAAGCTCTCGCGATCGACCAGCTGTTCCACGCGATGGTGAAGCGGGGCGCGTCCGACCTGCACCTGTGCGTCGGCACGCCGCCGATGATCCGCAAAGGACGGGCCACATGCAGCCGCTCGATCCGGCGCGCGGCGCCGGTGACGGCGCCGGAGATCGTGCAGCTGCTGGCGCCGATCATGCCGGAGAAGAACCGAAGGAATTCGCCGAGCGGCACGACACGCGACTTCGCACTACGAGATCCCGCTCGCGCGCTTCCGATCGAACGTGTTCGCCGATCGCCGCGGGCCCGGCGCGGTCTTCCGCGTCATCCCGTCGAAGATCCTGACGGCGGAACAGCTCGGGCTCTCGCCCGCTCATCCTCCAGCTGTGCAGCCTCGATCGAAGGGCTCGTGCTCGTCACGGGCCCGACCGGATCGGGCAAGTCGACGACGCTCTGCGCGATGATCGACTACGTCAACCAGACGCGTCACGGATCACATCATCACGATCGAGGATCCGATCGAGTTCGTGCACGACGAACCAGAAGTGCCTGATCAACCAGCGCGAGGTGCGCACGCACACCGACTCGTTCAAGGACGCGCTGCGCGCGGCGCTGCGCGAGGATCCCGACATCGTCCTCGTCGGCGAGCTGCGCGACCTGGAGACGGTGGCGATCGCGATCGAGACGGCCGAGACCGGCCACCTCGTGTTCGGCACGCTGCACACGACGACCGCGGCGTCGACGGTCGATCGCGTCATCGACCAGTTCCCGTCCGACCGGCAGGCGCAGATCCGCATCATGCTGTCGGAGTCGCTGAAGGGCGTCATCGCGCAGACGCTGTGCCGGAAGATCGGCGGCGGCCGCGTCGCGGCGCTCGAGGTGCTGATCGCGACCGGCGCGGTCGGCCAACCTGATCCGCGAGGGCAAGACGTTCCAGATCCCGTCGATCATGCAGGTGAACAAGGCCGCCGGCATGGTGAGCCTCAACGACGCGCTGATGGAGCTCGTGACGAAAAAGCTCGTCGAGCCCGCCGAGGCGCGACGCAAGGCGGTGGACAAGGGCGGCTTCGACGCGCTGCTGAAGCGCGCAGGGATCAACCTGCCGGCGCCAGCCGTCCTTCAAAGAACTGACAGCGTCAGCGTCGAATCGGCGACGGCCCACGACGCGGCGGAACTCCGACGCCGCGCGCGGCGTCGGTCTTGCGCCCCTGCGCCTCGATCGCCTTCCACAGTCCGAACGAGCGACCGGCCGTTGCGCGGGTTGTATTTGAGATCGTCGCGGAACACGCGCTCCCGCGTCGGCGGCCTTCCCGTCGGCCAGCAGCGCCGCGCCGAGCGTTTCGCGCACCGGGTAATGCCACGTCGGCGGCTCGTCGTCGTCAGCGTGTCCTGCGCGGCGACGGCGGCGCGATACTGCTCGACGGCCTCGGACGTGACTGCCTTCCGGCGGCCGCGATGCGCCCGTACCAGCAGCGGCTTCGCCACGGCGAACATCTGGCCGGCTGTGTTGAGCACGCCGACCGGCGTTGCTGGCGGTATCTTCGCCACGATCGTCGAGAAACGGCCTGCCGCGCCGGCGCGCTTCTGACCAGATCCTTCCTGCCGGCGAATGCCATCTGCGCGCGTAGTGCCGCACGGCGGCGTCAACTGCATCGACGGCGTCGGTTCCGCCAGCAGGCGAGCACCTCGATCCCGCTTCGCGAAGCGCAGCAGAACGATGCTAACACGTTGCGGCATGAAGCCCTCGAGCATCGGCATGTCGGCTTGACCAGACGGGCTGACGTTCGCGCCGTCGAGCTTCTTCGCGAGACGGCTGGCGCGTGCGTATTGCCCGCCATCGCCGCCGCGTACGACTCGAAGTGCAGGTTGTGGTTGTAGTACATCAGCGGGTACATCCCCGTGCGCGTACCCGTCGTCTTCATGTAACGTCGTCGACGGCGGCGCGCGGCGGCGTTGCTGTCGGCCGACGCGACGAACTGTCCGGTGCGCGCGTAGATGTGCGCGGGCATGTGCACGAGAGATGGCCGGCGGACGGCACCAGGGTCTGCGAGCCGGCGCGCCGACGCGAGCGCCTTCTCCGGCGACGGCGACCCTTCCATCGTGTGGATGTAGTAGTGGTTCGCGCCGGGATGACGCGGATTGCGCCTGCAGCACCGACTCGAGCACGCGCATCACCTCCGGCGTCACGTCGGCCGGCTGTCCGTCGCGCGTCCGACAACTGCCACGGACGCAGATCCATCAGGCTCTCGGCGTAGAGGACCTGCGCGTCGAGATCCGACGGATACGCCTTGGCGAGCGCCGCCATCGCGTCCTTGTAGTCGACCTGCAGCTGCTTCAGATCGGCAGCCGGATCGCTCGGAATAGCGCTTCGTCGAGCGCCTCGACATGCGCGCGCTCCTTCGCATTCGCGGTGAGGTCAGCGCGAGCGCCTTCTTCGCGTATTCGTCCGCGGTCTTCGCGCGGTCGCGATCCATCTCGAAGTCGTTGATGTTGGGACCGTACGCGAGCGCGATCCCCATAGCGGCATCGGCGCCGCCGGATCGAGCTCCGCCGCGCGCCGGAACTGCCGGATCGCCCGCCCGTGGTTGAAGCCGTAAGAGCGTCAGAGCCTGGTCGAAGAACCGCGCTGCGCCTCGGCGCTCGTCGTCGACGATCGCGGTGATGCGTACGGTGCCGAGCCCGCGCTCAGAGGCGTGCGGGACCGTCGCAGTTGCCACGTGAGTCGTGCGCCTGCGCAGAGCCACAGCCGTCATCAGACCGCCGATACCGAGAGTGCTAATCATGTCGAAGCGCCTCGATCGGATTGAGCCTCGCCGCGCGCGCGGCGGGATAGCTGCCCGGCCGAGCAGGCTCACTGCGATCGAGAAACCGATGGCGCCGCCGATCAGCCAGAGCGGCAGCGAGAACAGATTGCCCGGCGTGCCGCCCTGGCTGCTGGATGTAGATGTTCGCGCCGAAGTTGATGATGCGGCCGACGAGCCAGCCGAGCACGACGCCGGCCGCGCCGCCGAAGCAGCCGATCGCCGACGCCTCGATCGAGGAAGATGCCGCCGGATGTCGCGCGTCGCTGCCGCCGATCGCCTTCATGATGCCGATCTCGCGCGTCCGCTCGAGGATCGACATCACCATCGTGTTGACGATGCCGAGCGACGAGACCGCGAGCGCGATCGATCCGATCAGGCTGAGCACGATGTCGAGATGATGAACGCGCGCTTGGCGTCCTGCGAGCGCGTCGTTGAGCGAGAACGCCTGAGAAGCCCATCTTCTTGATCTGCTCTTCGACGTCCTGCGTCCGAGCGCGCCGCGCGACGCGGACGGACCGCCGACATTGTTGATCGATGCTCGCGCGGCGGATCGCAGCAGCGTCTGCGCGCGGTCGCCGTGGACTGCTCCTCGTAGAGCGCCCTCGCCTTGCCGAGCGGAATCATCAGCCCCGGCGACGCCGCGCCGCGCCGACAGCGGACCGGTCTCGCGCTCGACGATGCCGACGATCGGGCACGTGACGCGTCGCGCGCTGCATCGCACGGGCCATCGAGACCGGGCGCGCAGGAGCACCGGCATACGCCGACGGCGCCGCGCGTCGGCGTGGCGTCGACGCGTCAGCGTCAGCTGGCCGATCAGGCTGCCGGGCGTTCTGCTCGTCGATCCGCTTCGCGTAGTCGAGGCTGAGCATGCACGGCGTCTTCGGTCGCTGTCGTGAAGAAGCGTCCCGTGGTGAATCGATCTGGAACGCGCCTTCGCCGCGCGCGGCCATCGGCACGCCGGCCACCGTGCGCGAACTCGCGACGAGCCGTGAACTCACCTCGCACCGGTCAGCGCGGATGTTCGGATAGGCAGCGCCGCGACGCCCGGCAGCGCCGCGAGCTCCGCGAGCGCGGCGTCGTCGAGCGTCGCGCGGCGTTGTCGGGACCGCGGCTGCGCGCTGCACGGGAGCCCGGCCCCGCGGCCAGTGCCGCCGCCGCGTACCGACGGCGCCGGCCGCGAAGATCCCGGCAGATCGCGCGCCGGGCGAGCACCGTGATCGCGTCGAACATGCCCGGACTTGCGTGAACCGGCCGACGAACTGATCCTGCAGCCCGACGCCGAGCGACGACCATTCCCGCGAGCGACGCGATGCCGATCGGCGACGCCGAGCGTCGTCAGCGACGTGCGCAGCTTCGCCTGTCCGAGGTTCGCGGAGCGCGAGCGAGACCGTGTCGGCAGCGTCACGCGGCGTCATGCCGCCACCACCGCGCCGTCGAGCATCGTGATCGCACGGTGCGCGTAGCTCGCGGCGAGCGCTGGCGTCGTGCGTGACCATGATGATCGGTCTTGCCGTCGCGCTCGTTGAGCTCCTTGAGCAGCGCCATGATGCTCGCGCGACGTCTGGCTGTCGAGGTTGCCCGTCGGCTCGTCGGCGAGGAGCAGGTGCGGCTCGTTCGCCAGCGCGCGCGCGATCGCGACGCGCTGCTGCTCGCCGCCCGACAGCTCCGCTGGGCCGATGGCGCTGGCGTCCGCCGAGGCCGACCGATTCGAGCAGCCGCGGCGCCGGCCGTCGCGCTCGCGCTCGCGGCACGCCGGCGAACATCATCGCCAGCGCCACGTTCTCCGCCGCGCTCATCGTCGAGATCAGGTTGAACGACTGGAAGATGATGCCGACGTTCGCCGGCGGTGGAGGCTCAGCTCCGTCGCTCGACATCTTCGCGAGGTCCTGATCGAAGACGCGAAGCGAGCCGGAGGTCGGCCGGTCGAGGCCGGCGATGAGGTTGAGGAGCGTGGACTTGCCCGATCCGGACGTGCCGAGCAGCCCGACGAACTCGCCCGGCTGCACCGCGATCGAGACTCCGTCGAGGCCCGCACCGTGGCGGCGCCCATCTGATAGTGCTTGCGGGAGATCCTCGGTCTCGAGGCAGCGCGGTCATCAGGACGCTCACAGCACACGGTTATGGCAGCGAGACTGAATAACAGTTGTTGTTATCAGTAAGTTACAAACTCTTCCGATAGGTCTCTACGTGAATACGTCTAAAACGAACGTTTGCTGGGAGGCCACCGACACTCAGACAACAATCGTGACAACCATCGCGGCTTGCAGCCGACCTGTATACTTACCTGCTCTCACGCCGGCCCAACGCGGGAAAGGCGCCGCTTCTGACCAGGACCGTGCTCCATCTAGCGAGAGACACTCAGTGATATTCCATCGGTGCGAGTTGCCTGCTGCCGGGCTGGCTCATCGTGTGATCACGCCAGAGCGATGTGCTGTAACGGACGAGATCTGAAAAATATGAGGGTAGAGGATCGCAGCCATAGATCCCAATCGCTGACTCAGCGGATGCGACAAGAGTGAGAGTGATGTCGCCGATCGCGAGGTCACTTCGAGAACATGTGGAGGAACGTCGAGCATCATCTCGAACGCCGAAGTCACGCATACCAAACGTCACGGACGCGTCGCTTACTCCTGACAACGTGACCGGTCTCTGAGTGGACGTCGACGTCTCAGCGAGACGTCATCGTCCGTTGCCTTCATTCGAGGTGCCAATGCTCACTGAAAGCAGCCACCAGAATGGGATCGGCAGATGCGAGCGAACGGCTAAGCTGAGTCGGCGCAAGTAATGTCAGCAGCAACACGATGCGACAGACGCCGCTCTACATAGTGCTGCTCCTGGCAAGATGATTCAGCAGACAAGGCCGGGATTTCCATTCTTTGAATCCCAGGACTGGGAACGCTTGATTCTGCCTCGGTCGGGAGAGCTCGCCACTGAGCGCACACTTGCCGCGTCCGTTCAATATTGCACACCTTAAAGGCCTCAAGCCCTTCAGCCTGCGTGAACGGTGATTTCAAATCCCTGCGGGCGCTCTAACCTGATGAGTCACACAGGCGTTATCGGACCACAGTAGAACCGCTGTTACGGACTCGCAGCAGTCTGCGGGAACCTCACGCCCTATTAGAGCGTTCAAGTTGAAGAAGTGCTGGCTCATCCCGCACGCAAATCTCTATAAACAGCCGTGCCGACTCGGGCTGCTGACGCTAAGATCGCGGCATCCGCGCGAGTTCATGCAGGCGCCTGTCGGAGTTCTCAGCAGTCCGTGGTGCAAGTCGTACATCCGATCGTCACCACAGGCCGGGCATGAGGCGCTCGGGAACGTGCTTCGCATATTTCCGATAGCCTGGCAGTTCCGTCGTGAGCATGCGATCTTCTAACGAGGTCCGTAGTACGAGCAGGAGTGCGTTCAAGACGGCTGGTACCAGCGCGATCCACGACCCTAACGTCAATGCCACTCCTATGATGAGGACAATGCGCGATGCGTACAGCGGATGCCGGACGAAACGATAGGGACCATGCTGTACGACTGTATGCCCACGTTCGCTCTGGATCCTCGATCTGGCCGACAGGAAATGATTCGCAGCAGCGCACCACCAGATGACACCGACCGCTGCGACGACGGCTGCCGTCCCGATCGCCCGTACGATAATGGGCATGGCGGACCATCCGAAGCGCCCGGCATCAAGAGCCGCGGTTGCAAGAAATATCGGTAACAGGATCCGATTGCCTCGCGCGATCAGTCGGTCCCAATGTGGAACATTCGACGCGGTTGTCAGCCGTTCTTTGAGCAGCTCGGGATCATGACGAAACAGCCACCATCCGCTGAGAACCAGATGACCGGTAAACAGCAATATGATGAGCCACGCGGCAGGCCAATCGACGCGTCCAGCTATACCGAAGAGCACACCACCGAGGGTCGCCAAGTCCACGACGCCCCTCACAAGGCTCTTTACTAACAACGTTCGCGCGCGAATTTCAGCGTTCATCGTTCGAGAATCTCGGTGAATGAGGAACGGGAATCGGCATCTTATGCTACACTCTCGCCCATGGCCATGGGCAAACGGAAACGGGATCGAATAGCCTCAGATGTGGGTCGCGGTGTCGTCGTCGTGGCTAAGCGGCGCGCCACGCGAGTCCAGCGCGGATGACGTTGAACATCCACTCACGGCACCCCGGGCATGCAGAAGGTGGGGCCATCGCCTGCAACGAGTCCTGCACAGTGAGCACGGTGGAAGAATGCCGGGAACAGGTCAGGTGGTTCCTCGGCAGTAAGATTGTCTAAGAAATCGTCTGAAATCACAGACTTAACGGACACCACATCACACCAGCCAAACCTCACTGCGGTTTCGAAATCGGCCTGCTAAACTGCGTTCAACTCCGCAAACCTCGCATCAGACCTAAGAAGAGGATTAGACTATACGGTTATGGCAGCGCTGATTGAAGCGATCGAGATCAAGCGGAAGATGTTCTTCGAGTTCGAGGACGCGCCCTACCACTGCATCGACGTGGAGGTCTCGACGGCCGACGGCGCGCGGCGGCCAGACGCTCGTCCGCATCAAGATGCGCAACCTGCTCACGCGCGCGGTCTTCGACAAGACGTTCAAGGCGGGCGACAAGTTCACGGAGCCCGATCTCGAGATGGTCGACGCGATCGTATCTCTACGCCGACAGCGACGGGCTATCCACTTCATGGATCAGGAGACGTTCGAGACGCTGACGCTCGGCCCGGACGATCGCTCGGCGACGATCGCGCTGCTGCTCGTCGGACAACGTGCATCGTGTCAGATCCAGAAGCTACAACGGCAACCCGATCGGCCTGCAGTTCCCGCCGCACGTGGAGCTGACGGTGACCTCGACCGAAGCCCGGCGTCGCGCGGCGACACCGCCAGCGGCGGCGTCGACCAAGCTCGCGACGCTCGAGACCGGCCTCGAGATCCGCGTGCCGCTCTTCATCAAGGAAGGCGAGAAGGTCAAGGTCCACACCGAGACGCGCGAGTTCGCCGGGCCGCGCGTAATCCATCCAGGGGCTTCGCCCCTCGGACTCCCTGCACGCTCTCTCGCGCGCCGCTTCGCCGGCGCGCTCCGTTCGCGTGGCTCACTCGCTGTCGCTCGTTCGCTCCGCAGGCCGGGTCTTCAGGCCCGGCGCCTCGCACCTCAGAATCGGATCGCGACCTGCAGCGCCGTCACCCGACTTCGCGGCGGGTTTGATGTAAATCGGCGTGCGTCCTTCCGATCTTCAGGTCGATCAGGGCGCCGAACAGAGCTCCCCAGCCCGCATTTGCCAGGACGACCATCGGAAGATCGTGCGTGCTGTCGAGCCCCTGCCCGCAATTCAAGGCGCACAGGCCTCCGAGAACCGCGGCGCCGATCACCGCGCCGTTGACGACCGGGAGTCGCGCGTCGCGCTCGACGCGCAGCGCGCGGTCCATCGGCAGATCGACGCGCTGCCCTTTGACGAGCAGCGACAGCGGTCTCGGGACTGAGCTCGACCAGCCGCCCGCGAAGCTCTTCGCCGGAGCGCGATCTGCTCTTACGACAATCCGTTCACCTCTTCCGTGCCGGTTTCAGCGTTTGGGCGGAGCCGGCCGCGGCGAACGCCGTCAGCATGAGGAGCGCGAGCGCGGCGGTCGAGGCGAATTCGAGCCATACCGCCTCCTGGTCGGAAGCGAATCTTCACCTGCAGCGATGATTCGGATTTGCCGGCCTTGACGTAGATCGGCGTCCGTCCCCTGATGGAGAGCGTCGATGCCCATGCCGGCGAGCACCCCAAAACCGGTGTTGAGGACGAGCACGGTCGACGCAGGCCGCGGCGTCCGTTGATGCCGATGCACGCCAGGCCCGTAATGCCTCGCCATGATGGCGCCGCCGATGATCGCCCGTTCTTGAGCGCAATCGTCCCGGACGTCGATCCGCAGGACGTTCTCGACATGGTATCTCCACCCGACGGCCGTCGTCGACGAGAATCGCGAGGCTGGTCGAGCTCAGTTCGACCAGGTGACCCTGTAACTCCTCGCCGGAAGCGGCCTGGGTGATGATCACCTGTTCGCCTGCCTTGGCGGCTGGGTGCTGTCCGGCTGGGGCCGCCGCGGCGGACGCCGACAGGAGCACGACGGCAGCCAGGCTGACTGCGCGCTGGATCTTCCCTCATACCGCCCAAGGCGCGGATGGGCGTCAAAGCGGCTCACTGGACCTAAGATGGGCCCATGCGGCAGCTCTTTCTGGCTCTCGCCGTTCTCTTCCGCACAATCGTGGCAGACGGCCTTCCCTGTCGAAGTGAAGACCCTGGCGACCGAGGGGGAGAGCGCGTAGCTCGGTGCTGAAGCCGGGCTTACAGGCGGACCTTCAGGGCGGCGGCGGCAAGCTCGTCATCACGGTGCTCGCACAAGATAGAGACGGTCGGCAGCGTGGCGACGCTGAGTCGTGGAAGAGCGCGAATGGAAGGGTGCCGACCTCGTCGAGGTGTCGCGAAACTACTTCGCGCTCGACGAAGAGCGGCGACGTCTACTACGCCGGCGAAGACGTTGACGCGTGACGGAAGGCAAGGTCGCCAACCGCGACGGCTCATGGCGTCACGGCACGAACGGCGCCACGTTCGGCCTGATGATGCCAGGCGAAGCCGGCCGTCGGGATGAAGTTCTACCGGGAACGAGGCGAACGGGGTCGCGCTGGATCGCGCGGAGATCGTCAGCGTCACTGAAAAGTTGACGACCACGCGGTGCCTTCGAGCGCTGTGTGAAACGCGCGAGACGACACCCTCGCGAAGTTCGCGCGCAGTACAGTTGTATGCGCCAGGAGTCGGCCTCGTGCAGGACGGCGACATGGTGCTGTGGCGATCGGCCGCCTGAGAGCGGCCGACGGCGCCGCTCCGGCACTAAGGCCAACAAAGAACACGAAGACCACAAAGTCACTTGCGCGGTCTTTGGTGGCACTTAGTGCCGGAGCGTGAGGCCTTCGGCTCGTCTCAGCGGCCGACAGCTCATCCGCGTGCGCTCGGCCTGCAGCTCGTGCAGCAGGCGCATGATGTTGTAGGCGGTCAGCTCCACGAGCACGGTCGTCACCTTCGCATGCTGATCGTCGCTCAGCTAGCGGCTCGACGCTGTCTTCATCGCGGCGACGAGGCGCTGCTCCTGGCCGCCGAGCTCCTTGACGTGATCACGCCGTCGGCGAGCGCGCTCGTGAACGACTCCAGCTTGCCTCACGCGATCCTGGATCGCCTCGTGCTCCGCCTTGTCGTCGAACCAGCTCTGTCCGTGCCACAATCGCTGAATCTCCTGTGCGCTGGAACGGCAGGTTCACTGACAATTCACTAACTGCTTGAGCGCCGTGAGCCGCTCCTGCAGACGGCGCGCGTCCGCCCGGCACGTCGGTCTTCCTGCAGCGATCGCCGGCGGCAGGAACTGCGGTCGGTGCACTCGAGAATCGCCGCCGATCTCCTGCAGCTCGCGCTCGAGCCCCTGCGTCGACGGCATGAACCCGGCGACCGACCTCCGCCAGCGCCTCGCGCGTCACGTGATCGGCGCCCGGCGAGGATCGACGTCGCGCCACGCGCGGCCGACGATTCCTTCGATGTCCGCGCCGGACAGCTGCCCGCGCTGCGGGATCGGCGGGCACGTCCTCGACGCGCCAGCGTCGACCCGAGCTTCTTCGCCAGAATGACGAACATCTGCCGGATCTCGTCGTCGTCGGTCGGATAGAAGAGCGGGATGTGCACTTCCGCGCGCCCCTGCCGCTTGATGTCGATCGGCAGCAGATCGGGGCGCGCCGTCAGCAGCATCCAGATGATCTTGCCGCGATACCGCGTGTCGCCCATCTGCGACGCGATCATGCGCGAACACGCGGCTCGACGTGCCGGAGTCTCCTTCCGACTCGCGGCTGCCGAGCGCGGCGTCCGCCTCGTCGACGACGACGACCACCGGCCCCATCGCGCGCAGCACCGACAGCACGCGCTCGAGGTTGCCTTCCGTCTCGCCGACGTACTTCGAGCGGAAGTTCTTCAGCATCACGCACGGGACGCCGATCTCGCCGCTGACGCACTGCGCGAGAAACGACTTTCCGGTGCCCACCGGGCCGCACAGCAGATAGCCCATCGGCAGGCTGTCGAGCGCGCCGCGCTTCAGGAGCGCCGCGTCCTCGCGCAGCCGCGCCTTCGCGGCGTCGTGCCCGACGACGGTGTCGAGCGTCCAGCGCGGCTCGATGAACTCGAGCAGCCCCTGGCACTGCCGCTCGAGCAGGCGCTTCTTCAGATCGCGGAACGCCTTCGCGTCGAGCCGCGTTGCCGCTCTCGCGCGCCGATCTGCACCAGCACGTTCAGATCGGTCAGCGAGATGCCGGCGGTCAGCGCGGCGAGCTGCGCCGGCGTCGAAATCCGAGAGTCCGCGACACGGCCGTGCCGGCCGCAGTGTCCGTCGACGAACGTCTTCGCGCTCCGGCTTCGGTCGGGCAGCGGCACCTCGATGGTCGCGACGTGCGGGTTGCCGGTGAGCCGATCGCTCAGGTCCGGCGAGCTTCTCGTCGATCATCACGAACGCCATGTTCAGCCGCTTCACGTGCGGGCTCATCGCCCAGTTCAGCATCGTCACGAGCTGCGACGACGCCTGGTTGTTGAGGCGGCCGGGCTCGCCCGCGGGAAACACGTACGACGCCTGATCGATGATCACCGCGAGGCTCAGGCGATCGGCTTCGGCCGCCATGATGTTGTTGCGGACGAACCGGTCGAGGAGCGCGAGCGCCGCGGCGGGATCCTTCGGCAGCGCGCTGAGATCGCCGACCTTCCTGTTGGCGAGCGTCGACCATCTCCTTGAGCCGCTTCTCGTCGCGGCCGGCGAGCGGCCGCAGACCGCGGCCGAGGTCGTAGTGCAGCACGAGCGACCAGCGGCCGAACAGCTGCTCCGCGAGGAACTGGTCCCAACTTAACAGCAGCGCCGCGACTTATTCTGGCACAGTAGAGTTTGCCTAATACAAGTTGTGCGATTAGCGAAAACAGATTGGTTGGACTCTCTGCGGGCGTAGGGCGCTCTCACGCGGTAGATTACGGCGCAGGCGAAGTGACTTGCGGCGGTGCGGCAGGTGAAGCAGCAGGCGCGGCAGTTTTGCACCCGGTTTGGTAGGCGGCACAGGCGCATAATTGTCCCATCGAACAACAGGCGCACCGGCACGTTACCTTCCGCAGACACAGAACTATCGGATTGCGCGAACGCCGGCATCCAGTATTTGTTGTCCACCGGCTGCCGGTAAGTTTCGTACATAATAAAGGCATCTGCGGCGGAGTTAACGGGCCGGTCTCGATCACCCATTTTCGAAACTCTTCACGATCACCAGATCATTGGTGTCAGCCCACACCAGTCCGTCAAAATAGGATGCGTGCGATCCACCTGCACGGGCTTAATCGAAATGTAAGTCGCAAGCTCATCCACAGGCTGCATGCCCTGGTACGTAATCTGATATTTGGGAAGTTGCGCGGTGACGAATGGGAACGATGGGATTTCCGTCAGAAATTCCAGCGCGTCGCGCTTCGAGACTCAGTAGTTGCAGCGTGGACTGTTGCTCGTTGCTGGTTCTTTGATAACGCCGGCCATCGTCGGTGACGGCTGGATTTGTGACTATTTCCGACTGCCCGTTGGGCTTTCCATCCGGCCAAACTCCTGCAAGCGCACCGTCTTTCGATACGCATAGCCCTGAATGGCCCGCGCCATTGCATCTTCCTGCGCCGCGAAGCGCCGAGATGCTCCGTCGGGAGGAATGGGCGGTTTATCGGGCTCGGGTTAGTTGTGGGGATGCGCCTGATTTCAGGTGGTTTGACAGGCGTCTGAGAGCCCGGCGGCGCCGGCAGTTTGAGCATACGCACGGACATCGCCGTACCCAGCCCAGCCAGCAAATCACGCCCGCACAAAGCTGGTACACACAGCCCGTATGGCGAGCTAACAACCGTGCAAGAATGACCAACCCTGTTTCCTTGGGCGTAGCGGCACATATCGACGCTCTCTCTGTCTAGTGTAACGCAAGCCGGCCCGTCCTCATGCTACCTCCGTGCTAGAAATACACGATGCTCACAGCCGCTTTCATGAGCGCGGGAGTGCTTTGCTAGAATCGCTACCTCGCGGCTCGTTCGGTCAGGGAGTCCCCGCGCCACGTGACGGAACAAAAGCTGGCCAAGCGCTTCTATATTTCTGGCAGGGTACAGGGAGTCGGCTACCGTTTGCTTTGCCCAGCGAGTCGTCGAACGGCTGGGTCTCTCTGGGTACGTTAAGAACTGCCCGACGGGCGCGTCGAGGTCTACGCCGTGGGAGAGCCGGCGCAACTGCTCTGCGCTGCGCCGCGAATTGCGGCAAGGTCCGACGCACACTCATTGGTCGACGAAGTCGGACGAAATGGATGCCGAACTGGACGCCGATCTTCTGGCATCACAGGCACCGGGCTTTTCTATCGAAGTAGATTGAGCGCGAGGAAAAAATCACAAAAGTTGAGGCCACGCTTACATGGATGATCTGAAAAAACTGATCCGCGAAGTCCCCGACTATCCCAAGCCCGGGATTCTTCCCACAGATCTCACCACGCTGCTCAAAGACAAAAAGGGCTTTCAAATCCTGGTGGACCGCATCTCTGCGAAAATTACGCCAATCAAAAGGTGGACATCGTAGTAGGTGTTGAGGCCCGCGGTTTCATTTTCGCGCTCCGGCCTTGGCCTACCGTTTGGGCGCCGGTTTCGTTCCGGTGCGCAAGCCCAAAAGCTGCCGGCCAGACGGCGAAGGTTTCCTACCAGCTCGAGTACGGCACCGACACGCTTGAGATTCACGAGGACGCGATCCGAAACGGGCCAGAGCGTGCTCTTGAGCGATGATTTGCTTGCCACCGGCGGTACGGCGGCAGCCACGGTCCAGTTGGTGCGGCAGCTCGGGGGCCGAGTCACCGGCGCGGCATTCGCCGTGGAACTCAGCGTTCCTCAACGGCCGCGCCAAACTCCCTGATGTGGACGTCTTTTCCCTTGATTCGCTACGACGCCTCCCTAGCCGAATCGATTTCATGCGCGACACGCGAAGATTTTTCTTGCTCCGAGCTTCATCCGCCGGCCGCTTTCACCGAGCGTTGTCGCACCGCCTCGAATAACGGCGATTCCCGCGGCCACCGACACGTTCAACGATCGCACCCGGCCCCTGCGTCGGCGGCGAAACCACAAAATCGCACCTCTCGCGCACCAGTTAGGTGCAGCCCTTTGCCTTCGCCGCCCGGCACCAAACGCAATCGGTCCGGTCAGGTCAACGTCGCTGCAGCTCCTGTCGGCGCGTTCGTCCAGCCTAACCAGCCAATATCCCGCCCGCCTTCAATTCTTCCATGGCGCGTGAAAGATTGGTGACACGCGCGACGGGCATGTGCGCCACGGCCCCCGCTGACGCGCGCGGGCCGCCGCCTCGGTCAGCCCAGCGGAGCGCCGGTCCGGAAGAATCACGCCGTTCACTCCGGCCGCGAGCGCCGTACGCACAATCGCGCCCAGGTTTTGTGGGTCTTCCACGCCATCGAGCAGCACCAGCATGCCTGGCGCCGGCGCGCGCTTTGCGCCGCCAGCAAATCGTTGCAGCGACATCGTCGCCGCGGCTGGCCAGCAACGCCACCACGCCCTGATGATCGCGCGTACCGGCCGCGCGATCCATCTGCACCGGCTCCTCCGAAACGTACTGGCACTCCATTCTGTCGCGCCAGCTGCACGATCTCGTCCAGGCGGTTGCCGGTGGCGCCCGCGTCCCACCATCACGGTTTGCACCGGCCGCTTAGCGGCCAGCGCTCTCGCACCGCATGAATTCCTGTGAGTTTTTCCATTGGGTATGTTCAGGCGGGAGCCGAACCCTCACGCATCCGCTTACTCATTCAAAGTAGCTATAGCCTTGCGCGGCAATAGCTTCGCCGCGCCCACAGCGTCAACGCCTTGCGTTGGTCTTCGCTTTTAGATTGATCCGCAGCGGCTCAATCGCCCAGCGCTCTCCGGCAAGCTTCTGCCGCATCGCCGGAAAATGCGGGCCCAGCTTGGGCCGCTCGGTGATGAACGGTGGCGTCAATGTGAACGATCTGCAGCTTTCGCTCGGCGAGCAGCACACGCACCTGCTGCGAGAAATCGCAAGCTGTCGGGCATCTTTCCAGCGAGGATCGTTGTCCGGAAAATGTGTGCCGATGTCCCAAGCCCGGCCGCGCCCAGCAGCGCGTCGCAGATCGCGTGAGCTAAAGCGTCGCCGTCGGAGTGTCCGACGGGCCCCGTGTCAAAACGGCAGCTCAATCCCGCCCAGAATTAATTTTCGTCCTGCGGCCAACCGGTGTAGATCATAGCCAATGCCGGCACGCGTCATCGTGAAGCATGCCTCGCGGCGCGTGACCACCCGCAGCGTGACCCAGTCCCCGTCTTCGCGTCCTTCACCTGAGCGCCGCTCTTGCGCCAGATAAAACTCCGCCAGTTCCAGATCGCCCGGCCGCGTAATCTTCAGGTTGCGTTCCGAACCACACCACCACATGCACATCAATCCCCAGCCAGCTCCACCAGACCAGCCTCGTCGCGAAGCTGCCATTCCGTCGGCCGCCGCGCGCGTTGAACGCCTCGCGCAGCAGCGCGGCTTCGAACACCTGCGGCGTTTGCGCCAGACACAATGCGCTCTCGTGGAATCGTGTGCAGAATCAGCGCGCGCATCATCCGGCAAACTGGCGCGCTTCACTTCCTTCACCGTGTCCAGCGCGGGAATGCCCAGAATAGCCGCGCGGCATACGCTGGCTTCGGCGATCACGCGCTGCACTTTGCTCGCAAGTCACCAGCGGACGCACCGCGTCGTGCACCAGCACCAAATCGCGTATCGGCCGGCACTTGGGCCAGTGCGTTACGCACCGATGGTTGCCGCGTACTCCGCCCCGCACCACCTCCACCGGACGGCCCAGCCGCTCTTCCAGCTACGCGCCGAAAGGGCTTTCGACTTCTGTCCGCCTTGGTAGCAATTAGAAGCTGGTAATCGCCGGGCACAATGCCAGCCGCCGCAAGGTGAATATGATCACTGGCGGCCCGTCAGGAACGGGAACTGCTTCGGCGATTCAGCGCCCGCTGCGTGTGCCGAACCCGGCAGCGGGCAATATGGCAACTATAGTTAGTCATGTGATTCGGTCAGTATGTCCATGCGCCCCGCCGATAATGAGCGGCTGCAGGCCGCGCAGCGGAACGAGGACGCGAAAAGTCTACCACTAAAACCGCTTGCCCACGGGCGCTGGCGGTCACACACTCTCAGGTTTCGTTTGGATCCGGCATGATCGAGGCGCGGGAGAATTTCCCCGGCCAGCCGCGCCGTGCTTTCGATTCCAGGCGGCGCACATAGTTTGCCGCTGCGACTCGCCGCGTTCGGTCGTATCGGCCGAAAATCATCTTGCCCCGCGGTGTCTGGTGGCAGAAGTCACGGAAATGTCCACGCCGTTGTTGATGGCCTTGCGGCGCCGTCCACCACCACCATGGTGCCGTCATCCAGGTAAGCGACTCCCTGGTTGTATTCCCTTGCCTTCGCGCAGCACGAACACGCGCATGACTTCTCCTGGCAGCACCACCGGCTTCAACGCGTTGGCCAACTGGTTCACGTTCAGCACTTCTATTCCCTGCAACGTCGCCACTTTATTCAGGTTGTAGTCGTTGGTTTACGATCTTGGCTCCACTACCGCTTGGCCACTTCGATCAGTTTCAAATCCACTTCGGCGATCTGCGGAAAATCGTCCTCGATGATTTCCACTTCCAGGTGCGGCATTTTCTGAATGCGTTGCATGCACCTCCAGCCCTCGCCGCCCCCGGCGCTGGCGCTTCGGACTGTCGGACGAATCCGCGATCATCTGCAGTTCGCAGCACGCGAACTGCGGCAGCAGTTGCACTCCCTCCAGAAAACGCGCGGCTCGCGCAACACTCCGCTGCCCGCCCGTCAATGATCACGCTGGTATCGAACACTTTGGGCTGGCTGCTGTTGCGTTCGCCGCCAAACAATCCGCCCAGCGCCTGCAAATTCAGCATGTCGCCTTTATTCGCGCCAATCACCAAACCGATATAGGTCATCACCAGCAGAGCGCCACCGCCAGAAACGACCGTGAAGCGTCCGGAATCGAGGTTCGCGCACAGCACCAAACCCATCAGGTACGCGCCGAGTATCCCCAGGATCGATCCCGCCGCCGCTCCAATCAAGCGACGCAGGCTGCGCGCGCCGCAGCCGCACCTCGAACAAGAACACGGCCAGTGAAAACAAAAGTCCCAAAAGTAGCGGCAAGCCACGGCATTGGACCAAACGGATGGAAGCAACAGCCCGCGGCGACACAAGCAGTAGTGAAAACAAGCTTCAGGAGTAGCTGATCCCACCAGGTCCCAAAACGTGTGCTGCCCCGTGAATCGGCATCTCCAACTAGATTTCCCGTAAAAGAATTCAGACGCTTGGCCTTCGGACCTGCTGCACAGAGCTGGTATGGCGTGAGTCATTGGAAAACCTCATGATATGAAGGATGTTATGAATGGACATGGAGATAAATCGGAAGAATAGTTCCGGAAGAATGAATGCAATAAGAGGGGATGACCGAACCACATGAAAACCACGCTCCTATAGCCCCAGTCTACAGCACGCCGGTCAAGAAAGGGTGTTGCCTGCCATTTCGGATATGGTCAGTTTCGAGGAAGCGCGTTTCTCAGGCGGAATCTCCCACTTCACAACCAAAGCCCTTGGCCCACAGCTTAAGGCGTGGCTTTGGGGCAGATTCCTTTCGGGTTATCGTTGTCCCCATACTTTCTATAAATGGCGTCGCAAACATCACCCCAACGATCGTGATACTCGGTCTGGAGTCTTGGGACTTGATGCAGCAACATTATCAACCTTACCAAGTTGCGCTCGTTGTGGGCATCATGGGAATCAGAACTGTGCAGCAAGTAGATGAGTTTGATTCGCGATCAACGGACGATGACGCCATATGTGCTTGTCTTGTGAATCCAGATCTCCTCCGTCATGGATATGCCAATGCTCCGGCGTTGGCTACCTCACAAGTACGCAAGCGTCTTTCCAAAGAGATCTTCTTCCGCGGCGCTCTTGCGTTCCCGATATCCGAGCATGAGCGTAGGGCGGCGACGATCCAGCCCGCTGCTGCTAAGATTGGATTCAGTAGGTCTTTATCCACAGTGGTAGATACGAGTGGGACCGGCTGTCCCAATAACCCTGGCTACGATCCTACAATAACGCGCGTCTTTTCTGGGGTCCACAAGAGTCCTGATAAGTCGTCTTCTCGGATAGTGGAGTACCATTACCCCAGCCTCCGATCGCTTAATCTGTCGAGCATCTATTTCTTTCTCCCAAACAGCTCCTCCCTGCAGTGTATCTCTTCTTCGGTGTTCAATAAGACCCTGATAGCTCCAAAAACAGCGTGGACAGGCGTCATCGACTAGAAACCACACAACCAGCAGCAGGCAAACCAAACCACCACTGGTGGGACAATCCGAGACACCCAAACCGCTGCCGGAAACCAATGGTGGCTAACCAAGCGCCGAGTGACAGCCCATCCTGTCCATTTCAGTGCGGCTC
>ERZ1370068.390-contig-10352_pt1 | contig 29741 bp, 50 predicted proteins | sample MGYA00561227_ERZ1370068 | MGnify/ENA primary metagenome ERZ1370068 (study PRJEB38410, sample SAMEA6850437) | metagenome | study: Metagenomic assessment of the ecological functions of the soil: analysis of the soil microbiota associated with the...
GTTGTCACTTCGTTTCAGTTACGTATTGCCCGGCCTACTGCCACGCCCCGATGGCGCATCGGCTCAATCAGCCTGTCGACGCCGAGGCCGGTGGCCGCTTCCTCGCCGCCGCCGTCGAGCACCACTGGCCGCCGACTACCGTTCCTGGGTAAGTCAAACTAGCGGACAGAACTCGTAGGGGCGGCGCTCTGCGCAATCGGCCGAGGGCCGATTGTCGTAGATGCTTTTGCAAGAGCGCGTCGTTTCCGCACAATTCCGGGCGGACGGACAAGCGGCGGTTGAACGGGGGTTCGATGGCGGCGAAGAAGGCGAAGCCGAAAGCGCGCAAGCCGGCAGCGAAGAAGACGGCTACGAAGCGCGCGACGGTGAAGAAGACGGCGCCGAAGAAGGTCGCTGCGCGGACCGCACCCAAAGCGAAGGCAAGGAAGTCGGCATCGAAGAAATCGCGCGCCGAAGCGGTCAGCGTCCACCTCGAAGCGCCGTGTCGCCAGCTGTCGGTCACGCCGCGCGGAGGCGCCGGACAAGAGGGCGATGCTGGAGCGCGCGCTTGACCGGTACGCCCCAGCCGCGACGAGCGCGTCGCCGAGAAGCTGCCGAGCTGGGCCGAGACGCACGCGCGCTTCGCTGGCCGATCCCACTGGCTTCTGGGCCGCCGCCGCCGCCGACATCGACTGGACCGTGAAGTGGGACCGGGTGCTCGACGACTCAACCCGCCGTTCTACCGCGTGGTTCAAGGGCGGCGTGCTCAACACCTGCTGGAACGCGCCTCGACCGCCACGTCGAGAAGGGCCGCGGCGAGCAGGCCGCCCTGATCTACGACAGCCCGGTCACCAACACGGTCAGAACCTATTCCTATCGCGCCCTGCGCGACGAGGTCGCAAAGTTCGCCGGCGCGCTCGTCGAGGCCGGCGTCGGCAAGGGGCGACCGCGTCATCACTCTACATGCCGATGGTGCCGGAGGCGCTGATCGCCATGCTCGGCCTGCGCCCGCATCGGCGCGGTGCATTCCGTGGTGTTCGGCGGCTTCGCCGCCAGCGAGCTGGCCACCCGCATCAACGATGCCACGCCGAAGGTCATCGTCTCCGCCTCCTGCGGCGTCGAGGTCAGCAAGGTCATCCCCTATAAGCCGCTGCTCGACGCCGCCATCATGATGGCCGTGCACAAGCCGGACCGCTGCATCATCCTGCAGCGGCCGCTGGACCGCGCCGAGCTGATCCCGGAGCGCGACATCGATTGGCAGGACGCGATGGCGCGCGCGAAGCCGCACGTGACTGCGTGCCCGTGCAGGCCACCGATCCCCTCTACATCCTCTACACCTCGCGGCACGACCGGCCAGCCCAAGGGCATCGTGCGCGACCATGGCGGCCATGCCGTGGCGCTGCACTGGACGCATGAAGAACATCTACGGCATGACGCCGGGCGAGGTCTATTGGGCGGCCTCCGACGTCGGCTGGGTGGTCGGCCATTCCTACATCGTCTATGCGCCGCTGCTCTATGGCTGCACGACCGTGCTCTACGAGGGCAAGCCGGTCGGCACGCCCGACGCCGGCGCCTTCTGGCGCGTCATCGCCCAGCACAAGGTGCGCGCTCTTCACCGCGCCCACCGCCTTCCGCGCCATCAAGCGCGAGGATCCCGAGGGCAAACTGATCAAGAACTACGACCTCTCCCACTTCCGCACGCTGTTCCTGGCCGGCGAGCGCTCCGATCCGCCGACGCTCGAATGGGCCGAGCAGCACCTGAAGGTGCCGGTGATCGATCACTGGTGGCAGACCGAGACCGGCTGGGCGATCTGCGCCAACTGCATGGGCATCGAGGCGCTGCCGGTGAAGCACGGCTCGCCCACCAAGCCGGCGCCGGGCTGGGACGTGCGCGTCCTCGACGGATGGCTGCCGCGAGGCGAAGCGCGGCGACATCGGCGCGCTCGTCTGCAAGCTGCCGCTGCCGCCGGGCTCGCTGCCACGCTGTGGAACGCCGACGAGCGCTACGTGCAGTCTATCTCACGGCCTATCCCGGCTACTACCAGACCGGCGACGCCGGCTACATGGACGACGGACGGCTACGTCTACGTCATGGCGCGCACCGACGACGTCATCAACGTCGCCGGCCACCGGCTCTCGACCGGCGCCATGGAGGAGGTGCTGGCCGCCCATCCCGACGTGGCGGAATGCGCCGTCATCGGCGTCGCCGACGAGCTGAAGGGCCAGGTGCCGCTCGGCTTCGTCGTGCTGAAGGCGGGCGTCAACCGCGACCATGCCCACATCGTGCAAGGAGGTCGTGCAGATGGTGCGCGACCGCATCGGCCCGGTCGCCGCCTTCCAGCACCGCCACCGTGGTGAAGCGCCTGCCGAAGACGCGCTCGGGCAAGATCCTGCGCGGCACCATGCAGAAGATCGCCGACGGCCAGGACTACAAGACGCCCGCGACCATCGACGATCCCGCCATCCTGCCGGAGATCGCCGAGGCGCTCGGCGGCGTCGGCTTCACGCCGCGCCGCCCGTCGCGCTCGCTGTAGCAGGTCGTCGGCGACGCCGGCTCGGCGACGAGATCGAGGCATTGCCCGATGCAGGGGACCGGAAGGGACGCGCGCGCTCGAGGCGCGGTCGCGCGCGCCGGCTTGTCAGACGATCTTGCCTCCGACGCCGGCCGCAATCTTGCGCGCGCCGCCGACCACGCAGAAACGCGCTGAACGCCGCGAACGCGCGCGCGATGTTTTCGAAATGCTCGCGCGCGGCCTGGCAGTTCTCGATGCCCTCGCGCAGACCGGCCTCGTTTTCGCGAGCTCGCCTGCGATCTCGGACGGGCGGGCGTTCGTCGGGTCCCCGGATTTGGTCCTGGATCTGCGCGCTGGAGTCGGAAACTGCCTTGCGGTCGGCCGCATGGGCGTCGCCGGCGAGTCGCAGCTTCCACTTCTCGCGCGCGAAATCGTTGCGCAGCTCGATAGAGCTCGCCCCCGGGCTCTGTGGTAAATCTCCTCCGGCGTGATCGCGGGCGCAGGGGATCCGTTCGTCATCTGCATTCTCCCTCACGGCTCACTTCTTTTGGCTTTGCAACTTGTCGAGTTGATCGGCGACCGCGTTCAGGTCCGCGGTGATCCACGTCGTCGACGGCGGTGGTCGTCGTGCCGCGGCCGGCGGCCATGTCCTCCCAGGCGATCCGGAAATTGCGGACCGCCGACTGCTGGGCGGCGGCAGCGATGTCGATGACCGCGCTGAGATAGTTCGAGCGTCGCTGCCACCAGTCGGCGGGGCGGCGCGTTCGGTCGCGAACTCTCGTGATGCCGGTTATTCCTCCGTCTCGATCAGCACGCGCCTGCGGTCGCCGAGCAGCTCCCGCGCTGCTGGCCGGCCGGTGACGTCGACCGCAGCGCTTCTCACGGCAGGCACGAGGTTCTCCGGCTGGATGATGGCGCCGCAGACGTTCGCCTCAGGCAGTGTCGCGTGCCAGCGCGCGCGCTGTCGGCTTCCTGAACGGCGAACGCGGCGGAGCCGGTTCGATGATAGCGGCGGCTTCGCCACCGGGCGGCTTGCCGGCGTTCAGTCTCGCCGCCAGCACGCGCTCGCTGCAGGGTCGCTGACCGCCGTCTTGGCCGCGCCTGGTATTTCCCGCGCCAGTTTCCTCGGCCGCCAGCGCGCCGGTGCCGAGCGTTCGCGACAGAAAATAGCTCCTGAGCAGGTCGGCATGACGCTTGAGGTCGACGATGATCGCGATCGATTTCTCAATCCGTGTTGCTCATCGAGCGCCTTCGGCGCAGCTTTCCGTCTCGCGCACGCCGTCATCCGGCTGTTGCGGCCGGCGAGAGGTTGACGCGCCGAGCGTCTGGCCTCGACCGCCTGCGTGAAAAATAAATCGCCATAGCAGCGGCGGCAGGGGGTCGCCGCCGTCTTGATGCCGGCCGCGCCGAGTCCTGCCGCCTGATCATGATGTGTCCGCGTCCGGCGGCAGCTAGCCGTCGGCCGCATGAGTGACGATCGGTCGACTGCCGCGCGCGCCGCAGAGTCTCGGTCTCCTCATGGATCTGCTCCCGTTTCTGCTGTACGCGCGGCTTTCCGTCGGCCCCCGAAGAGCATTCACCGGCATAAGCTGGGCGGCCGGGACGATCTCTTCAGCGCGCCCAGCGGGCCAGTTTAGCGGGCGCGCGCGACCGCGCTGTGATCAGCTCACGGGGGCGTGTCAGGTCGCCTGCTTCGACCGGCCTGGATCGAGGCCGAGGCCGGCGGCGTCCGGGCCCCGACTCAGCCGGCCTGCTTCCATCGAACTTCGCTGCGGTCTCCTTTACGCCCACCAGCAACCGCCCTGCGCCGGTGTCGGCCTTCGGCGGCAGCGTCTCGCCCTTAGCCAGGCTTCCCGAAGGGATTGCATCGTCGCCAGCCGACATGGCGCCTGATGCAAAGGGCGGGGTTCTGCGCCACCGTGAGTTCATCCATCGCCGGCGGCGAGGATGCTGGCGCCGCGGCGTCGGGGTTGCGCCAGCCCACCACCATGACCTTGTCCAGCAGACCGCGCGCCGCTTAGCGCCTCGGTCGCGCCCCAGCGCCATGTTGTCGTTGCCTGGCGAAGACGGCCGCTGATGTTGGGATTGCCGGTGATGATGACTTCTCCATCACGGCCAGAGCCCCTCTGGCGCGGTCCCACTCGCCGGTCTGTTCGGCGACGATCTTGGAGGCCGCAGACCGGTGAGGCCAGGCGCGCCAGCCGTGCGCGCGCCTTGCCCGTCGACCTGCGTGACGATGCCCGTGATGAGCGCCACCTCGGGCCCGCCGGCATCGTTGTCGCAGATGTACTTTGGCGGACGAGCGCCGCGCCTGGCCACGTTGTCGAGTGCCGATAGGTGATCGCGCCGGCGTTGCGCGCCCTCCCCGGTGTCGACGAACACCACGGGCACCTTGCTGGCGATCGCCTCGTACCACCGCTGCGCCAGCGCGTTGTGGATCGGTCGGCGCCGGGTGCACTTTTCAGGCCCTTGACTTGCCGCCGGCCCCAGCTGGTCCTCGATCCTGCGGATCTGGGCGGCGACGTCTGATTCGGTCGGCGGCGCCAGCTTTCGTTGACCTCGACGCCGAGCTCCCTTGCCCTTCTCCACGGCGCCGCGCTGGGACACGAATATGCGGCCCAGAACGGGGATTGCTGCCCGCGCCCGGTCCGCTTCATGTCCACCACGACCGATTGCGCCGACGCCAGTCAGTGCGTCGCCATTGCCACGGCGAAGCCCAGCGGCAAACACGGCCAGCAAACCTGTCGATGTTCTCAGCTTGGCTGTCTCATCACTCCTTGCTGCGATCGCTCGCTCTTTGACGCTGGCGAACCGACACCGTTCCTCTCATTTCCGCGTCGACACCTCCCGCCGGACGGCGTCGAGGAAGACGGCGAGCAACGACGCGACCAGCGCCGATGCAGGATCTGCTGCCGGGATACGCTGACGTTGTTCCAGGTTGGCGAGCCGATTGCCGATCAGGCCCATGACGCGATGACGCCGCCCGAACACGCCGAGCACGCGTGCCGCGGCCGCGCCGAAGAAGCTGGCGCCGCCGCTGATGACGCGCCGCGATCGCCTCGAGCTCGGCGCCGATGCCCGGCGTTGGGAAGCCGGAGTGGGTCCGCCCGGCGCGGATCAGCCCGCGGCGAGCCCGGCGATCAGCAGCCGGCACAGGCGTAGACGACGGATCAGCACGCGCGTCGACTGATCTGATGCCGCTGACGCGCGCGGCCTGCGCGGGCTGCCGCCGATCGCATAGATGCGGCGCGCCGCCAGCACCGCTATGTCGAGGAACTCAGAAGGCGAGGCAGAGATAGACGACGAGCCGTCACGAGTCAGCGCCGCACCGGAATTGATGCCGCTCAGGCCCCCAGTCGCCGAGATGGATCTGCGCCGAGCGCCGAGGAAGCGACGCAGGATCAGGCAGGCCGGTGTAGGGCACCGCCGCCGGAGATGAGGTTGTGCAGCCGCGCGCCATGAACAGCATGCCCAAGCGTCATGATGAACGGATGGGGCATGCGCAGCGGTGATGCCGACGCCGTTGGACGATAGCCGGCGGCGAGGCCGATCGGCGGCCCGAGCAGCAAGACGGATCGGCCACGGCAGCCCCGCCACGCTGCGCACGGCCAATGTCATCATGCGCGAGCGCTAGCGACCAGAGCCGACCGGAGAGGTCGATGCCGGCGGTGAGGATGGCCAGGGAACATGCCGATCGCCAGCAGCGAGTTCACCGGCGTCTGCTTGAAGACGTTGGCGACGTTCGCGCCAGGTGAGAGACACCTCCGGCTGCAGCGCGTAGAGCACGAGCACATCAGCAGCGATGACCAGCGAGGATGCCGTAGCGATCGGAGGAGCGGGATCAGGCGATGGCGCCAGTCCGGCGCTCCTCGGCGGCCAGGTATGGCCGTGTCGAGCTGACGCAGGCGCAGCGACAGCTCCGGCGCTTTCCTTGGTGCCCGCTGATCCAGCCGATGACCTCGGCTGCGCCGAGGTCTCCGCGAGCCGCGCCTCGGCGAAGTTGGCGCCGTGGAAGAGCGCCACCACGCGATCGCCAGACATAGAAGACGTCGTCCATGCGGCGGCTGATCAGCACTACGCCGATGCCCTGGTGCTTCAGCCCCTTGATGAGGTCGAGCACCCTTGCCGACTTCGCTCCGACCGCGAGCGCCGCGGTCGGCTCGTCCATGATCGACGACCTTGGCGCATCGAAGGCGGTGGCGCGGGCGATGGCGACCGCCTGGCGCTGGCCGCCCGACAGCTCCTCGACCTTCTGGTCGACGCTCTTCACACGGATCGCGCAGGGACTCGAGATGCCAGCCGCCCTGCTCCCGGCAAGCCCGTGATCGACCGAGCTGAGCGGCCGATGGACCGCCCGCGCCGCGCTTCGCGGCCGAGGAAGATGTTCTCTGCGATGTTCAGGTTCTCTGGCCAGCGCCAGGTCCTGGTAGACCATCTCGATGCCGAGATCGCGCGCCTCGCGCGGACTGCGCGAACCGGATGGGCCGCCCTCGAACGGCAGCTGCCCCTCGCTCGGCACGTAGAGGCCGCGAGAGGTATCTTCATCAACGTCGATTTGCCGGCGCCGTTGTCTCTGGCGCGGCGACGCACGAGCACCCTCGCCGCCGAAATGGAGCTCGAAATCGACCCGCGCAGCGCCGTGACCGCGCCGAAATACTTGGAGATCCCGCTTTTGCACTCTCAGGATCTCGGCTGCCGCGGGCGGGATCCGCCGCCGCGGGTGCTGGCGCAGCCCGTCATCGCTACTCACGCTGGGTAAATGCGTTTTGTTTGCTGCGACCTAACATGGCCCTCGGCGCCCCTCGGGAGTTGAAGAGCGTCGCGGGGACGGATAAATGGCTGAGATCGAGCTGAGCGCCGGTCGATCGTCGTGGCGTTGGCGGCGCCACTGGTCGACCACGCCTTGCAGCTTCTCGCGGTCGTCGACGTTGTCGGTCTTCCAGGCCGTCGGAGAACGAGGCGGTGGCGCTGCGCGGGCCGCTCGTCCGGCGGCCAGGGTGTCGAAGACCAGGCGCATGCGGCATCACGATGCCCTCGCCGACGCCGGATGTGCCTCGGCCGTGCCGAGCGGTGCCCAGCGCCTCCAGCAGCCCGACGACGCCGTCGGAGAGCGACAGCACCACTGCTGGTCGATCTCGTTGGTGAGGCGCGATGGCGAAGATGGTGCTGCACTGCGACAGCATGGTCGCCGACAGCTCGGCCGGACCGCTGGCTCGCGATGCCGAGGAGAGGCCGTATTTGCGGCCCTCCGTGGCGATGCGGGACAGCGCGCGCTTGGTCGGCTCGAAGCCGGCCTCCGAGATTCTCGGGCGCGTAGAGATGGGCCTCCTCGCACACCAGCGAGGATCGGCCACTTGCCGCGGCTCCAGGTCGGCGAAATCGAAGGCCGTGCGGCAGCAGCATCGGAGACCACGACGTTGGCAGGATCTCGAACCGGCACGCCCGAGAGATCAGGATGGTGATCGGCTTGCCCTGCACCGGCACGCGGAAGATCGAGGACAGGATCGGCACCATCGAGATCGCGCGTCGTCACGCCCTTGGCGAACATGAAGCCGAAGCGGGCGTCGTTCTGCAGCGTGACGATGGCGGTCTTCAGGGCCTGGTATGAGGGCGATGCTCTCCGGAAGCTTGATCGAGCCGGCCCAGCACGTCGTCGATATAGTCGGCGACCTGGCCGATGCGGTAGGGCGTGGGCGTGTCCGCAGGTGATCGTGCGTTCGTCGGCCGTCGCGCCCAGGAACTGCCGCTTGGCCTGGGTGATGAGGTCGTTGAGCAGCGCCGCCTCGACGTTGGAGATGCTGGCGCCGGCGTTGGTCAAGCACCGCCGCGCAGTTCCGTGAAGTTGAACAGCCAGTGGCGAGCTCCAGCTTGTGCAGGTCGATCACGTTGGCCTGCGCGCCGAAGGCCGCGGGCATATTCGTTGTGCGGGTCGAGCAGCAGGATGTGGCCGTTCGGGTTGCTGCTTCAGGATGGCCTTGAGGATCAGCGTCACGGCGCAGGACTTGCCCGTGCCGGTGGCGCCGAGCACGGCGAAGTGCTTGCCGAGGAGGTCGTCGACGTTCACCTGGGCCGGCAGGTTCGGGTCCTGCTGGATGCTGCCGATGCGCGCCGATTGCGGGCCGTCGCGCACGAACACGAAGCGCAGAGATCGGCCTGGGTCGCCGCAGTAGACCGGCGCTGCCGAGCACCGGGATAGGTGGAAACGCCACGCCGCATGTTGGCGCCTTGCCGGTGCCGATGGCGACGGACTCGCCGACCAGCTCGAGCTCGAGAAAACGGCTCTCGACCGCCGTCGCCGTTGCGCGCCGGTTTGGCGATGGAGAGCGCGTTGACCATGCCGAAGGCGACCGAGTTCTTGGTCGGCACCTTCACTGCACGCAGCCGACCTGCGAGGCTGTGGGAGAGATCGATCTGCGCTTCACATCCTCGATCTCGATCATCACCACGAGCTTGGCGCGCCTCGATCGAGACGATGCGGCCGGATGCGATGGGTCTCCGACAGCTCGAGCGAAGGGCCCGCCGGTCGGCGCCGACGAACGCGCTCGTGTCGCCGAAGCGCTCCTGCAGGCGCCGGCGCACCTCCGCCCGATCAGCGCGTCGCCCGCCGACGCGGTCTCCGGTTTCCTGGCGAGCTGCGCAGGACAAGTTCAGGCGCTCCGGCGCACGCTGCGCGCGCGGCAGGTAGATGCAGGCCGCCGGTGCCCGAGCCCGGCACCGCCTCGATGAAGAGCTGACCGCCCTGCAGTTCGATGAAGGCCTTGGCCAGCGCCAGGCTCAGCTGTCGCGTGTCGGCGCGCTGCGCCGGCTGCCCGGCGCGCTGCCGACCGGCTGCAAGCGCCGCGCTCGACCTCGGCCGGCGTCATGCCGGCGCCGCCGTCGATCGACCGACAGCATGAGTCCGCCCGCGCGCTCCTCGAACAGCTCGATCACGATGCCGCCGCCTGCCGGCGTCGAGCGACAGCGCGTTGCATCAGCACGTCGTCGACAGATCCGGCGCAGGCGCCGGCCGTCGCTGCGGACTGCGCGTGGCGCTCGGGCAGAAGTTGATGCGTCACGCCCTTGGCCTGGGCGCGCGCGTCGATGGCGCTCGATGCTGTGCGGCGATGATGGAATCGAGGATTCAGGTCCTCCTCGACCAGGGTGGTTCCTCGCCGGCCCCGATCCGCGCCAGCTCCAGCACGTCGCCGATGAGATCGCGCTAGATGCGCCGCGACGCGGCCGATCTCTGCGCGGCAGCCGCCTGTCCGCGCGGCGATCGGCCTGTTCCTCCGACCTGCAGCGCACTGGGCCAGGCTGCATGATCGCCGCCAGCGGCGCGCTCAGTTCCCGGCTCATGGTCGCCATGAAGGCGGCCTTGGCGCGTCGCCGCCTCGGCCGACGGCCTTGCGCCCGCGCGCTCCGCGCGGCCGCGCGCTGCGCCTCGTCGCGGCTTTGCGCCGCAGGGCCAGCTCGGCCTCGTCCTCCTCGCACTGCCGCTCGTAGCGTGCAATGAGCGGCGCAGCATCGATGCGCGCCTCGCGCGCGGCGACGATATCTCTGGGGTGGCAACGCTGGGCATGCCGGCACCTTTCTGGTCTGGGCATTTGCGCCTCGAGCATCGAATATAATTAAGTGATCCTAAAGAGCGGTAAATTTAACGTTCACGATGATTGCAATCCTTTGAAATGATGGCATTTGAGCGACCTTGGATCGATCGCCTTAATCTTTCGCGTCGGAATGAATCGCCGACCGGCCGCGGGTCGATGCGTCGATTGTGTGATCTGGATCACTGACGCCTCTGCCGCGCCGCCGGAACCTGCCCGGATAGTCTTCGGAGTCCCGGGATCGGAGGGCGTGACATGACGGCGCGTCTTGTACTCTGCTTCGACGGCACGTGGAACAAGCCCGACGAGGGAGCATCGGCCGGAGGAGCAGGTCGAGACCAACGTGCGCCGCTTCCACGAGGCGGCGATGGCCGCGGGGCCGACGGCACCCACCAGATCAAGTGGTACAGCGCGGGCGTCGGCACGCGCTGGGACGAGCAGCTGCGCGGCGGCGCCTTCGGCTACGGCATCGACGAGATCATCCGCAACGGCTACGAGTTCCTCGTCACTCAACCATGCCGAAGGCGACGAGATCTTCGTGCTCGGCTTCAGCCGCAGCGCCTATGCGGCCCGCAGCCTGGTCGGCATGCTCCGCAAAGACCGGGTTTGGTGAACGATCTCGACTTCGTAGTCTGCCGCCTACGAGCTCTACCGCGATCGCGACGACACGCCCGACTGCCCCAAGGCGACCGCGTTACGCGCTGCGATGCCAACGCGCGTGCGGTGCGCGTGAAGTTCCTGGGCGTCTGGGATACTGTCGGCGCCCTCGGCATCCCCCGCCAGCGCCTTCGATATCCCTCAAGATCCCCGGCCTACGCCGGTCTTCGACGGGGAAGTATCAGTTTCACGATACCGGCCTCTCCGGGATCGTCGAGAACGCCCCTATCATGCCGTCGCCATCGACGGAGCATCGCGAGGAATTCCAGCCGACGCTGTGGACCGCCGTAGTTCCGCCCCAACCAGACGGTCGAGCAGCGCTGGTTCATCGGCGCTCATTGCGACGTCGGCGGCGGCTATCGCGAGCGCGAGGCTGTCCGACCTCGGCCTCGCCTGGATGAGTGGACAGGCGCCGCCGGCTGCGGGCTGGCGTTGGCGCCCGCGCACCGGCCGCAGCCGAAGGCTGACGCGGCAGGCCCGCGGCGTGCTGCACGATTCCTTCGCCGAGTTCCTCGGCGCCGCCGGCAAGATACTCAACGTCTTCAAGCATCCCTATTTCCGCCCCTGATGCTCGGCGCGGACAACCGGCAGGACATGGACGAGACGTCGGCGCGCGCTTTGCCGGCGATCCGCAACTACCGTCCGAAGAACCAGGGGTTCCCGCTGCCCTAGCGCACGTCGCCGATCAGGGTGAGGTACATCGCTTCACCTTCTCGTTGTCGTCCCGGCGAAACCGGAATGACACCGCGGAGCTAGGTGATTCCAGTCGCTCGGATCATGCACTAGCGTCGCCGCCGCCACCCACAAGCCTGCACCCGTTCGGATCGCTTCTCGCTGGCGCTGAACCGCCTTACTGTCGGTCGCGAATGTCCTGGTGATCCACCGGAACAGCGGACGAGTGCATGCGCGTCCTGATCTGCGGCGGCGGCGTGATCGGCGCCTCCATCGCCTATTTCCTCAGTCGGCGCGGCGTGCAGGCGGTGGTCATCGAGCGCGCCGGCGTGGCCTGCGCGGCGTCCGGCAAGTCCGGCGGCTTCCTGGCGCTCGACTGGTGCGACGGCAGTCCGCTGGCGCCGCTGGCGCGCCGCAGCTTCGCGCTGCACGCCGATCTCTGCGGCTGAGCTCGGCAACGATTGGAGCTATCGCCGCCTCGACTACCTATAGCGGCTACGCCCGCGCGCAGGACATCGGGCGCCGCGGCGCCGATGCACCCGCCGCGTGGCTGGCGGGAGGACGTGGTCGTGGATCGCCGCCTCGGCGCGACCGACACGACCGCCCAGGTCCATCCCGGCGCCTTCACGGCCGCCCTGATGCGGGCAGCGCAGGCGCAGGGCGCGGAGCTGCGGCTCGGCGAGGTCACCGGCGTGGTGGGCGGGCAGGGCGGCGAGCGCGTCACGCGGCGTGGAGGTCGACGGGCGAGACCGTGGAGGGCGACGCGGTCGTCATCGCCATGGGCCCGTGGTCGCTGCTGGCGACGCGCTGGCTGCCGCTGCCCGCCGTGTTCGGCCTGAAGGGCCACAGCCTGGTGTTCGAGACCGGCGCGGCGATCCCGGCCCAGGCCGCTCTTCCTCGAATACCAGGAGGCGAGCGGCGCCATGCTGTCGCCCGGAGCTGTTTCCGCGCGCCGACGGCACCACCTATGTCTGCGCCGTCTCCAGCGAAAGCCCGCTGCCTCTCGATCCTGCGGCCGTCGTCGCCGGACCCCGGCGCGATCGAGCGCCTGCAGGCGCTGTGCAGTCATATCTCGCCGGCGCTCGCCCGTGCGAAGGTGCTGGCCCGTCAGGCGTGCTTCCGTCCGGTCACCGAGGACGGGCTGCCGCTGATCGGCGCGGTGCCGGGCGTCGCCGGCGCCTACGTCGCCACCGGCCACAGCGTCTGGGGCATCCTCAACGCGCCCGCGACCGGCGAAGGCGATGGCCGAGTCTGATCGTCGACGGCGCGTCGCGCGCGGTCGACCTGTCGCCGTTCGATCCCGCGCGTCTGCCGCCGTTCGATGCGGCGCGGCCGCGCACGGAGGCGGTGACGGGCGACGACTGACGGCGTGGGTTGCGATGGGAGCCGCGACATTGACGCTCGCGGGGCGCAGCGTGTTTACTGGCGGCCGTATGCAAGCTGCACACAGCAGCACTCAAGATTCGGGAGGGATGCAAATGGCATATTCTGATCTCCTCGTCTCTCACCCTGCGCCGGCGATTTCGCGCCGCCGCCTCAACCTCGGCCTGACAGCCGCGGCTGCATTGACCGTTACCGGCTCGTGGAACCGCACCCGCCTCCGCTGCGGCCAAGCCCGGCGGCACCTTGATCGCCGCGTTCTCCGGCCGATCCTGCCGGCTTCGATCCGCAGCGCGGACCCAGCGGCATGTCGCATGTCGTGATCGAGCAGGTCTATTCGACGCTGATGGCGCTTGATCCCGATGCCAAGCCCTATCCGGAACTGGCCGGAGAGCTTCAGCGTCTCCGATGACGGCCTCGCCTACACGTTCAAGCTGCGCCAAGGCGTGAAATTCCACAACGGCGACGATCTCACCGCCGATGACGTGAAGTTCAGCTTCGACCGCCTGCGGGCGAAGGACTCCGGCTATTCCTACGGCTCCCAGGTCGAGACCATCGCCAGCGTCGATGTCGTCGATCCACTCACCGTGCAGTTCAAGCTGTCGAAGCGCACGGGCCCGTTCCTCATCTATATGGCCTTCCCCGGCTCGTCGATCGTGCCGAAGAAGCTGGTCGAAGTCCGGCCACGACCTGAACGCCCAGCCGGTCGGCAGCGGTCCGTTCAGGTTCGTCAGCTATCAGCCGCGCCAGGCCATCCTGTTCGAGAAGAATCCGAACTACTTCGAGGCGCGGCAAGCCGTATTTCGACGCGATGGAGTACCGCATCATCTCCGGACATCACCGCCCTCACCAACGCGGTGATGTCGGGCTGAGGTCAACTTCTCCAACGAGATTCCGCCGAAGGACTGGGCCTCCGTCCAGAGCAATGCCGATCTGCGTCGGCGTCACGCTCGAAGGCTCGCGCTACAACTGGCTGCTCTGCAACACAACCAAGGCGCCGCTCGACAACCCGAAGGTGCGCCAGGCCATCGCCCAGGCCATCGACCGCAACGCGCTCGTGAAGGGCGCCTTCTTCGGACAGGCGACGCCCGATCCTCGGCGGCGTCATTCCGCTCCTGGAACTGGGGTTATGCCGACATCGCGTACTTCAAGCCCGGCGGCGATCCCGAGAAGGCCAAGGCGCTCTTGGCCGAGGCCGGCCACCCTGACGGCTTCGAGACCTCGATGACGATTGCCTCGTCGTTCCCCGCCCAGATGGCGATGGCGCCGATCATCCAGGCCAACCTGGCCACCGTCGGCATCAAGGCGAAGATCGGCACCATGGAAATCCCGCGCTATTGGGACGAGGTGTGGTCGACCAGCAATTTCGACATCACCAGCATGTACTGGCTGTCGCCGCTGGCGGATCCCGACGACTTCCTCACCAACAACTACAAATGCGGCATGGCCATCAACGTCCAGAAATACTGCAACAAGGACATGGACGCGTTGCTGGAGAAGGCCAAGGCGGCCGCGACGGAGGCCGAGCGCAAGGAACTGTACAAGCAGGTGACGCAACTTTCGCTCGACGACATGGGCCAGGTGCCGCTCGTCAACGGCTGGCTTCTCATCGCCCACAGCAGCAAGCTGCAGGACTACAAGCCGATGCGCACCGGCTTCCTGAAGACCCTCAAGGACGCCTGGTTCGAGAGCTAGGGTACGGGGCGCGGTCGAACGACGGCGGGGCGGCCGCGCCACCCGCCCCGTCTTTCTGGTGATAGCATGCTCCGCTTGATCGCAATCCGGCTGGCGGTGTTCGTGCCGACGCTGTTCGCGGCGTCGATCGTGCTGTTCATCACCATCAACGTGGTGCCGGGCTCGGCGGCGAAGGCGGCGCTCGGCATCGACGCCACGCCGCAGGCCATCGCCCGCTTCGAGGCGCTCAACGGTCTCGACCGGCCGCTGCATGTGCAATACATCGAATGGCTCGGCAAGGCGCTCGCCGGCGATTTCGGGAAGTCGTTCCAGAATCACGTGCCGGTCGGGCCGGAAGTCGCGCGCCGCCTGCCGGTGACGCTGGAGCTCGCTGTCCTGGCCTTTCTGATCGCCAATCTCATCGCCGTGCCGTTGGGCGCCATCGCCGCCTTCTATCATCAGCGCAAAGGCCGATACCGCCATCACGCTGCTGGCCACGATCTTCGGCGCCATTCCGAATTTCTGGCTGGCGACCCTGCTCATTCTCGTCTTCGCGCTCGACGCTGCACTGGCTGCCGGCCGGCGGCTATGCCGCGCTGACGGTCCGGCCGCTCGTCAACCTGAAGCAGATGGTCATGCCGGCGGTGTCGCTCGGCGTCGTGTCGTCCGCGTTGCTGCTGCGGATCATGCGCACCTCGATGATCGAGGTGCTGACCTCTGACTACATCCGCACCGCCTTCGCGAAGGGCGCCACGCGCGGCATCGTCATCTGGCGTCACGCCATCCGCAATGCGCTGATCCCCTTATCTCACGGTCGGCGCCGTCGAGTTCGGCTTCCTGTTCGGCGGCGTGGTGATCATCGAGGATATCTTCCTGCTGCCGGGGATCGGCTCGCTGGTGCTGGTCGGCATCATCAATCGCGACTATCCCGTACTGCTGGCGGCGGCGCTGGTGGTGACGGTGGTTGTGCTGACCGTGAACATGCTCGTGGATATCCTGGCCAGCCTGCTCGATCCGCGCCAGGTGCGCGCCAAGGCGGCGAGATGACGCGCTGGCCGTCGAACCTGCCCGTCCGCGCCGCCGCATCAACTGGCGGCGCTGGCGCCTGCTCGCGATCGGCGGGCTGCTCGTCGCCATCGTCGTCATTAGCGCCGTCTTCGCCGATTTCGTGGCGCCCTATTCGCCCTACGATCTCGACGTCGCCTACTATGCTGCAGGGTCCGAGCGCCACGCACTGGCTCGGCACCGACGAGGTCGGCCGCGACGAGCTGTCGCGCGCCATCTTTGCGGCGCGCATCTCGGTCGAGGTGGCGCTGGTCGCGGTCGGCGTCGGCCTCATCGGCGGCACCATCATCGGCATCTTCGCCGCCTATTTCGGCGGCTGGATCGATCTCGGCGCTGATGCGGCTCGATGGAGCTCCTGTTCTCGTTCCCGGCGATCCTGCTCGCGGTCATCCTGCTGGCCAGCCTGGGCACCAGCATCCTCAACGCCATGCTGGCGATCGGCATCATCTTCATTCCCGGCTTCGCGCGCCTGGCGCGGGCGGCGACCAACGGCGTGCTGCGCCAGCAATATATCGATGCCGCCCGCACCATCGGCATGGGCGACGTCCGCATCGTGCTGCGCGAGATCCTGCCCAACGTGGTGACGCCGCTGCTGGTCGAGGCGGCCGTGGCGGCGTTCGCCTATGCGGTGCTGCTGGGAATCGGCGTTGAGCTTCCTCGGCCTGGGCGCGCAGCCGCCGGAACCGTCCTGGGGCAACATGCTCAACACGGGCCGCGGCTTCATGGGCGCAGGCGCCCTGGCTCAGCATCGTGCCGGGCATGGCCACTGTTCCTGTGCGTGCTCGGCTTCAACCTGCTGGGCGACGGCCTGCGCGATGCCTTCGACCCGCATCTGCGCGAGTAGGCCGGTCATGGTGCGCCGCCATCGCCGGAGCGACCGGCCGCCGAGCCTGGCGATCGACAAGTCTGCGCGTGGAAATCGCGACCCGGCGCGGCCTCGCGCGCGTCATCGATGATGTGAGCCTGGAGGTGTGGCCGGGCGAGATCGTCGGCGTGATCGGCGAGTCCGGCAGCGGCAAGACCATGACCGCGCCTGTCGCTCCTGGGCCTGATGCCGCGCCGCGCCAGGATCGCGGCCGGCAGAGATCGACGCTCGGCGGCGAAACCATCACGCATCTTCCGACGCCGCGCGCCGCCGCCTGCGCGGCAGCCGCGTCGCCTTCATCCCGCAGGATGCCTTGCGCGCCCTCAATCCCGTGCTGCGCGTCGACCTGCAGGTCGGCGAGCCTGCGAATATCCATCGCCGGACACCGCTGGGAGCAGGCGAAGGCGCAGGCGGTCGAATTGCTGCGGGCGGTCCATCTCAAGGAGCCCGAGCAGCGCGCGCGAATATCCGCACCAGTTCTCCGGCGGCATGCAGCAGCGCGCCATGATCGCCATGGGGCTGGCGCTGGAGCCGGAACTGCTCATCGCCGACGAGCCGACGACGGCGCTCGACGTCACCGTGCAGGCCCAGGTGCTGAAGCTGCTGCGCGAGATCCGCGACACCCACGGCACCGCGATCCTGTTCATCACCCACGATCTCGGCGTCATCGTCGAGCTCTATGCGATTGGGTCTACGTCATGTATGCGGGCAGCGTGCTGGAGGAGGGGCCGGTCGACCGCCTGTTCGCCCATCCGGCCCACCCCTATACGCAGATGTTGCTGCGCGCGACGCCCACCGTGCGCACGGTGCAGGCAGAGCTGCTTCGATCCCGGCCAGATTCCCAGCCCTTCGAGCTGCCGGTGGGCTGCCGCTTCGCCGATCGATGTCCCCACCGGTTCGAGCGCTGCGCGAGCGAGCCCCGAGTTTGCAGTCATCGAAGCCGGGCATACGCGCGCTGCTGGCTGCTGGCGGAATCACCCGCCGACGCGCCCGCGACGGTGGCGTCGTGAGGCCCGCAATGAACACGCCCGATCCTGCAATTCCGCGGCGTGACGAAGAATTTCGAGTCCGGCCTGCTGTCCTGACCCGCCGACGCGTCCGCGCCGTCGATGCGGTCAGCGTCGATCTGCAAGCCGGCGAAACCTCGGCATCGTCGGCGAGTCCGGGTCGGGCAAGTCGACGCTCCTGCGCCTCGCCCTGCGCCTGGAGCGCCCGAGCGCCGGCGAGATCCTGTTCGAGGGGCGCAATATCGCCACGCTTGCTGGCGCATGGCCTCAAGACGGTGCGCCGCCGCATGCAGGCGGTATTCCAGGATCCGACGTCGTCATTCAACCCGCGGCAGACCGTCGGCCAGATCCTGCTGGCTCCCCTCGAGGTGCATGGGATCGGCGCGGTCCGCTCGTCGCAAACAGGTCGGCGATACGCTGGATCTGGTCGGCCTCAACGCGCGGCTTCATGGAGCGCTATCCGCACCAGCTGTCGGGCGGCCAGCGCCAGCGCATTGCGATCGCGCGCGCCATCATCCTGCGACCGTCCCTGGTCGTGGCCGACGAGCCGACCTCGGCGCTCGACGTTTCCGTGCAGGCGCAGATCCTGAACCTCTTCAAGCAGACCCGGCGGGAGCTGGGGCTCACCTATCTGTCCGTGAGTCACAACCTCGGCGTCATCCGCTATGTCAGCGATCGCGTCGCGGTGATGCGCCTCGGCCAAATCGTCGAATGCGGCACGGCGCACGAAATCTTCACGAACCCGCAGCACGACTACCACGCGTGCCTTGCTCGCCGCCGTCCCCGACGTGGACCCGCGGCGCGGCGCGCGCGCAGAGTAGGGATCACCGCAAGACCAGATAGGAGAGGCCACGCCATGCTCGAACTCAACACCTTCTCGATCGCCGCGCGTTGCGAACGCACGGGCATGCTGGGCGCTGCCGTGTCGACGGCGGTTCCCGGCGCGTCGGCGGCATCTGTCCCTTCGTCGCTCCCGGGGTCGGTGCCGTGTCGACCCAGTCCTGGGTCAATCCTTATCTCGGCATCGATGGCGTCGTACTCATGGCCCAGGGGCTGGGCGCCAAGGCTGCGCTCAGAAGCTGATCGAGGAAGATCCCGGCCGCGATGTGCGCCAGGTCGGCATCGTCGACAAGGGCGGGCAGAGTGCGGCCTACACCGGCAAGAGCTGCGTGCCGTGGGCGGGCCATATCATCGGCAAGAACTTCGCCGTTCAGGGCAACATGCTCGTGGGCGAGCCGACGGTGAAGGCGATGGCGGAGGCCTTCCAGCGGACGCCGGAGATCAGCCTCCCCGAACGTTTGATCGTCGCGCTCGAAGCCGGGCAGAGCGCCGGCGGCGACAAGCGAGGCCGGCAGTCCGCGGCGGTCAAGGTGTATCACAAGGAGGAGTTTCCTATCCCGACCTGCGGGTCGACGAGCACCGCCATCCGGTCGCCGAATTGCGCCGGGTCTTCGAGGTCGCGCGCCACCAGCTGCTTCCTTCGTCGACGGCATGCCCAGCCGGAAGAATCCTCGGCAATCTGTGCCGGAGAGCGCCAGCCAAGACGCTGCTCGAGCCGCCCCCTGTTCCGTCCCGGCGGCGGCGGCTCGGCGCTCGTGAGCGACAGCCGAGTTTGACCGTCGCCAGGGAATCCCGCGGCCCTCCCATCCTCCCGGTGCGCTCAGCCTCTTACCATGGGCGTTTTCGCGATGCCGCCTTCCCCCCGCGCTCTGAGCCCTCCAAAAGCGCGCTCTGAGGCGCCTCCCCGGCGCTACCTCCCCAGTGCCGAATCCGCGGAAGGTCATGTCATTGAATAAACAAGGGCGATTTTTTAATGCATGGGGTTGTTTTGCAGAATCGCGTTTTCCGGCCCCGCGCGCGATGTTTCACGTGAAACATTCCTGCGTAAAAAGGACTGCCCTCCCATCGCGCACGGCCGGCGATGTTTCACGTGAAACCGTTTTCTCCGACGCGCTCCGCTCACCCAGCACCGCCAGCGCCGCGATGTTTCACGTGAAACATTTCTGCGTAATTCCGCCGCGCGAATTTGTCTCGCCGGACCCGCAGTCTTATATTCCCGCCCCGCCCCAACCCGGAAGAGCGCATCGTGAATGTGAGCCGCCTCCTGAAGTCCTCGGCCTCGAGCCCGCCAAGCTTAAAGGCCGGCGACCTGATCGTCCGCTCGCCCATCGACGGCGGCGAGATCGCCCGCCTCAAGAGCCACACGCCCGGCAGGTCGGCGCCGCCATCGCCAAGGCGCACGGCGCGTTCCAGGTCTGGCGCGAGGTGCCGGCGCCGCGGCGCGGCGAGCTGATCCGCCTGTTCGGCGAGGAGCTGCGCGCGGCCAAGGCGGCGCTCGGCGAGCTCGTCACGCATCGAGACCGGCAAGATCCTGACGAGGGCAAGGGCGAGGTGCAGGAGATGATCGACATCTGCGACTTCGCCGTCGGCCTGTCGCGCCAGCTCTACGGCCTCACCATCGCCTCGGAGCGGCCGGGCCACCGCATGATGGAGACCTGGCATCCGCTCGGCGTGCGTCGGCGTCATCAGCGCCTTCAACTTCCCGGTCGCGGTGTGGTCGTGGAACTTCGCCCTCGCCATCGTCTGCGGCGACGCCGTCGTCTGGAAGCCGTCGGAGAAGACGCCGCTCACCGGCGCTCGCCTGCGAGCAGCTCTGGCGCAAGCGCCGTGCGCCGCTTCGGCGCAGCGCCCGCAAGCACCTGCTGGAGCTCGTCATCGGCGGCCGCGCCGTCGGCGAGGCGCTGGTCGACGATCGCGCGCGTCGCCCTGCGTCAGCGCCACCGGCTCGACGCGCATGGGCCGCGAGGTCGGCCCGCGCGTGACCCAGCGCGCTTCGGCCGCACGCCTGCTGGAGCTCGGCGGCAACAACGGCATGATCGTGGCGCCCTCGGCCGATCTCGACCTCGCCGTGCGCGCCATCGCCTTCTCGGCCGTCGGCACCGCCGGCCAGCGCTGCACCACGCTGCGCCGCCTCATCGTCCATGAGCAGGTCGCATGACCGCCTGCTGCCGCGCCTGAAGGCAGCCTATGGCAGCGTCAAGGTCGGCGATCCCCGCGAGCCCGGCACGCTCATCGGCCCGCTCATCGACGGCGCCAGCTTCGAGCGCATGCAGCAGTCCCTGAAGCGCGCCGCGCGCCGATGGCGGCAAGGTCATTCGGCGGCGAGCGCGTCCGGCTCAACAGGCTGCCCGACGGCTTCTATGTGAAGCCCGCGATCGCCGAGATGCCGCGCGCAGACCGAGGTCGTGCGCGAGGAGACCTTCGCCCCCATCCTCTACGCCCTGAAGTACCGCGAGTTCGAGGACGCCATCGCCATCCACAACGACGTGCCGCAGGGCCTGGCCTCCTGCATCTTCACGACCGACCTGCGCGAGGCCGAGCGCTTCATGGCGGCGGCCGGCAGCGACTGCGGCATCGTCAACGTGAACATCGGGCCGAGCGGGCGCGGAGATCGGCGGCGCCTTCGGCGGCGAGAAGCAGACCGGCGGCGGCCGCGAGTCCGGCTCCGACGCCTGGAAGGCCTACATGCGCCGCGCCACCAACACCATCAACTACTCGAACGCGCTGCCGCTCGCCCAGGGCATCAAGTTCGACGTCGGGTGACTAGGGAGATCCTGATCCGGCAGGAACTTGGCGAGGTCGGGCCAGGGTCGGCCCGGCGCTGGCTGTCGTCCGGCTTCTCCGGCTCGGCTGGTGCCGCGGCCTCTTCCTTCGCCGCCGCGTTCTTCTCCAGCGCCTTGCGCGCGCAGCACGACCGCGTTGAGGTCGCTCTGGGTGCAGAGGCCCAGCAGCACGGGATCGCGCGGCCGCAGGTTGGCGAAGTTCCAATCGGCTGCGGTCGCGCACCGCCGCGATGGTCTGCTTCGGTGGTGCCGATCAGCTTGGAGATCTGGGCGTCGCTCAGTTCGGGATGATGGCGCACCAGCCAGGCCACCGCGTCCGGCTTGTCCTGGCGCTTGGCGACCGGCGTGTAGCGCGGTCCCCTGTGCGCGGCGCCGGCAGCGGAATGGTCGCCTTCTGCATCTTCAGGCGCGCCGTCGGATCGGCCTCGCAGCGCATGATCTCTTCCTTCGTCAGCTGGCCGTTGACGGTCGGATCGAGGCCGACGATGCCGATCGCCACCTCGCCGTCGGCGATGCCCTGCACCTCCAGGGAATGCAGGCCGCAGAACTCGGCGATCTGCTCGAAGGTGAGGGTGGTGTTCTGCACCAGCCACACCGCGGTCGCCTTGGGCATCAGCAACTGGGCCATCGTTGTATCCTCCCGTAGTCAATAGCCCGCCGCTTGCGGCCCGCCGGCAAGCGGGCCGGCAAGCCGTCGCTTCGACCGATCCCCGAGCTGGGACTAGATCAGCCTGAATGCGAGGGAGGCGCTGGAAATAGCACTGTCTTGCATGGCGCTGCCGCCAGCGTGAATTTGCCCTAGTCCGTGGTCCAGCACGATCTTGCCGATATGCGCGCTGGACTCCATGAGCCGATGGGCATCGGCTGCCTTGGCGAGCGGAAGGTGGCGTGGATGATGGGCGCCACCGCTGCCGGCGTCGAGCAGGGGCCAGACCTTGCTTGCGCAGCGCGTCCGGCGATCACGCCCTTCTCGGCCACCGAGCGCGGCCGCAGGGTCGAGCCGGTCAGCGTCAGCCGCTTCATCATCGAGCGGCAGCAGGTTGATCTCGCGTCGTGCCCCTTCAGGAACGGCGATCTGCACCAGGCGCCCTCCAGCGGCGAGGACCTTGAGGTTGCGCGGGATGTAGTCGCCGCCGACCATGTCGAGGATGACGTCGACGCCGCGCGCCGCCGGTCGCCTCCTGGACGACCGCCGACGAAGTCCTCCGTCCGGTAGTCGATCGCGCGCTCGGCGCCGAGCTTGCGGCAGGCCGCGCATTTCTCGGCCGCGCCGGCGGTGGCGAAGCACGCGCGCGCCGAACGCCTTGGCCAGCTGAATCGCCGTCGTGCCGATGCCGCTGGAGCCGCCGTGGACCAGGAAGCGTCTCGCCCGCCTTCAGGCCGCCCGCGATCGAACACGTTGGTCCAGACCGTGAAGAACGTCTCGGGAAGCGCCGCCGCCTCGCACGGCGTCGTAGCCCTGCGGGAAAGCGGCAGGCACTGCGGCACCGGCGCGCTGCAATGTTCGGCATAGCCGCCGCCGGCCACCAGCGCGCAGACCGCATCGCCGACCTTCCAGCCCGCTGACGCCATCGCCGAGCGCGACGATCCTGCCGGCGATCTCCAGGCCGGGAATATCAGGTGGCGCCCGGCGGCGCGAGCATAGCCCCCTGGCGCTGCAGGATGTCCGGCCGATTGACGCCGGCCGCGCGACTTCACCAGCACCGTCGCCGCCGGCTGCCGGCGCCGGCCGCTGGCCGGGCGTCAGCACCTCCGGTCCGCCGGACTGCTTGATCTCGATGGCGGTCATGGAACCGGGATGAGCTGGACATGCAGGGGTCTCCCTGGGCTGGCGACGGGCCGCGTCCCTCTAGTATGATCGACCGCGGCCCACAAGCTGGATTGAGCGAGAACGCCATGGATCCCGAAGAACTCGAGCCGCGCAAGAAGGCGCCGACGCCGCCAGATCTCGACCGCATGTCGATCGAGGAGCTCAAGGACTATATCGCCGCCATGGAGGCCGAAATCTCCTGCGTGAAAGCCAAGATCGAGGCCAAGAAAGCCCACCTTGCGGGCGCGGCCTCCTCTGTTCAAGAGCGGCTAAGGCGATTGATTCATCGAGAGAACCGAAAAAAATACGATTTCTTAAGGCCGTTAACCATAAATTAACACTTCGCTCCTAGATTCAGTAACAGACGATCCCTGCCATGGGGATCCTCTCGAGGGTCGCTTTCGATCCTTGTTGACGCCTCCCAGTCTTAACTTGCCGCCGGTCCTTCGATCGGCGGTTTTCTTTTTGCGCGCTAGCGGCAAAGCCTCCGCGCAGGCGCGAAGAAAAACGCGCAGAGGCTGATAAAATCTGCGCTTGACGCAATCCTGTAATGCAAACTAAGCGTCCCCTCGGCAAGTTACACAGGGTTGAGGCTGACACAACGAAGAGGGCCGCGGCCGGACCAATCCGGTTGAGCGGCCCTCCGCTTTTCGGCGGGGGCGCTCGATGGCCGACCCGAAGTTTCCCAGGTTCGACACGCTCAGCCTGCATGCCGGCCAGCAGCCCGATCCGGCGACCGGGGCGCGGGCGCGTGCCGATCTATCAGACCACGTCCTATGTGTTCCGACGATACCGACCACGCGGCCGGCGCTGTTCAACCTGGAGCGGCGCCGGCCACATCTATTCGCGCATCTCCAATCCGACCGTGGCCGTGCTCGAGGAGCGCATCGCGGCGCTCGAAGGCGGCGTCGGCGCGGTCGTGCCACCGCCAGCGGCCAGGGCGCGCTCCATCTCGCCATCGCCACGCTGATGGATGCCGGCAGCCACATCGTCGGCCTCGGCCTCGCATCTATGGCGGCAGCGTCAATCTGCTGACGCCACACGCTGCCGCGCTTCGGCATCGCCACCACGCTCGTCAATCCGCGCGATCCCGACGGCTTCCGCCGCGCGATCCGCGACAGAGACGCGGCTGGTGTTCGCGGAGACCATCGGCAACCCGGACCTCGAAGTGCTTGACCTCCAGGCGGTGGCCGAGGTCGCGCACGCGGCAGGCCTGCCGCTGATGATCGATCTCGACCTTCTCGACGCCCTATCTCAACCGGCCGTTCGAGCACGGCGCCGATCATCGTCATGCATTCCGCGACCAAGTGGCTCGGCGGCCACGGCATCGCCATCGGCGGCGTGCTCGTCGATGGCGGCCGCTTCGACTGGGAGCGCTCGGGCAAGTTCCCGACCCTGACCGAGCCCTATGCCGGCTATCACGGCATCGACTTCGCCGAGGAGTTCGGGCCGCAGGCCTTCATCATGCGCGCGCGCGCCGAGGGCCTGCGCGACTTCGGCGCCTGCATGAGCCCGGCCAATGCCTTCTACATCCTGCAGGGCGTCGAGACCCTGCCGCTGCGCATGGCGCGGCACGTCGCCAATGCGCAGAAGGCGGCCGAGTTCCTGAAGACCAATCCAGCCGTGGCTTGGTGAACTATCCTGGCCTGCCGGAGCCATCCCGACCACGCGCTGGCGCAGCCGCCTGTTCCCGCAAGGGCTTCGGCGGCATCGTCAGCTTCGGCATCAAGGGCGGGCGGGCGGCGGGCGCAGATTCATCGAGGCGGCTGCAGCTGGCCTCCCATCTCGCCAACGTCGGCGACGCCAAGACGCTGGTGATCCATCCCGCCAGCACCACGCACCAGCAGATGGATGCCGAGGCGCTGAAGGCGGCCGGTCTCGGCGAGGACCTGATCCGGCTCTCCATCGGCATCGAGGCATGCGCCGATATCCTCGATGATCTCGGCCCAGCGCGCTGCGCCTCGCAGAAGGGTTGAGCCGTGGAGCTCGTCGTCGACGGCCAGCGGTGTTCGCCGCCACCGGCGGGCGGCCGTTCGATGCGGCCGCTGCCGGCGGTCGCTGTTCATCCACGGCGCCGGCATGGACCACACGGTCTGGGCGCCTGCAGACGCGCTACTTCGCGCACCACGGACGGTCGGTGCTGGCGGTCGACCTGCCGGGACATGGGCGGTCGGACGGGACGCCGCTACACGCCATCGCCGACTTGGCGTCGTGGATCGTTCGGCTCCTGGATGCGGCGGCGGTGCAGAGCGCCGCGCTGGTGGGGCATAGCATGGGGGCGCTGATCGCGCTGGAGGCCGCGGCCGCGGCGACCGCGCGCGTGCGCAGCCTGGCGCTGCTGGGCGTCGCCGAGCGCATGCCGGTGCATCCCGATCTGCAGTCGGCCGCCGACGGCAATCGGCGATTGGCGCCCGAGCTCGTGGCCTCCTGGGGCCACGGGCGGAGCGGCCATCTCGGCGGCAATCCGGCGCCGGGCCTGTGGATGATGGGCGGCAGCCTGCAGCTGCTGGAGCGCGCACCCGCCGGCGTGCTGGCGGCCGACCTCGCGGCCTGCAACGCCTATGACGGCGCGCTCGCCGCCGCCGCGCGCGATCGTCTGCCCGACGCTGTTGCTGCTGGGCGCCCTCGACCGCATGACTCCGCCGGCCAAAGCGAGGCCGCTCGCCGATGCGATCAGGCTGGCGCGCACCGCTGTCCTGCCCGGCGCCGGCCACATGCTCGCGAGCGAGCGCCCGGATGCGGTGATCGACGCGCTGCGCGAGGCGATTTGACTTGAAGGCTTCGATCGAGACGTTCATTCAATGCCAAATCAAAGGACATCTCACGGACTCGACGGTGAACCTGCCTTTGCCCGTGAGGATGCGGGCGCTGACTCCGTCTGCTTGTATCGGTCCGGAATCGACAGTCTGGGGAGATGGGTTCGTGTCGTCGAAGGGCATTCTCAAATATGTCAGGTCCCTACGAAACGCTTGCTTCCCAAGTTCGACGCTACGGGCCACGTTCTCATTTTCACGCACGTTCCAAAGAGTGCCGGAACTTCACTCGACCACGTGTTGAGTGGTATGGCGGCCGTTCGCGGCCTGCGGTTCCGGCGCGCCATGGGTACGCTGTACGGCATATTCCCGGGCGCAGGTAAGGGTGACGCGCCGGCGGATTTCGCTCACCTTCAGAGCGACGTTCTCGAGCGCCTCGATATCGTCTCGGGCCATCTCCCGTTCGGCGGCCATGCCCGCCTGACGCATCCAGCCTTCTACATGACAATCCTCAGGGAGCCGATGGCGCGCCTGGTGTCGCACTCCGTTTCGGCGTCCGCCGCGGCGGTTGGCCGGAGGCGCGATCATTCGACGACCTCTTCCTGGAAGGCCATATGATCGACAACCTGCAAACGCAGGCAGATTGCGGGTGTGACTGACCCAAGTGTTCCCTGCACGGCCGCGGTGCTCGATCCAGGCGCTCGCCAATCTGCGAGCGCCACTACGGCATCGTCGCCACCACGGATACTTTCGACTCTCGCCTTGAAGGCGCTGATAGCGCTCTTCCGCTGGCCGGATGCCGCCTATTCGGATCGACAGGTGGGATCGTCGGAGCAGCCCGATCGAGGAGCTGCTTGCGCGCGCTGCTGTGGCCGTCGAGCGCCACTTCGCGTGCGACCGCGAACTCTATGCTCAGGTCCTGGCGCGTCCAACGCCATGGCGGGCGGACCTGTTTGAGGGATCCGCCGACGGCTGTCGCCGCCAGGATCAGGTACTCGTGACCTCGCCGTTCGTTCCGTCTCAACGAACGACACACCGCCCTGCTGCCGGCGCAGGCGTTTGACGAAGCGGTCCGCCCCAGTGCTTCGCGCGAGCGGTATCGAACTGAAATTCGTTTGACCTCGACCATCGATACCACCTGCCGAACGGATCGAGCTCTCTTGCGATATGGTCTTCGACATAGTCGATGTCGTCTGCGCCTAGATAGTTGCGATAGCCACCGACTATTCCCCGCCGCACTTTGAACGCCTCGGGATCGCCGGCGACGGTGGGCTCGCAACCGATTGTTGCGAAGGGCGCCAGTCTCCTCCAAGCGTCGCATGTTTTCCGAACTTCGCAAACTTGATCGCATCGTCCCGCGCATTGCGCCGAAATCGGGCAGGCCGAGGAAATCGATCAAAGGTACGCAACTCGTTGGCGGGGTCGTGGTGCAGCGCCTCGTAACGCAGCGAGGTGGAATGACTCTTGGCACCGTTCGGTTGCGAATCCAGATGTTATAGAACGCAACGATACTCTTGAGAGCGCCGATGTCCTGCCGGATGAAGTCCGAAATGGTACCATCGAACTGGGCGTCGTTCGCGCGCTCACTTACGCGCTCTCGCCGCGTATACTGGAAGTAGTAGGAGACGAGCACATCGCGTGGATCGCGCACGAGCAACGACCCGCTTACCCTGATAGATTGACTTATCCGGGAAGAGTCTCATCCGAAGGGCTTGAGTTGCGGGTAGTCGTCGTGGGTGAACTCAATGGGTTGGTATGCCCGGCTCCGCCTTCGTCAGGTCGAAGATCTCCAGCGGGTCTCCGGGCCTGTCGCCCAGCAAGTACTTTCCTATCATCATGCGCACCCAAGTGCGCCCGCACTTCGGGTAGGATACGACATACGCATTGATCTTCAGGGGAACGGTGGAATTCGCTCAGCCGCGTTTCATGCAGGACCAGCCAACCGGCTTCGCCGCGCTGCTTCAATAGTCCGGCCAGATGGTCGAGATCGCAGGACCTCTGGGCGGGCACGGCACGCCCGCTCGACCAGGACAGCGGCTGCGCTGTGGTCGCCCGCCCGATAGCAAATGAGGCCCTGTAGATAGAGAAGCATCGAGATTGATCGGGAGACCCACGCAGGATCCTTGCGCACAGCTCCGACGCTTCACCGTACCGTTTGGCGCCATAGAAATGATAGGCGGCGGCAATGGCGCGGCGGATTATCTCCGCCGGTGCCGGCACCGACGCGATTGGGGGTTCACGATCGGCAGCGCCGGACATTGGCCACCATAGCAGTCCCTCTTCAGCTGTTCCCGGGCTGCGGGAAAACTGCGCCAGCTGCCTTCAGGCGCTCCATCACCGGTTTCGCATGAATGGATCTGGCCATCAGCGTATGCCAGGACTTGGCCGCCATCGCTGTCTTCAACTCGTTCATCCATTCGGCGCCATAGCCGGGATCCTTGGTCTCCGGAAAGCAGGGAATGCCGGCCGTGTAGTGCACGAGTTTCGCCGGTTTGGGCTCGTCATACACTGACCAGGTGATTCCACTCCGCCGGCAGGTCGCCGATCTTGTCGGTCCATGAGATGGAATGCAGAGATTCTCCGCCGGTCTCAATGAACTCCGGCGTGAGGCGGCGGTTGTCCGCGATGAGCGCAATTGAAAGAGCATCGCCGATGCCCACTCGAGCTTGAGGTCGGTTCTTCGACACCATCGACGGCGCTGTCGTCCATCATGTCGAACAGCTCGGCGATATCACCGAGGACGAGCATGTCGATGTCGAGAAACAGGGCCGTGCCCTGATAGTCACAGAGCCCACGGCACCAGAAAGCGGGAGAATGTGAATGGCGTCAAGCCAGTCCGCTTGATTGGCAACTGGTTGATGATCGAGCCGGCGTATATCGTGACGGGTCGAGACGAGCGTGCTGGCGATCGAGAACTGGAGAACATTGTAGGCAACCGGTTGTCGATCGTCGTAGCCGATGAATACCCGTAGCATCGAAATGCACCCCCTCTGGTCCTGCGGCTCACTTATATCTCAGCGCCACAGTCATCTAAAAGCCGGTGCGGGCCTGGGTCGGCAGGACGTTCGTTTGCGCCAAGCATGAACCCGAGGCCTACCCGCTCAAACCGCAGCGAGGCCGGACGGTCGCCCGTCCGGCCCTGTTCAGTCGGCGATGGTGGCCTTGAGTTGGAGGCCGCCTGCCTTCGATCACGGTCGGCTTGGTCGCCGCCTTGGTCTCGATCTTGATGCTGCGGGGCTTCATGCGCCTCCGGCACCTCGCGCGCGAGGTCGACATGCAGCAGGCCGTTCACCAGGCTGGCGCCGGCGACCTTGATGTGGTCGGCCAGCTCGAAGCGCCGCTCGAAGGCGCGCCCGGCGATGCCGCGATGGGAGGAACTTGCGGTCGTCATCCGTCTTGGCGAGCTTGCCGGTGATGACGAGCGAGTTCTCCTGGGCGGTGATGCCGATGTCGCTCTGCGAAGCCGGCCACCGCCATCGGTGATGCGGTAGGCGTCCTCGCTGAAGCACTTTCGATGTTGTAGGGCGGGTAGGAAAGCGCGCTCTCGTCGACGCGCGTGGCGGCGTCGAGCAGGCGCGACATCCGGTCGAAACCGATGGTGGAACGGAACAGAGGGGAAAGATCAGAGTCGGTACGCATGCCATGCCATCCTCTGGGAGCAACATGGGGGCGGAAATGCCTCCGCCGGCCTTCCGGCCGGACCCGCTCGGCGGCATCCGGCCAAGCCTCAGATGGGTATGGCAATGCTGGAATCAGAGGGCGGCCGTGCCCGGCGGCCGCCCGGAAAGATGCGCTAACCGCTAGAGCCCTTGCCCGCGCTCAGGCCGATGCTCTGGAACCGCTTCTGGAACTTGGCGAGCTGGCCGCCGGAGTCGACCAGGCGGTGCACGCCGGTCCAGGCCGGGTGCGACTTTGGAGGTCGATGTCCAGGCGGATGGTGTCGCCGGCGCTTGCCCATGGTCGAGCGGGTCTTGAAGCTGCGTGCCGTCGGTCATCACCACGTTGATCTCGTGGTAAGTCCGGGTGAATGCCACTTTCTTCATGGTCGGCGCTCCGAAAATGCCGAGGCGCGGGTTATAGCGAAGGTGGCCCCGGCGGTAAGATACTGCGGCGCTCAGCTTTTTGAGAATGCAGCTGACATCATCAGCAAAATACGTAAC
>ERZ1370068.7681-contig-6585_pt1 | contig 29739 bp, 44 predicted proteins | sample MGYA00561227_ERZ1370068 | MGnify/ENA primary metagenome ERZ1370068 (study PRJEB38410, sample SAMEA6850437) | metagenome | study: Metagenomic assessment of the ecological functions of the soil: analysis of the soil microbiota associated with the...
CTCTGGTATGCCATGTTCGGTTTACGTATTGCTCGCGCCTGTTCGCGCGTATTCGCCGCGCGCGACCGGCGGCCGGGACGCATCATCTGGGTCGGATGCGCGCGACATCGTGCGCGTGGACTGGAGCCCGCTCGGGCCCGAGCGTCCGCTGGGACGAGTCACGCGCGAACGCGCATGCAGGTCGTCCCGCAGCGACGTCGAGGCGACGCTCGTCATCACCGGCTTCATCGCGCGCACGGCCGACGGCCTGCAGACGACGCTCGGCAGGAACGGCAGCGACTTCTCCGCGTCGATCTTCGGCGACCTGCTCGACGCCGAGGAGATCGTCATCTGGACCGACGTCGACGGCGTGCTGAGCGCCGATCCGCGCCGCGTGCCCGACGCGCAGGTCATCGACTCGCTCTCGTATCACGAGGCGATGGAGCTGGCCTACTTCGGCGCCGAAGGTGATTCATCCGCAGACGATGGCGCCGGCGGTGGCGAAGCGGATCCCGATCTGGATCCGCAACACGTTCGCGCCGGAGACAGCCGGGATCGCTGATCTCGCGAGTCGCCGATCGTCGTCCATCGCCGTGAAGGGCATCACGAGCATCGACGGCGTCGCGCTCGTCAACGTCGGAGGGCGCCGGCATGATCGGCGTGCCCGGCACCGGCGCAGCGGCTGTTCGGCGCGCTGCGCGAGGACGGCATCTCCGTCATCCTGATCTCGCAGGGCAGCTCGAGCATTCGATCTGCTTCGCGATCCCGCAGGCCGAGGCCGAGCGCACCGCCCGGACGGTGCGGCACGCGTTTCGACGCCGAGCTGAACGGCGGGCAGATCCAGAACGTCGACGTCGTGCGGCGGCTGCAGCATCCTGTCGGTCGTCGGCGACGGCATGGCGGGGACGCCCGGCGTCGCGGCCGCAGGTGTTCGGCGCGCTGGCGCGCGGCCGGCGTCAACGTCCGCGCGATCGCGCAGGGATCATCGGAGCGCAACATCTCGGTGGTCATCGACGAGCGCCAGACGCACGCGGCGCTGCGGTCGGTGCACTCGCGGTTCTATCTCGTCGCCGCACACGGTCTCGACTCGGCCTCATCGGTCCTGGCGCGGTCGGCAGCGTGCTGCTCGAGCAGCTCGCGTCGCAGGCGCGCGCGGCTGCACGCGCGACTTCCACATCGATCTGCGCGCTGCGCGCGCGTGATGACGTCGCAGCGCGATGGCGCTGTCGGATTCGGCGATTCCGCTCGACGCGTGGCGCGAGGCGCTCAGGCAGGCAAGCCGCGCCGACATGCTGCGGTTCGAGGATCACGTCAACGCCGAGCACCTGCCGCACGCGGTCATCCTCGATTGCAGCGCCAGCGACGACGATGGCGGAGCAGTATCCGCGCTGGCTGGGCGCGGGCATTCACGTCGTGACGCCGAACAAGCGCGCCAACAGCGGTCCGCTCGATCTGTACGACGACGCTGCGCGAGGCGCGGCGCGCGGCGGGTCGCACTATCTCTACGAAGCGACGGTCGGCGCCGGGCTGCCGATCATCGCAGACGCTGCGCGACCTGCGCGAGACCGGCGACGAGATCCGCCGTATCGAAGGCATCCTGTCCGGCACGCTCGCATATCTGTTCAACGTGTGGGACGGCACGCAGCCGTTCTCGGCAGTCGTGCGCGACGCGAAGGCGAACGGCTATACCGAGCCCGATCCGCGCGACGACCTCTCGGGCACCGACGTCGCGCGCAAGCTGGTGATCCTCGGCCGCGAGATGGGCCTGCGCGCTCGAGCTCGCGGACGTCGAGCTCGAAGGGCTGATCCCGCCGGCGCTGAGCGGGTGCAACGTGGACGAGTTCATGAAGCGGCTGCCGGAGCTCGATGCGCCGATGCTGGAGCGGCTCGAGGCCGCGCAGCGCGCAAGGGCGCGTGCTTCGATACGTGGCGCGCGCTCGACGCCGCGGCCAGCAAGGCGACGGTCGGTCTCGTGGAGCTCGATCGCACGCACCCGTTCGCGAACATCAACCTCACCGACAACATCGTGCAGCTTCGTGACGAGCCGGCTATCGACAGGAATCCGCTCGTCGTGCAGGCCCCGGCGCCGGCCCCGCCGTGACGGCCGGCGGTGTTTTCGCCGATCTGCTTCGCGTCTGTGCGTATCTCGGGGCTAAGTTGTAAGATCATCGGGCCGGTCATGGGCTCTGCAAGATGCCGAAACCAATCCTTCCTCCGCCGCGCGCTCTTCCAGATCCATCTCTGGACGGGCGTCTTCATTGGCGTCTACATCGTCCTCATCAGCATTACGGGCAGCGCGGTCGTCTTCCGTCGCGATCTGCCGCAGTCCAAACTGGGCAACATTCCCGCGAAGGATGTTGCGGCCGATGCCAAGCGCCTGCCGGATGCTGGAACTCCGCGAGGCGGTGCTGCGCCAGTACCCCCGGCTACACCATCACGAAAGTCGTCGTCTCGCGCCGCGCGGCTCGCGCCGAACGAAGTGACGCTGACCAAAGACGGTGACCTGCTGCAGGAGCGTTTCAACCCGCTACACCGGCGCCGACATGGGGAACGCGCACCCGCAATCGGTCGCGGTGATGGAGTGGTTCGTCGATCTCCACGACAACCTGCTGACGGGCGAGACCGGGCGCCAGATCAACGCGATCGGCGGCGCGTTGCTGTGCGTGGCTGTGCCTGACCGGCGTCGCGATCTGGTGGCGTGCGAAGCGGCGCCTGAGTACAGGGTTTCTTCTTCAACCCGAAGAGCAGCTGGAAGCGGATCAACTTCGACCTGCACGCAGCGCTTCGGCTTCTGAGCATCGCCATCCTGTTCCTGTGGGGCCTCACGGGCATCTACTTCGCGTTTCCCGACCTCGTTCATCGCGGCCGTCGATTACTGAGCCACCCTGAGCAAAATGCGAGCGGACGCCAGGGAGACGCGTTCATCGCCTGGCTCGTGCGCATGCACTTCGGCCGCTACGGCGGGATGGGCGTGCGGATTACCTGTCGTCGTCGGACTGCCGCCTGCCATCATGTTCGTGACCGGCGCCGATCATGTGGTGGAACCGCGTGCTGCGCCGATGGGTCGCCGAAACCAGGACCCGCGCGCCGCGCCACCTTCCCGTTCCCTCGGCAGCCGAATAAACAGGGTCGGAGGTCATTGCTGGAGCGACACTCGGTCAGACGCGGCGGCAGTGTCCCCGGGAATCACCTCGCATCCGCTTCGACGCGGTTGCTGAGCGGAGCGCTGCGGCGCATCAGCCTCGCGCGTCATGCCATGCGTCTTCCTCCTCTACATCGTCGCCTTCCTCGATCGCGTCAACGTCGGGTGCACGCAGCGCTGCAGATGGCGGGGGACCCGGCTTCAGCGCGGAGGTGCTTCGGCTTCGGCGCCGGGCATCTTCTTCTTCGGCTACGTCATCCTCGAGATCCCGGGCTCGGTGATCGTCGAGCGATGGAGCGCGCGCAAAGTGGATTGCGCGCATCATGATTTCGTGGGGCATCCTCGCGATCATGATGGCGTTTGTGAAGACCGCGCCGCAGTTCTACACGGTGCGCTTCCTGCTCGGCGCGGCCGAAGCGGGTTTCTTCCGGGCATCATCGTCTACATCTGCGCACTGGTTCCGCTACCAGGACCGCGCCGAGGCCGTCGCCTTGTTCATGGCGGCGATTCCGATCTCGAACCTGATCGGTTCGCCGATATCTGGATTGCTGCTCGGCGTGCACTGGCTCGATCAGCCGGGTTGGCGCTGGCTCTTCATCGTCGGAAGGCATTCCGCGGTGATTCTCGGTTTCACCACGCTCTTCTATCTGACCGACTGGCCGCGCGAGGCGAAGTGGCTGCCGGAGGACGAGAAGCAGTGGATCATCCGCGAGCTGGAAACCGAAAAGCGGGAGCGCAAGGCCGTTCACCAGATCTCGATGTGGCAGGCGCTGCGGCACCGCGACGTCCTGCTGCTCGTCGGCACGTACTTCTTCGCCACCGTCGGCTTCTATGGCCTGAACATCTGGCTGCCGACCATCCTCAAGGAGCGTATCGGGCTGGAGCGACCTGAAGGTGACGATGGTCGCGATGATTCCGCACCTGGCCGGCCTGGCGGGAATGCTGCTCATCGGCGCCTCGTCCGGATCGCACGGGCGAGCGGTCGCTGGCACGCGGCGGGCGCAATCCTCCTCGGCGCGATCGGATACCTGCTCGTGATCTCGCGGGGCGAACCGTGGCTCGTCGTCGCGGCGTTCTGCATCGTCGCCGCGGGCGCCGACGGATATTTCCCGGGCTTCTGGCCGCTGCCGACCGGCGTTCCTGACCGAGTCGCGGCGGCGGCGGCGGCGATCGGCCTGATCAACTCGGTCGGCAATCTCGGCGGGTTTGTGGGGCCTTACATCCTCGGCTAGCATGCACGACGACGAACTCGTCTCCAACATCGGGCTCGCGCGTGCTTGCCGTGTCGATGGCGATTGGCGCGGCGTGCGTGCTGTCGGTCAGGCACGCCGCCGGTGCCGGTGCCACTCAGCGGAAGTAGACGTTCAGCAGGGCGGCGATCACCGCCATCAGCGTGGCGAACTGGAAGCCGATCATCCACATGAATCTCGTGTCGAATCGGGCCTCCAGTCGATCGAAGCGACCTTCGGCGTGCTCGAAACGGCGGTTCACTTCGACCCTGAAATCGCGCAATTCGGTCCGGACGTCACGAATGTCGGCCCGAACATCGCGAATGTCGGCTCGAACCTCAGCAATCTGCACGACCTGTTCCTGTCCTCGTCCTTCCAGATTACGCGACACGTTCTTCCAGGGTTGCCATCTCTCGGCCTCGCCCTCGGACCGCACGGCCGCGATTCTACATCGTCGTGCACTGAGCACGACGTGTGCCCGGCTGTAAGTCTTTGACAGTGAACGTCGCCGGTCACGACGTGCGCAATTTCCGCCGTATCGCACGGGTTGCGGCATTACAATTCGCGCAACGTTGCCTGCGTCATGGACCGCGGGCGGCACCGGTCGTAACAAGTGAACGAGGAGAACGCCGATGGTGGATCTGATCAGACGCAAGTTTCTGGCAGGCGGAGCCGCGGCGAGTGTGATGGCCGCCGCGCGGCGTATGTTTGCGCGGCAGACCGCGCAAGGAAGACCGGCGACCGGATCCTTCTACGAGAAAGGGCCGGTCCGCATCCATTACCAGGTGACCGGCTCCGGGTTCCCGTTGCTGCTGATCGCCGGCGGCGGATTGAACTCGACGATCGCCGGCCTCAGCAATCCCTTCAACGCCGATCGACGAGTTCAAGGGCGAGTACCGCTGCATCGCGGCGGACCTGCGCAACGCCAACACTGGCCAGTCGATCGGGCCCGCTCGAGATCGACCGGCCGTGGGATTCCCATACCGACGATCATCTCGGGGTGATGGATCACCTGGGCATCGACAAGTTCATGGTGATGGGCTTCTGCATTGGCGGCCCGTTCATCTGGAACCTGCTTGGAGCGGGCGCCCAATCGTGTTGTCGCGGCCGTGCTGGCGCAGCCGAGCGGGTTCCGGCCGGAGATGCCCAACCTGCGTCTACGACAACAACATGACCGGCTGGGGGCCGGAACTGGTCAAGCGCCGGCCCGAGATCACGATGGACGATCGGTCGACAAGTTCCTGACGAAGATGTACCGCACCAACCCCGACTTCGTCTTCACCGTGACCCGCGATTTCGTGCGCAAGTTGCCAGACGCCCGTGCTGATCCTGCCGGACGATATCCCGGCGCATCCGTACGCCGTCGCCATGGAAGCCGCGATGCTCGCGCCGAAGGCCGAAGTGAGCATGTTCCCGTGGAAGGAGCCCAAGGAGCGGATTCCCTGGCGGTGCGCCAGATCCGTTCCTTCCTGCGGGCGCATCGGCCTGCCTCGTCCTAGAAGGCGATGTCTATGCGGCAGCTTCGCTGGCTCGCGCTGCTGACGGCGACCGCCGCGGCGCCGTTCGCGGCGGTGACCGCGGGCCAGGCTGCCACTCGATCGACCAAGGTGGCCAGTGCATGCCAGCGTCGGCGAAGAACTGATCGCGTTCAGCGTTGACCTGCGCGCGCGGCGCTGACCAGGCAGTCGTCGGTCACGCTTCCGGGCTTCGTCCAGGAAGCATGGGCATCGCCGTCGATGCCATTCCTACGTCGCCTGGAGCAACGGCGGCACGAGTTACGCCGGTTCCGGCGTTGCCCCGAGAGGCGACCAACATGGCGTGACGGCGTTCCGCATCGATGCGTCGGGCGCGCCTGCACGCCGAGGGCACGCCGGGCGCGCTGCGGTCGCGTCCCATCCACATCACCGGTGACGGTCCCGGCCGTCACCTGCTCGTCGCCTACAACGATCCGAGCGGCATCTCGGTTCACGCCGTCAACGCCAACGGCACGGTTGGTTCGGAAGTGCCGCAACCGGGGACGCTCGACGTCGGAATCTATGCGCACCAGGTGCGCGTGCTTCCAGCGAACAGGGGCGTGATTCTCGTCACGCGCGGCAACCAGGCGACCAGCACGACGCGGGAAGATCCGGGTGCGGTGAAGGTGTTCCGCTACGACGCCGGCAAGCTCTCGAACGTGGCGTCGATCGCGCCGGGCAAGGGAATTGAATTTCGATCGCGCCACCTGGACTTCCACCCGACCGGCCCGTGGGTGTTCCTGACGCTCGAGTCGCAGAACAGGCTCGCGGTGTTCAGGAGGAATGGCGACTCGCTCGACGCGGCGCCGATCTTCAGCAAGAGCACGCTCGCCAACGGTGGCGGCGTCATGCCCGGGCAAACCACCAGCAGCGTTCACGTGCATCCAAACGGGCAAATCGTCTACGTGGCCAATCGCGGCGCGGGACGGGAAAACTTCAACGAGATCGCCGTATTCCGCATCAACCAGCAGACCGGCGAGCCGTCGCTGATTCAGAATGTCGATACGCACGGCTTCACACCTCGCACGTTCGCCGTTGACCCGAGCGGGCGGATGCTCGTCGTCGGCAACCAGACGACGCTGGCGGTTCGTGACGGAGACGCCGTGAAAACCGTGCCGGCGAACCTGGCGACGTTTCGCATCCTCGCGGATGGACGGCTCGAGTTCGCCAATCGCTACGACATCGCGGTCGGTCAAAAACCGCTCTGGTGGATGGGCCTGGCCCCGCTGCCCCGACTTGTCCCGCCGAAGCCCGTCGTTGACGCGACGGAATCGCTTTCGTACGATTCCGATCTTGTCTTTTCCCCGAACTCATCAAGGAGACCCATGAAACGACACGCGTGTCTGACGATCGCATTCGTATGTGGAGGACTGCTCATGGCGCAGGCCGCATCGGCGCTCGAGCTCTCGACGCCCGCGTTCAAGCAGGGCGAGAAGATTCCGTCGAGCATGTACGTGCGATGCCGCGGGGATGAATCCCGCGCTGAACTTCAGCGGCGTCCCCGCCAACACCAAGCAGCTCGTGTTGACGATGCACGATCCGGACGTGCCGAAGAACCTGATGCCGAGCGGCAACTTCGATCACTGGATGGTGTGGGACATCGCGCCGGCCAGCAAGGGGATCGCGGAGGGCGCGGGATCGTCGATGGGCACGAACGGCACCGGCAAAGGCCGGCTACATCGGCCCGTGCCCGCCCGGATCGCGAGCACCGCTATTTCTTCCGGCTGTACGCGCTGGACATCCCGCTCGGCGGCCAGACGTTCAAGGATCGCGCGGCGCTCGAGGACGCGATGAAAGGCCACATCCTCGCGCAGAGCGAGCTGATGGGGCGGTACGAGAAGATCAAGAAATAGGCAGGGCGGGTGAGGCGGGTGAGGCGTGTAAACGCCTACTCGTCTTTACCCACTCGCCCCACCAGCCTTACCCACCCCACTCCGCCTGAATGTGAATCCCGCATTCTGAGCTTCTGGCTCCTGCCAGCGGCCCGAGCGCGGGTTGTCGGGATCGAGCGGCGGCGTGGTGCACGGCTCGCACCCGATGCTCGTGTAGCCCACCTCGTACAGCGGGAGCAGCGGAATCGAATGCGCCTTCGCGTACGCCCACACATCGCGAGCCGTCCACGATGCCAGGGGCTGACGCGCTGGATCACCTTCCCGCTTGGAAGGCGGAACGGCTCCACCTCCTGCAGGTTCGCGCGCGACGGCGACTGTTCGCGGCGCAGCGCCGTGAACCAGACGTCGTGCTGTTCGAGCGCGGAGAAGAGCGGCCCGACCTTGTGGAGCGCGCAGCACTTCTCGGTGCTTTCCTGCCAGAGCCCCGGCTTCGGCTCCGGCCGCCTTCAGGTTGACCAGGTTCATCTTCCACGCGGCAGCCATCTCGTCGCGATACTTGTAGGTCTCGGCGAAATGGTGAACGGTGTCGAGGAACAGGACCGGGATGTCCGGCGCCGCTTCGAGCAGCATGTGCGTGAGCACTATGCACTCGGCCTGGAAGCTGGAGGTGATGCAGGGCGCCTTCGCGCCTGCGAGCGCGTTGGCGATGACAGCGCCTGCGTCCAGAACCTTCCGGATCCCGGATCCCGGATCCCGGATCCCGGCCGACGGCAGTGCTCATGACAGCAGTTCCTCGAGCGCCCTGCGCATCGCCTCGACCGCTTCCGCATCCGAGCCCGCGTGACGCGCAAGGAGCGCCAGGCGTTCCGCCGCGCTGATTGGTGCGATCACGGGTCGCACAGTGTGCTGCAGAGGATTGGTGATCATGCCCGCGCCCGCCGTGAAGTGCGTCGCCGGGTCGATGATGATGAAGCTGCCGGTCGCGCGGTTCTCCCCGTAGCGATCGAACACGAGCGGCCGCGCGGTCGAGACGTTGACGGTGCCGATCTGATTCAGCACCAGCCCGTGATGGATCTCCGCCGTCACGGTCCGCGTTGACTGTGCTTGATCAGGTAGACGCGCCCGGGATCGAGCGGGCGCTCGTCCATCCAGACGACTTCCGCCTCGAACTCGGTGCCGACGGCCGGCGGCGTCGACCGTCAGCATGTCGCCGCGGCTGATGTCGATCTCGTCGTCGAGCGTCAGCGTCACCGACATCGGCGCGAACGCGTAGTCGAGCTCGCCGTCGTAGGTGACGATGCGGCTGACGCGCGCGGAGCGGCCGGACGGCGACGCGATGAGGCGATCGCCGACGCGGATCGGTGCCGGACACGATCTGCCCCGCGTAGCCGCGGAACTCCTGGTCGGGCCGCAGCGACGAGCTGTACCGGGAAGCGGAACGGGAGCGACCGTCAGGTCGCGCGTCACCTGCACGGTCTCGAGATACTCGAGCAGGCTCGAACCGTCGAACCAGGGCGTGTCGATCGCTTCGCGTGATGACGTTGTCGCCGTGCAGCGCGCTGAGCGGAATCGCGTGCGCGCCGCGCGCCCGCGAGGATCTCCTCGAAGTCGTCGCGGATGCCTGTCGTAAGACGTCGCGGTCGAAGTCCACGAGATCCATCTTGTTGATCGCGAGCACGAAGTCCGTGATGCCGAGCAGCCGCGCGATCCGCGCGTGGCGGCGCGACTGCGACGCGCACGCCGTTGCGCGCGTCGACCAGCAGGATGGCGACGTCGGCCGTCGAGGCGCCGGTCGCCATGTTGCGCGTGTACTGCTCGTGGCCGGGCGTGTCGGCGAGGATGAACTTGCGCCGCGCGGTGGCGAAATAGCGGTAGGCGACGTCGATGGTGATGCCCTGCTCGCGCTCGGCGCGCAGGCCGTCGGTGAACAGCGAGAAGTCGATCGGCCCGGCGTTGCGGTTCTTCGACGCCTTCTCGACCGAGTGCACCTGGTCTTCGTACACCGACTGCGAGTCGTAGAGCAGCCGCCCGATCAGCGTGCTCTTCCCATCGTCCACGCTGCCGGCGGTGCAGATGCGCAGGAGGCCCGACATCAGAAGTAGCCTTCGCGCTTCTTCAGCTCCATCGAGCCGTCCTGGTCGTGGTCGATGATGCGCAGCTGACGCTCGGACTGCCGCGTCGCGATGAGCTCCTCGATGATCTTCGGCACCGTGTCGGCGTCCGATCGGATCGCGCCGGTGCACGGCGAGCAGCCGAGCGACCGCATCCGGCACTTCACCAGCTGCGGCTTCTCGCCCGGCATCGTGACGCACGAACGGCTGTTCCTGCACGATGAGCGAGTCGCCGCGGACGATGACCTCGCGCTCCTTGGCGAAGTAGAGCGGGACGATCGGAATCTGCTCGACGTGGATGTACTGCCAGACGTCGATCTCGGTCCAGTTCGAGAGCGGGAAGACGCGGATGCTCTCGCCGGGCCGCAGCTTGCCGTTCAGCAGGCTCCACAGCTCGGGGCGCTGGCGCTTCGGATCCCACTGGCCGTTGGCGTCGCGGACCGAGAAGACGCGCTCCTTCGCGCGCGAGCGCTCCTCGTCGCGCCGCGCGCCGCCGATCGCCGCGTCGAAGTTGCCGGCCTGCAGCGCGTCGAGCAGCGACTTGGTCTTCAGCAGGCCGCAGCACGCGCTGGGTGCCGACCTTGAAGGGCTGCGTGCCGTCGCCGATCGCCTCCTCGTTGGTGTGGACGATCAGCCGCGCGCCGACGGCGTCGGCCATCTCGTCGCGGAACGAGATCATCTCGCGGAACTTGTAGGTCGTGTCGACGTGCAGCAGCGGGAACGGAATCGGGCCGGGGTAGAACGCCTTCTGCGCGAGGCGCAGCATGCACGAGCGAGTCCTTGCCGATGGAGTAGAGCATCACCGGCCGCTCGAACTCGGCCACCACTTCGCGCAGGATGTGGATGCTCTCGGCCTCGAGCGCGCGCAGGTGATCGAGGCGCGGCGCTAGCGCGACGTCCATGTCCATTGGCAGGGTAATAGTCGACATCCCATTTGGCCAATACAAGGTCGGCAAAACAAAAAGCCCGGGGATTTGCATCCCCGGGCTTTCGATCTCTACGCGTTGTCAGGAGTCTTGGCTGGTCCGTTTCTCCTACACCGTGACCGAGAGCGCGGGGACCTTGCGGGTCCTTATACAGCAACAAGCGCACGGACAACAGCAGAGTTGCGGTCACGGAACCCAAATTCTCGCCTCACCTGTGAGCGGAAGTCAATTCGCGAGTCGACTCGCCGAATCGCGGGCTCGATCGCGCCGGTAGCCTCGAAGTGCGGGTAGAGTGATGAAGGATGCTCACGCGGAAGTCGAAATACGGGCTGAAAGCGCTGCTCGGTGCTCGCCGAGGAGGCTGACCAGCGGGCCGGTGCTCATCTCGGAGCTGGCCGACCGGCAGAAGCTTCCGAAGAAATTCCTCGAAGCCATTCTCCTGGAGCTGAAGCGGGCACGGCCTGCTGCACAGCAAGAAGGGGAAGGGAGGCGGCTACGTTCCTCGGGCGGCAAGCCAACCGACATCACGGTCGGGCAGGTCATTCGGGTGCTCGACGGTCCGCTCGGCGCTGACGCCCTGCGTCAGTGTGACCGCCTATCGAAAGTGCGACGAATGCCTCGACGAGAAGACCTGTGGTGTCCGCCTGGCCATGAAGGAGGTCCGCGACGCGACCGCCGAGATTCTCGACAACACGACCCTGGCCGGCCTGAACGCCCAGGTTGCGCACGGTCCAGCGCTCGCCGAGCCGCGTCGAGGGCCGCCGCACGCTCGCCGCGCGCCCGCCGAAAAACACCTGTAGCCAATTAGTCTACATATTATGTAGACTTCATGTCGCATTGGGCCGACTCTGAAGGTCGGCCCCCTACGCTTTCAGATGGTCGGCCCTTACGCTTTCAGATGTCGCCACTCTGTCGCATGCGCTGTTGTCGCCCCTGGCGCCTGTCGCGACCGACTGCCGTTGTTGTCGGTGCGGGTGCCCCGGGTTGACCACACTGCGTGATTCATCGAGGAGAAGCGTTCATGAGAGTTCGTGAGAGAGTCCGCCTAGCCGCCATCATCGTTCTGTTGTCGCCCGCGGCGCTCGTGGCGCGGGCGCAGCCGCACCATCGCCGGGACCGTTCGCGATTCATCCGCAGCCGCCATTCCGGGAGCCGTCGTCCAGGCGATCAACGGGGCGACCGCCGCCACCTTCGACGCGGTCACCGACGAACAGGGGAGCTACCGACTACCCGCGCTCGTGCCGGGCCGCTACCGCCTTCAGACAATGCTGGATGGCTTCGAGACCGACGACCGTGGAAGTTGTCGTCGAGGTAGGGCCATACGATGACGGTTGCGGTGACACTCGCGCCAGCGCGCATCACCGAAGGCGTCGTCGTGACCGCCCGCCGCATCGAGGAGTCCGCGCAGGAAGTCCCGATTCCGGTGTCGGTGGTCGGCGGCAGCCTCGTCGCCGACGCCGGCGCCGTTCAACGTGAACCGCCTGAAGGAGATCGATCCCCACCGTGCAGTTCTATTCGACCAATCCGCGCAACTCGGCGATCAACATCCGCGGCCTGGGCGCGCCGTTCGGGCTCACCAACGACGGCCTCGAGCCGGGCGTCGGTCTCTACATCGACGGCGTCTTCTACGCCCGGCCCGCCTCGGCGACGCTCGACTTCCTCGACGTCGATCAGATCGAAGTGCTGCGCGGGCCGCAGGGCACGCTGTTCGGCAAGAACACGACCGCCGGCGCCATCAACGTCACGACCGCGCAAGCCGAGCTTCACGCCGGAGACCGACTTCGAGCTCAACTACGGCAACCTCGGATTCGTTCAGGCGAAGGCGTCGGTCATCGGGCGCCTCTGGCCGAGAAGGTCGCCGGCCGGCTGTCCTTCTCCGGCACCAGCGCGGAACGGCACGGTGTTCAACGTCAAGCAGCAGCACGACGTCGAACGATCTCGAACAACCTGGGCGTTCGGGGCCAGGTCCTGTTCGCGCCCTCGGACGCGCTCGCGATCACGGCGACGGTCGATCACACGCGGCAGCGCCCGCGAGGCTACACGCAGGTGGTCGCCGGCGTCGCGCCGACGCTGCGCGCCGCGAACCGGCAGTACGCGCAAATCGCGGCCGATCTCGGCTACGCCCCTCCGAGCTTCAACGCGTTCGACCGGCTCACCGACATCGACACTCCGCTGCGGTCGTATCAGGATCTCGGCGGCTCCGCGCTCGACCGTCGACTGGAAGCTCGGGCCGGGCCGGCTGAACTCGACGACCGCGTGGCGCTACTGGGACTGGGATCCCGTCGAACGACCGCGACTTCATCGGCCTGCCGGTGACGACGATCTCGGCCGGCCCGTCGAAGCAGCGGCAGTGGACGCAGGAGGTCCGCTACGCCGGCGACGCTGTCTCCGCGGCTGAACTTTGTCGCCGGCGCGCTTTGCGTTCCGCCAGACGCTCGATTCGGACCCGTCGTTCAAGCAGGAACAGGGCTCGGCGGCGGCGCGCTTTCTCCTGGCGCCGAGCGCGGCGGCGGCGACGCCGGGCCTGCTCGACGGGTACGGCTTCAATCAGTACGTTGCATATCGGGAACGTCAGCGCAGCGGTGTTCGGCCAGCTCGCATGGTCGGTCACCGATCGGCTGCGCCTGCTGCCCGGCCTCCGGTTCAACTACGACCAGAAGGACGTGGACTTCGACCAGCAGGTCTACGGCGGACTGCAGACGACCGATCCCGCGCTGATCGCGCTGCAGCGATCGATCCTTGCGCCGCAGGCATACGGCTGACGTCGAGCGACACCAACGTCTCGGGTCAGATGACCGTGGCGTACCAGGTCGCCACGACGCGTCAACACCTACGCGACGTATGCGACCGGCTTCAAATCGGTCGGCCTCAACCTGAACGGCGTGCCCGACCGACGCGTTGAACCGGCCGGTCCTGTCCGCCGCGACCGTCAAGCCGGAAGACGTGCGCCACGTCGAGGTCGGCGTGAAGACCGACTCCGTTGCGCGGGGTGACGACGAACCTCAGCGCCTACGACACGGAGATCAAGGACTTCCAGGCGCAGGTCGATGAACGCGAGCGTCGGCGTGCTTCGCGGCTATCTGGCCAATGCCGAGAAGGTCCGCGTCCGCGGCGCCGAGTTCGACGGCAGCGCCAGGCGTGAGCGCAACGTCTCGTTCTACGGCTCGGCCGCGTTGCACCGACGGCCGCTATCTCTCCTTCCCGGACGCGCCGCCGCCGCTCGAAGAAACCGGCGGTCCGTTGTTCAAGGACGTCTCGGGTTCGGTGCTGCCCGGCATCTCGAAATGGGCGTTCTCGCTATGGCGGCGAGTACGCACATCCGGGCAGCTTCATCGGTCGGCCAGGGCGAGTTCTTCGGCGCGCTCGACAGCAGCCTATCGGTCCTCGTTCTCGTCGAGCGCCAGCTACTCACCGTATCTGGTCGTGCCGGGCTATCCCGCTGGTCAACGCCCGTCTGGGCTTCCGCGCGGCCGAACGGCTGGACACTGTCGATCTGGTCTCGCAACCTTCTCAACAAGGACTATTACGAGCTGCTGACGCGCGGCACCGGGCAACACGGGCCTCGTATGTCGGGCAGCCCGGGAACCCCGGACCGCCGGCGTGACGCTGCGCGTTGCGCTCAAATCCCGCTAGGATCCAGTGGACCATGCGGCAGGTGCGCTTCCGTCTCGTCCGGGTCTCCTGCCTCGGCAGAGGCGGGTCCTTTCGGACCCGCCCCCACGCAAGCCTGATCGCAGCCTTCTGATTGTCCTTGGCGCCGTAGGTCTGCTCATGGCGATCTACGCGCTGCCGACGCCGCCGCCGCTCGAACGGGGCGGCAACGTCATCCCGCTCACCGCCGCACGGCAAGGCCTGCCTGGCCATCATGGCGTTCGCGGTCACGCTCTGGGTGACCGAAGCCGCTGCCGTTCGCCGCCACGTCGCTGCTCGTCGTCCTGCTGATTCCGGCATTCGGCGTCGCCGACTTCCGCGCGGTCGTGCGCGCCAGCTTTGGCGACCCGGTCATCACCTTCTTCATCGGCGTCCTGATTCTCGCGGCAGGCGTTCACGCAGTCGGGCCTTGGCACGCGGCTCATCGTACCTCGTGCTGCTGCGGGTCGGCACGCGCACCGATCGCGTCGCTGCTCGGCTTTCTCGTCGTCGGCACGCTGATCTCGATGTGGATTACCGACATGGCGGTCGCGGCGATGCTGCTGCCCCTCGGCGTCGGGCTGCTGAACGACGCAGGCCTGCGAGCCGGGCAGAGCAACTTCGGGCGCGCGCTGATGATTGCGCTGCGCGTTCGGTCCGCTGATCGGTGGCATCGCCACGCCCGGCGGGCACCGCGGCGAACCTCGTGGCCATCGCGCAGCTCAAGCAGCTGGCGGACGTGGACGTGTCGTTCTCGCGATGGATGCTCTCGGCGTGCCGGCGTCGCTGCTGATGATTCCGTTCGCCTGGCGGATTCTTCTCTGGCTGTTTCCGCCGGAGATCGATCGGCTGCCCATCAGCACCGACGATGATTCGTGCGCGGCTGCGCGAGCTCGGCCCGCTGCGCCGCGCGAGAGCCGCACGCTCGCTCGTCGTTCGCGGTGGTCGTCGCGCTCTGGCTCTTCACGTCGCTGCCGGTCGAAGCCGGTCGGCCTCGGCGCCGGGGTCGCGCATGTTTCTTCCCGGCATCCAGCGTGCTGTCGTGGAAGGAAGCGGAGGCGCACGTCGACTGGGGCGGCATCATGATGATCGTCGCCGGCCTGTCGCTCGGCCTCGCGGTGTTCGACAGCGGCGCCGCGCGGTGGCTCGCGTGGGTGCTGCTCGGTCAGATCACGTCGGTGCCCGACGCTGCTTCGCCCGTTCGTCATCGTGCTCGCCGTCGCCGGCCTGCACCTGCTGTTTTCGAGCAACACGGTGACCGCGAGCATCATCATTCCCATTCTCGTCGCGCTTGCCGACCGACCTGCACCTCGATCCGTGGACGACCGTCGCGCCGGCGCGCGTTCACCTCGTCACTCGCCTTCATCGCTGGTCAGCGAGGGGCCGACGACGATCATTCCGTATTCGGCGCCGGCTACTTCTCGATCAGCGACATGGCAAAGGCGGGAATCGTGATGACGCATCGCCGCCGCGGCGTGCGTAGCGGCGACGCAGTGGGTCGAGCGGACGTTATCGCACACCCCATCGCGCAAGCGTGCGCGATGGGGACCCCGTCTATGTCTTGATTTGCGTGCGGTGCATGACGCGCCGGCTGCCCGGATCGAACGCGTCGCGGCGGTGCATGACGCAGCGGTTGTCCCAGAGCACCAGGTCGCCGGCGCCGCCACTGATGGCGCCACGTCAGCGCGTCGCCGGTGGCGCGCGTCCCAGATGCGATCGAGCAGCGCGTTGGATTGCGTCGAGCGGCAGCCCCTCGAGCCACGCGTTGCGGCGCCGGCCGAGATAGAGATGCCGGCGTCCGGTTTCGGGATGCACGCAGACGAGCGGATGGAGCGTGCCGGGCGCCGTGCGCGGGTCGTCGCTCGGCGTGACGCCGGCGCGAACGTATCCGCCGCTGTTGTAGCGTGCCGTCATGCTTGACGCGCAGGCGTCAGCGCGGTCGCGCGCAGAGTCCTCGGGAAGCGCACTCCCACGCGCCGTACATCGTGCAGAAGCTCGTGTCGCCTCCGCTCGGCGGGACTTCGAGCGCGTACAGGGCGCTCGCCTTCGGCGGATCGGGCAGATACGACATGTCGGTGTGCCAGACGGCTTCGCCGGCGCCGAGGCTGCCGATGGCGACGCCGTTCTCGACCGACGTTCGAGACGACGTAGATCTCCGGACATCCGTCGACGAAGCGGCGGCCGTTCTCCTGGATCGGCGCCTGATCGAGTGCGCCGAAGCGGCGGCTGAACGGCAATCAGGTCCGGCGTCGGAGAGCTGCTGATCGCGCACACAGGACGACGGCGTGATCGAGCCACGCGCTGATAGATGGCGCGCGAACGCCGCATCATCGATGACGCGGAGATCGACGCCGCGGATCTCGGCACCGAGCGCGGCGCCAGTGGGCATCACCTCGAGGACTGCGGTTGCGGCCATGGCGGATTACGAGGAAGATATCAAATTCTGCGAATTTACGAATTTACAAATTTACGAATTCAGATTGGTCGAGTCGTAGATTCGTAAATCCGTAAGATTCAGGGAACCGAGGATGGACTCTCAGGCCATAGCTCTCGTCGGCATCACGCTGTTTGCCGCGACCGTCAACGGCGCGCTGGGATACGGCTTCTCGTCCGTTGACGGTGCCGGTGGCGCTGTTGTTTCTCACCAACCGCGTGCTGAACCCGGCGCTCGTGCCGATCGAGGTCGTGCTCAACGCGCTACGTCCTCTGGGTCAATCGCGGTTCGATTCCCGTCGTCTGGCGCCGGACGATGCCGTATCGTCGTGGCGCTGCTCCTGGCGTCGTCGTCGGCACGCTGGCTCGTGTCGGCGGTCAACCCGGACTGGTTGAAGTTCATCACGCTACATCACGCTGCTGCCGCTCATCCTCCTGCAGGCCGCCGGTTTCCGTCGCCCGATTCAGTCGGAGCGAGCTGCGGGTCTACGCGTTCGGCGGCGGGCTCGGCGTGCTGTACTCGATGACGACCATCTCAGGACCGCCGCTGGCCGTGGCGTTGAGCAACCAGGGGCTGGCGAAACAGGAGTTCCGAGCCGCGCTCGGGATCATCCGTCTGGCCGAGTCGAGCATGACGGCCGTCGCGTATGCGTGGGCGGGACTCTACTCGCGCGAGCAGCTTTGCGCTGATCCCGCTGATTCTCCCGAGCCTCGCGATCGGTGTCCCACATCGGCGCGCAGCTCATTCGCCACCTCAGGCCGGAGACGTTCCGGCGCATCTGCATGAGTTTCGACGCGTGGGTGGTCGCGTTCGGGATGTGCGAGCCTGATTCGGACGCTGCACCTTGGCGAGCAGACTCCGCGGCGTACCTGAGTTCGTCGCCGGTCGTCGTGTTCGACATCTGGCTGCTCGTATCGCTTCTTCTCCGGGCCGCCAGCGAACCGAGCCCAATATCTTTCGTGACGCTAGCCTGCCCGCTCCACGATGACCGCGATCCCCTGACCGACGCCGATGCACATCGTCGGCCACGCCGTAGCGGGCCTTGCGGCGGCGGAGCGCGTGGACGAGCGTCGCCATCATGTCGAGAGCCTGACGACCCGAGCGCGTGGCCGAGCGCGATGGCGCCGCCGTAGATGTTCACCTTCGCCGGGTCGAGCTGCAGGTCGCGCATGCAGGCGATCGACTGCGACGCGAACGCCTCGTTCAGCTCCCAGAGATCAATCTGATCGACGGTGAGGCCGGCGCGCGTCAGCGCCTTCGCGCGGCGGGCACCGGACCGATGCCCATCACCGACGGATCGACGCCGGCGACCGCTGACGTGACGACGCGCGCGAGCGGTGTGTGGCCAATGCCGCATCGCCGCCGACGACCAGGAGCGCGCCGAGGCGCCGTCGTTGATGCCGCTCGCGTTGCCTGCGGTCACCGTCCCGCCGGCGCTGAACGCCGGCTTCAGCGCCGCGAGCTTGTCGGCGGACGCGTCGGGCCGGGGATGTTCGTCCTGCGAAACGACGACCGAGCGGCCCTTGCCACGGGAGACTTCGACCTGGAACGATCTCGTCGTTGAACACGCCCTCGCGCATGGCGCACGCCGCACGCCGCTGGCTCTCGAGCGCGAACGCGTCCTGCTCCTCGCGCGTGATGCCGTATTGCTTCGCGACCTTTTCGGCGGTCATGCCGAGCGAGATGGTCCAGTCCGGCGTTCATCTTCGGGTTGACGAAGCGCCAGCCGACCGTGGAGTCCGCGATCGGCGGCGGCTGACGGTTCCACGGCTCGCCGGACTTGAGCATCACGTACGGCGCGCGCGTCATGCTCTCGACGCCGCCCGCGACGAACGCGTCGCCTTCGCCGGCCTTGATCGCCTGCGCCGCGCTCGCGATCGCCTGCAGGCCCGAGCCGCAGAGGCGATTCACGGTCTGCCCGGGAACGTCGACGGGAAAGCCGGCGAGCAGCGCCGCCATCCGCGCGACGTTGCGGTTGTCCTCGCCCGCCTGGTTCGTGCAGCCGAGGATCACGTCGTCGAGGCGCGCGGGATCGAAGGACACGCGATCGACGGCGCCACGCACGGCGATGGCGGCAAGGTCGTCCGCGCGAACGTCAGCGAGGGCGCCGCCGGCGCGTCCGACGGGAGTGCGAACAGCCGAAACGATCAGAGCATCCCGCATAGCTGCATGCAGGATAACCGGAAGGGCCGGCCGAAGCCGGCCTACTGCTGGGAGTTGGGAGTTGGGCGTTGGGAGTTGGAAGTTGGGAGTTAGCGATCTACCAGCCGAATTGAACGGCCAGGTTCGCGGTCGGCCCGTTGAGACGATCGCGCGAGGACGTCGGCATTCGGCCGTCTCACGGTAGCTCGACACCGCAGCTGACGCCGATCGCCTTGGTGATCGCGCGCCGAGATGTTTGCCTGCGGCTCGACCACGAAAAAGTCGTCGCGCGCGATGACGCGGACCGGGCGCGTCTGCAATGTGCACGGGCACCGGCGCGCGCGTCGAAGGCTGGACCCGCGGGTCCGTGACGCCGAACCGGATGTCGCCCCCGTCCACCGTCGACGCCCGGCTGCGCGACGATGCCCGTGGGGCGATGTCGAAGCCGAGCGTGGCGGTGCCGCCTCCGGCGAGGCCGCGTCCGCCGAAGCGAATCCGCCCGAACTCGCGCGACTGCCAGCCGACGACCACGCCGCCGTAAATCATCTTGAAATCGCGCGCGTCATTGGTCAGCCAGTAGGCCGCGCCGCCGATCAGCAGCGTGTTGTCGATCAGCCGTCCGCCGTAGCGCGCCGGCGAAGCTCCCGGTGCGGTCGTCGAGGTCGGTGACCTTGAAGTCGGGCGCCAGCACCCAGCCATCGTGAATCCGCTCGAGGACGAGCGGCCCGTTGCGTCGGCGCCGGTGGATTCTGCGCGTGCGCAGCGGACGCCAGGAGCAGTGCAGCAGCGAGCAGGAAGAGTGTTGCGCATGTCGCCCCTACGGTTGCCTCGTCAGGCTGATGTTGACGGTGGAGGTCTCACCGGGCCTCGCAGTGATGTCCGTCTGATACGTGCGATAGCCCTCGCGCCGCACCTCGACATGATGCACGCCCGGTGCGACCTGGACGACGAGCCGGTTATCGCTTGCCGATCCGTCCCAGCGCTCGCCGTCGATCAACACCTCGGCGTTGGCGGGCTGCACGCGAATCGAGAGCGACGCTGCATCCGATCGATTGCCGGGGGCCGGTGGCGGTACGCCGCGGTGGCGGACCTTCGGGACGCTGGCCCGGAACGCCGCGAGGCGGCTGCGAGCGGATACACGTTCGGTCCCGCCTGCGATGGCGCACCCGGTGCGCCCTGCGGCGGTGGTGGCAGGCTCTGCCGGCCGCGGTTCCGGTGCCTCGCCGGGCCCGAGCGGGACCATCGTGTACCGCAGCCGGAACGTGCCCGTCGGCTGCAGGTAGAATGCGCTGACGGACCGTCACGGAATCCGTCGCGATAGAGCGTGACGTCATGCGCGCCTGGCTCGATGTGCAGCCGCTGGAACATGCCGTCGAAGTCGTCAACGGTGCCGGCGTAATAGTTGTCGATGTAGACCTCGGTGTCGCGCGGCGTCACCTGGAGCCGCAGCGCAGCGCCGCCGTCGAACCGCGCCGTAGCCGTATCCGATCTGCGATACGGATACCAGTAGAAGGGCCGGTAGTAGTAAGGGCTGTAAAACGGATCGAAGTAGAAGGGGTCGTAGAACGGACGGTAGATGCGGGCGGTAGTAGCCGGCCGGCCGACGACGACGGACACCCGGGCGCGCGGTGCGACGACGCGCACGCCACCGCGGGCCCGAACCTGAGCGTCAGCGTGACCGCCCCACAGGATTCCCACTGCCAGCGACGACGGCGAGCGGGAGAAAGGGTGACTTTCACGAAAGTCCCTCCGGGAGTTATCGCGCCAAGCGCGAACCAGCGAACGCAGCGCGCGAAGGCCGAAGGCAATGGCTGTGCCGTTTGCGACGCGCAGAAATCGCCGAAATTCAGATCACGCCGCGCCGCGCTCGTCGTCCTTCGGTGACATCGCGCTGTCCGCGGTGTAGGGCGGGCCCTGACGATCGAGCGGCAGGAGGATGTCGAACACCGCGCCTCCCTCGTTGTGCGCGGCGATGGTGCCGCCGTGGCGCTCGACAATGGCCCTGACGATCGAGAGGCCGAGTCCGCTGCCCCCGCCGCCTTCCGCGCGCGCATCCGCCTTGTAGCAAGCGATCGAAGATGAGCGGCAGGTGTTCAGCGCGGAATGCCGGTGCCGCTGTCGCGCAGGCGAAGCCGCACGCGCGTTTCCGGCCACGATCGGCGGACGACGACGATCTCGCCGCCGTCCGGCGTGTGTCGCAGCGCGTTGGCCGCAGGTTCTGCAGCGCCTGCTCGAGCCGATCCGGATCGCCGTACACCGTTTCCGCGCCCTGCGCGATGTTGGCCACGAAGCGTGATGCTGCGCGGCGGTCAGCTCGCGCTCGTGGCGCGCGTGGACGCGCTCGAACAGGGCTCATGCCGGCACCTGCTCGCGGCGGAACGTCCGCGCCGCCGCCTTCGAGCCGCGCGAGGTCGAGCAGGTCGCCGATGATCCGCTCGAGCCGATGCGTCTCGTCGTCGATGATGCGCAGATAGCGGTCGCGCGTCGCGTGATCGAGCGTCAGCTCCGGCATCGACGAGCGTCTCGATGTAGCCGCGCATGGCGGTGAGCGGCGTCATCAGCTCGTGCGACACGTCGGCCAGCAGCTGGCGCCGCGCCTTGTCCGGATGCCTCGAGCGCACGAGCGCGGTTGGCGAGCTCGTCGCCCATCTCGTTGAACGATCGCGCGAGCGCCGCCACCTCGTCGCCGCCGCGATCGGGCGCGCGCGCGGTCATGTCGCCGGCGCCGAAGCGGACGGTCGCTTCCTGCAGCTGCCTCATGCCTGCCGCGCGCGCGGGCCGAAGACGAACAGCGCAATCAGCGCCGAGCCGACGACCAGCACGCGATCCGCCGACGAGCGCCATCGTCGGCGCCAGCTCGCGGACGACCATCCCCATCGGCGGCCGTCCGAGCAGCACGGCCACCGTGCCGACCGGGACGCCATCGACGAAGACCGCGGCGAACTCACCGAGGCTGGAACGGTGGCGGCCCGCCGCGGACCGGTCGTCATCGGTCCGGCGCGGGACGAACACGCGGCCGCGGGCCGGGAGCTCGCCGCGCGACATCTCGCGCCGCAGCGCGTTGCGCACGTCGTCCGGGATTCCGACGGGATGATTGGACAACCTCGCGGCCGTCGCGCATGAGCACGATGAACGGCTGGAAGACGTTCAGTGCTGGTCCTGCACGTAATCGTCGATGTCGAGCGTGGGATCGGTGTCGAGCGCGGCGCTGAGATCCGAGGCGACGAAGCACCGCGAGCCGCCGCGGCGAGGTCGCCGGCATCGAGCCCGGCAATGCGGTCGCTCGTCTAGATGAAGAGCGCGCCCTGCGCGACGAGCATCAGCGCCAGGAAGCGCGACAAGGCCGACCGCGATGCGCCAGTAGAGGCTGCGATACCAGACGGTTCCCGCCCCGAGCGACTCAGACATCTGCTGCTTTGTAGCCCGCGCCCCACACGGTGAGAATGACCTGCCGGCTCGGCCGGGTTCTTCTCGATCTTCTTCCGCAGCCGCTTGATCAGCGTGTCCACGCTGCGGACCGGTCACGATAGGTCTCGTCCTTCCAGACGCGGCTCAGGAGCGCTTCGCGGCTGAACACGATACCCGGGCTCGCCAGCAGGACGTAGAGCAGCTGGAACTCGTTCGTCGTCAGCTCGACGTCCGTGTCTTCCACGCGCACGCGCCGCCGCGCCGGATCCATCTCCGATGTGCTTGTAGGTGATGGGCCGTGCCGTTTCCTTCGTCGCGCCGGCGTCACGAGCGGACGCGGACCGCGGCGGAGCAGCGCGCGCACGCGCGCGACGAGCTCGCGCACGCCAAAGGGCTTGGTCAGGTAGTCGTCCGCGCCGCTCTCGAGGCCGACCACCTTGTCAGATTCACTCGCGCCGCGCCGTGAGCATCATCACCGGGACGTCGGGATTTTCAGACTCGCGCCGGATGGCGCGGCAGACCGATGACGCCGTCGAGGCCGGGCAGCATCACGTCGAGAATCACGAGGTCGAAATGGCGGTTGCGCGTCAGCTTCAGCGCGCTCTCGCCGTCGCCACACGGCACGCACTCGTAGATTCTCGAGGCCCAGGTGCAAACAGAACGAGCTCGCGGATGTTCGGCTCGTCCTCGACGACGAGGACTGCGGGACGAGGCGCGGTCGCGGCTTCCATCGTGCGGCTTGGCCCGCCGACGGCGGCGGACGGCTCAGCTCGCCGAAGTGTAGCTTGCCCGAGCGGATCTCGTCTTCCATGCCCGTATTCCATCCCAGCTGAGTGATCCGCCCGTTGACGCGTGTGTGAAGAAACCGTGGCAGGCTCGCTGCGCCAGCGCGAATATGTCACGATCGCGACATCGGCGAGCCACGCGAATCGGTCGAATGGAGTGCAATGAAGACGGATGGCCATGAACAAACGCCTGCTGACATCATCGTTCTTGCTGTCGTTGCTCGCCGGCGGCGGCATCTACTACTCGCGCGCACAACGCGGCGCGAAGCGCCGACGCCCGTGACGGCTGCCGTCACCCGCGGCGACGTCGTCGCGAAGGTCGATGCGACCGGGCACGCTCAGCGCCGGTGACGACGGTGCAGGTCGGCAGTCAGGTGTCCGGCACGATCAAGGCCCTCCACGCCGACTTACAACTCCGAGGTGAAGAAGGGGCAGGTGGTTGCCGAGCTCGATCCATCCCTGTTCCAGACGCAGGTCGACCAGGCACGCTCGACGCTGATCGAAGCTGCAGGCTGACGGCGACCGCGCGCGAAGGTCGAGGCTCGACGATGCGACGAGACGAAGCCGCGTCGGGCGCAGGAGCTGTACGACCAGAAGCTGATCTCGCGCAACGACCTCGAGACCGCGCAGTCGACCGCCGCGCAGGCCGAGGCGGCGATCAAGTCGCGCGCAGGCGCATGGTGACGCAGGCGCGCGCCGTCGCTGAATCAGAACCAGGTCAACCTGGGGCACACCATCATCACGCGCGCCGATCGACGGCATCGTCATCTCGCGCAGCGTGGACGTCGGGACAGACGGTTGCCGCCAGCATGGCGAGCGCCGACGCTGTTCGTCATCGCGCAGGACCTGGGGCACATGCAGGTGAGCGCGAGCATCGACGAATCGGACATCGGCCGCATCGCGGCCGGGCAGGCCGGTGACGTTTCGCGTCGATGCCTATCCCACGCAGACCTTCCGCGGCACCGTCTCGCAGGTCCGCCTCGAGCCGAAGACCGATCAGAACGTCGTCAGCTACACGACGATGATCGACGTGCCGAACCGAGGACCTGAAGCTGAAGCCGGGCATGACCGCGAACGTGACGGTGCAGATTGAAATGAACGAGAACGTGCTGCGGGTGCCGAACGCGGCGTTGAGATTCAGGCCCGCCGGTCAGGAGGCGGGGCGCAGGGGGCAGGGGGCAGAGGGTTCGCGGCGCCGGGGCGGCCGGTTCGCAGGTTCGCCCGACAGCCACGAGCGGCAGCGGAAATACGCCGAGGACATTCGGCGTGGGCGGCGGCGATCAGATTTCGGCGCGTGTATCGTGCTGCGCGATGGCCAGTTCATTCCGTGCGCGTGCGCACCGGCGTAAGCGACGGGGCCATGACCGCGATTGTCGATGGGGATCTGAAGGAAGGCGACCAGGTCGTGACCGGCATGGCTCAGCCGGGCGTGGCGGCGGCAGACGACCACCTCGTCGCCGCTGATTCCGTTCGGCCGGCGCGGCGGCGCCAACGCGAACGCCAATCGCGGCGCGGGCGCGGCCGCGGCCGCCGGCGCGCGGCGGAGCAGGACGATGAGCGGCCAGGGCGGCGGCGACCCTCGAGATCCGCGGTCGGTGATTGCCGTTCGCGAGCTGGCGAAAACCTACGACCTCGGCGAGCTGCGAGGTGCAGGCGCTGCGCGGCGTGTCGCTCGACGTCGCGCCGGGCGAGTTCGTCGCGCTCACCGGCCCGTCGGGCTCGGGCAAGTCCACGTTCATGCACCTGCTCGGCTGCCTCGATCGTCCGACCGCGCGGGCAGCTACGTGCTGAACGGCAGCGACGTCGTCGACGCTGTCGATCAGCGCGACCTCGCGCGCGGTGCGCAACACCGAGATCGGGTTCGTCTTCCAGGGCTTCAACCTGCTGTCGCGCACGTCCGCGCTCGAGAACGTCGAGCTGCCGCTGCTGTACGCGCGGCAGCATTCGCGCGTCGGAGCGCCGCGACCGGGCCACCGAGGCGCTGACGGCGGTGGGCCTGGGCGACCGGCTGGCCATCATCCGAATCAGCTGTCGGGCGGTCAGCAGCAGCGCGTCGCCATCGCGCGTGCGCTCGTGAACAACCCGACGCTGCTGCTCGCCGACGAGCCGACCGGCAACCTCGACACGCGAACGAGCATCGAGGTGATGGGCATCTTCCAGCGGCTGAACGTCGAGCGCGGCATCACCATCGTGCTCGTGACGCACGAGGCCGACATCGCCGAGTACGCGACGCGCGTCATCGCGTTCCGCGACGGCGCTGGTCAGAGGCTGACAGCGCCGTCGCGCATCGCCGCGACGCGCCATCGAGGTTGCGCGCGCCTGCGCGGAGCGAGGGCCGCATACGGAGAGCATCCATGTCGCTGCTCGATGACCTTCGTCGTCGCGCTGAAGGCGCTCCGCCGGAACGCGATGCGCACCGCGCTCACCGCGCTCGGCATGATCATCGGCGTCGCCGCCGTGATCGTCATGGTCGCCATCGGCACGGGCGCGAGCGCGTCGATCCAGAACGCAGATTCAGCAGCGCCGGCTCGAACATCGTCATGGTGACCGCCGGGTCCGGCGGCTTCGGCCCGGTGCGCCAGGGCCAGGGCGCGGTCACGACGCTGACGCGCGGACGATGCGGACGCGATCCGGCAGCGAGGTGCCCGGGCATTCGCTACATTTCGCCCGGCCTCAACACGCGGGTGCAGATCGTGGTCGAGCCGCCAACTGGAACACGCAGGTGCAGGGGCACCGGGGCCGACCTCGCCGCGATCCGCTCGTGGCCGCATGCAGTTCGGCAGCTTCTTCACCGACGAGGACGTGACGCGCGCGCGCGCAGGTGGTGGTGCTCGGCTCGGTCGTGCGCGATCAGCTGTTCGGGCGTGGGCGTCGATCCGACCGGCGCGATCGTCCGCATCAAGAACCAGCCGTTCCAGGTCATCGGCGTGCTCACGAGCAAAGGGCAGGCGGCGATGGGGCAGGACCAGGACGACACGGTCATCGTCCCGTACACGACCGTGCAGAAGAAGCTGCTGGGCGTGCAGCACGTGACCAACATCACCGTCTCGGCTGAGGACGGCGTGCCGCTCGACACCATGAGCGACCAGATCGCGGCCCTGCTCCGCACGCGGCACCAGAGCTTCAGCCCGGCACGGACGACGACTTCATGGTGCGGACGCTCGAGGAGATGGCCAGCGTGCTGACGTCGACGACCAGCACGATGACGTACCTGCTCGCCGGCATCGCCGCGGTGTCGCTGCATCGTCGGCGGCATCGGCATCATGAACATCATGCTCGGTGTCGGTGACCGAGCGGACGCGCGAGATCGGCCTGCGGCTGTCCGTCGGCGCGCGCGACGTGGACGTGCTGATGCAGTTCCTCGTGGAGTCGATCGTCCTGAGCCTGCGCGGGCGGCGCCATCGGCATCGCGCTCGGCTTCGGCATCTCGTGCGGCCGTCAGCCGGCTGATGCAGTGGTCCGCGATGGTGACGCCGTCGGCGGTGGCGATGTCGTTCGGCGTCGCGGCGGCGATCGGCGTGTTCTTCGGCTTCTACCCGGCGCGCAAAGGCCGCGCGGCTGAATCCGATCGATGCGCTGCTGCTACAGTAGAGGCGGGTCTTCAGACCCGCCTCGGTGCCGGCGACACAGAAATGTCAAGGATTGACGGGCCACAGCTTCCGTTTCAGATGCCACGTCTGACTCGACGTAGGGGCCGCCTGGCAGGCGGCCGGTTTGAAGGCTCACCCATGGATCGTGTTCGAAAGACCGTTATGACGGCAGGACTCGCTCGCCGCGCTGCGCCGGTGGCGCCGTGGCGCTCCTCGCCCAGGGTGGACAGGGCGTGGCGGGGGCGCCGCTCAGGCCGGGCGGACCGAGGATCCAGGCGGGCGCGGGTTCGCGGCGGGCGCTGCCGCGGGCCGAAGCTCGACCCGAGCGACGCGCAGAAGCTGCAGGTGCGCGACATCATGCAGCGGCGATCGCGCGAGCAGCCTGCGACGACGATGGAAGGCGACAGCGGAGGAGGCGATGCAGGGCGCAGCGCGCTCGGCGATCACCAAGCGGTGCCGGTGTGAGATGAAGCGGCCGTGCGTGCAGGCGTCGGCGGCATTGGGCGCCGTGCAGGCGGATGCGGCCGTCGAACAGGCGCGGCTGCACGCCGATATCTTCTCGATCCTCACCGTCGAGCAGCAGGAGAAAGCGGAAGCGCTCTCGAGGCGCAGGCTCGCGCCGCGCGGGCAGGAGCGCCGTCACGCGCCCCGGGCCAGCCGAAGAGACCCGTCTAGAGAGCTCAGTTCAGGGTGGTCGTCAGCTCGGATGCCCACCTGATGCCGATTCTGACCGCGGCCAGCAACTGGTCGCGGCAGACCGGCTGGCGAGCGCAGGCCACCACCGCCTCGTGCAGTGGCGGGACGTGCGGAACCAGCGGATCACCGCTCGCCAGCACGACCGAGGTCTTCGGCAGTGCTGGCGAATCATCTTCGCCAGCCATACGCCTCGGCCCCGGCAGGTGCAAATCGCAGATCGCCACCGTCGGCCGATTGCTCGCGAGACATGCCGACGGCGTCGGAACGCCGCCACGCGCGCGCCACCCTGTAACCTTGTCCACCAGGATTCGCGCCCAACGTCGAGGACGCCCGGCTCGTCATCAACGATGAGCACCGTGCGCCTTGCGATCGCTCGAGTATTCATGGGCATAAGTTCGGGTCAGGAGGACCGCACAGTTACCGATTGGGAGGCAAAGTCGGGTACATCCATGTACGAACCCGGCGATTCAGTGCAACGGTAGGGGTGGAAGGAAAGGGCGGTCACTGCTTGCGGCGCGACATGCATTCGCAGGCATTCGAGAGCAGCCGCGATTCATCGAGGATGTCGATGTGTCCCCCGCAGGTGCGCGATCGCGCCCTCGGCGCGCAGCTTGTTGAGCCCGACCGTCACCGCGTGGCGTGGGGTCCGCCGACCACCTGCGCGAGCGTCTCGTGCGTGATCTTCAGCGACGGCTGGCCGGACCTGTCGGCCATCGTATCAACAGCCACCGCGCGAGTCGCTGGCGGTGCAGTGGATGCGCGCGCAGGCGACCAGGCTGGAGACTTCGACGAGCTGGCGGCCGACGTGCTCGAGCACCGCCGTGCGCAGGGACTTTGTAGTCGTCGAAGACGCGGCGCAGCGTCTCGACGGGGAGGCGATACCCCCGCGGATTCGAAGAGCGCGACCACGCGGTGCGGATGCCGTGGAATGCTGATGATGCCGCTGATGCCGATCAGGCCTCGGTTCCCCACCAGCGCCACCGCGACCTGGTGTCCCGTGCACACGCCTCGCTCATCCAGCAGAAGGCGCCGGGTGTCGCGGGGAAGAGAGCGCAATCGCCGGGTTCCTCCCGGCGCGGCCAGCGTCTGCCGCGCGGCACGACGACTTGCCCCGCGTCAGAAGGAGGAGGGCCCGTTCGACGTCGGGCAGTTGGGCGAGGAGACGGTTTTCAGGGTGCTGATGGATACCTGTTCGACGCTTGCGCGTCGGGAGAATGACACCTGCCCGCGGCGTCGATGCAGGCATGTATATGTTTGACGCAAATATATTGCTCGCGGTTCTGTTCACTCTACCGCACCTCTTCGACAATTCGGTTTGGACCCTGATCAAGATCGCTGGTCGGCGCGCGTGGTTCATGCGGCGTTCATCTGTGGCTCGATGCGGGGATCGTCGATCTCAGGCGACTTCGGTTTCGTTCTTCGGCCGGTCGATCTCCATGCCGTAGCGCAGGCGTTTGAGGTAGAGCCCTTTTCGCGACAGCCCGAGCAGCTTCGCGGCTCGTCCACGCGCCGGTGGTCTTCGCGAGGGCGGCCTGATCAGTGGCGTGTTCAGGTGCTGGATGGCGGCACCGAGCGGCTGATCGGATCCGGACGACGATCTCGCTGGCCTCGAGCGGGCGCTCCGATGCGGGCACCGTCCGGCGGGACGCGGCGATGGTCGGGCGAGAGGTGCTCGGGCATGAGCACCGCGCCGGGCTCGGCGAGCGCCGCGAGCCGGCGCATCTCGTTGGCGATCTGCCGCACGTTGCCCGGCCACCGATAGAGGATCAGCACTCCATCGTTCCTGGAGAGCCGGAGCTCGCCGCGGCCCATCTCCTTCGCGAACTTCTGCAGGTAGTGGTTCGCGAAGGCGGATCTCGACGCCGCTCGCGCACCGGCGGGATGTGCAGGCGGACGATGTTGAGGCGGTAGAACAGGTCTTCGCGGAACCGGCCCCTGCGCGACGAGCCCGTCGATGTCGGCGTTGGTGGCGGCGAGGACGCGGACGTCGACGCGCTGCGGGTGCGCATCGCCGATCAAGGGTGAACTTCGCCGGACTCGAGGAACCGCAGGAGCTTCGGCTGGATGCCGAGCGTGCTCTCGCCGATCTGTCGAGGAAGAGTGTCCTACTGGCGGCGGCGCGGATCACGCCGGTGAAGTTCTCGACGCGCCGGTGAGCGCCTCCGGTGCCCGAACAGCTGCGCGTCCAGCATCTCTCGCGAAGTGGCGCTGCAGTTGAAGGGGAGGAAGGTCTCGCGCGCGCGCGGCGAGTAGCTGTGAATGAGCCGCGCGAGCACTTCCTTGCCGGTGCCCGTCTCGCCGGTGATGAGCACGGGGATGTT
>ERZ1370068.5992-contig-4992_pt1 | contig 29736 bp, 47 predicted proteins | sample MGYA00561227_ERZ1370068 | MGnify/ENA primary metagenome ERZ1370068 (study PRJEB38410, sample SAMEA6850437) | metagenome | study: Metagenomic assessment of the ecological functions of the soil: analysis of the soil microbiota associated with the...
TTACTTTACGTTCCGGTTACGTATTGCTGCCAGCCTGTCAATTGAATAGTAGACAGCCAGAGCATTAAGCGTTTAGCATCTGGAGCTGGTAGTGCCCCCAGAGGCCGAACGCAACTGGTTTCTTCATGGCATTTCGGCATCCACCTGATGATCACATCTCCCGCGTCGCTCGGGGCGGACGCGTGCCGCCACCTCGCGTTGTGCGTTACTGAGGAACCCAGAGCAGGATTTACCCGCAGGCTCTTACGATTCTTCTTCCGGCCGTATTTCGTAATCGTCCCAGCGCTGCTCGTCACCCTGGCTGTCGGTGGGGGTGTTCTGCTTATTATTGGGTTATCTATTCGGCCCGTATCGATAATTTGCTGCGCGGCGAGGTATTCACGCGCTCAGCCGGCATTTACGCCGCACCGAAATTGATTCGGACCGGTCAGAACATTTCCGCAGAAGACCTGCTCTGTGTACTTGAAGCGGGCCGGTTATGTCGAGCGAAACCAGCAGGCAGACAGCGCCCGCGGCCGTTACAACCTCAGCGGACAAACGTTGGAGATCGATCCCGGCGCAGATTCTGTCGTCGATGGGGCGCGCCCTTTTCAACAACTGCGGGTAGAGTTCGCGCGCGGCGGAAAGTCAATCACGTATCTGACCGACAGGCAAAAACGGCGCCCATCTCGACAAGGCCCAGCTTGAACCGGAGTTGATTAGTTCGGTGACTGGGCGTGAACGCGCCAAACGCCGCGTGATTGGTTTCAATGATCTGCCACCCGATCTGGTCCACGCAATTACCGTCACCGAAGATCGATCGTTTTTCGAGCACTACGGCGTTAATGTCCGCGGCATCATTCGCGCTCTCTTGAGGCGTTATGACAGCGATCCGAATTCACCGATCGCCCGTCAGGGCGGGTCGAGCATCACGCAACAACTGGTCAAAAATCTGCTGCTGTCGCCGGAGCGCACACTCAAGCGCAAACTGTCCGAAGCTTACATGTCGGTGATTCTGGAGACGCGGCTCTCGAAACAGGATATTTTTGCGCTCTATTGCAATCAGGTGTACCTCGGGTCAGCAATCAGGCTTCTCTATCAACGGATTTGGCGAAGCGTGCCAGCGCCTACTTCAACAAAGACGTCACGAATCTAACCTTACCTGAATCGGCTTTTCTGGCCGGACTGATTCGCAGTCCCAACCGGTACAACCCGGCCCATGACATGGAGACCGCACGCTCTCGTCGCAATCAGGTGCTCGAATCGATGGCCGAAACCGGCGTGATTACCGACGAGCAGGCGCGACAGGCAGAAGCAATTGAGCTGAAGCTCGCGCCGGCTAAAGGCCGGATCGATATTTCCGACGCTCCGTACTTCGCTGATTACGTTCAGAACCAGCTCGGTGACTTGATTTCCGGAGAAGGCGCCGATCACTTGCGCATCTACACTTCGGTCGATATGGAGTTGCAGCGCGCAGCTTATTCCGCGGTCACTAAACAACTTACGGCGCTCGACAAAATCGAGGCCAAGCGCGCGCCGGAAGGGACCGTGCAGGCTGCCCTGGTGGCGATGAATGCTCACACAGGTGAGATTGTAGCCATGGTGGGCGGGCGAGATTATTCCAAGAGCCAGCTCAATCGCGTCGAGGCTTTGCGCCAACCGGGGTCGGTGTTCAAACCGTTCGTGTATGCGACTGCTCTGAATACTGCTTACGATCCGATTCCGCGCATTATCACTCCGGCCACCGTCTTTAAGGACGAACCGAAAACCTTCACTTACGACAATCAGGAATATTCGCCGGGCAACATGGGCGATAAGTACTCGATGCAGCCGGTGACTTTGCGCGATGCGATGGTCCACAGCCTGAACGTGGTTACTGTTGATGTAGCCATGGAGGTCACGATCGGCCGGGTGATGAACCTGGCGGCCAAGGCCGGCCTGCCGCGCGTGTCGCGCGCTTATCCGGCGATGGCTTTCGGCACGGCTGAGGCTACTCCATTACAAATTGCGTCCGCTTACACGGCGTTTGCCGCGAATGGAACGCGCACAACCCCGGTGGGAATAACGCGTGTGACTACCGGCAATGGCGCGACCATCGCGCAACCAACTGCGCAAAAGAATGAAGTGCTGCGTCCTGAGATTGCGTACGTCATGACCTCGTTCATGAAAGACGTCGTCAATCGCGGCACGGCGGCGCCGGTGCGCGCGCGCGGTTTCAAATACAACGTGGCCGGCAAGACCGGAACTTCGCGCGACGGATGGTTTGCGGGTTACACGCCTGATCTGGTTTGCGTGGTTTGGGTTGGATTTGATGACGGATCTCAGCTGGGTCTGACGGGCGCTAACTCGGCTTTGCCCATCTGGGCTGATTTCATGAATGCCGGCGCTGGCAACGCACCCGGAATGGGTAGGCGATTGGCAAATGCCCGAAGGCGTCCAGCAGACTGACATCGATCCCAGCCACCGGCGACATTGCCAAAGCCGATTCGACCAGTAAGCGTTCCGAACTCTTTCATCAACGGCACGACGCCCGGATCAGACAGATGGTGAAGGCATCGAGGACGATGGCGCAGGAATCGTCACTGATGAAACTGAAGCCCAACGACAAGAACACTCAGATCAGAACCGGCTGGCTTGCCTGATGTTCAGCCGCCTGAATCTCCAGCGCAAAGCCGACACCAAAAACTGATCCGAAATCGAAACCGCGTGAATCATATGAGTACGAACCTGCGAGCCGGCTGCAGGGAACGATCACGCTCGACATCGATCCGACCACAGGATTGATTGCGGTGGATAGTTGTCCGGTGATTAAGACCAGGACTTTCGCGATTGGACAGGAGCCGAAGAAGTATTGTGGTCCAGAGTATCACAAGAAAGCCGGCGCCGACTCCTCCCGTGGGGACTCGGGCTCGAGTAGTCAACCCCTCAGCCCAGATGACGGCGTTAGAGTACCAACTTTAGTTGGGCCTTTTGTTTCTTCGGCGGAAGTGCCCGTACTGAAGTCGGTACTCTAACGCCGGCAGCCAAATTAGCGACACTACCCAAAAAAGGCCTTCCCATCCGGTTCGATTTAAGCATTAATTCAAAAGCGCGTCATGACGGTTTCGCTATTTCGATAGCTGAGTGCAACGTCTCAATCGCCAACGCCGCCGCGTGCCGTTTCTGCGATGACAAACCGCCGAGCGCCTCGGCGAGTTGATTCCGCGTCAACTTCATCGCCTCCACGACCGACATTCCTTCCAGCATCTCCGCGAGTACTGATCCGCAAGCAAGCGTCGGCGGACATCCGTAGGCGAGAAAACGCGCTGCCTCTATTCGATCACGCTGTGAATGCGCAAACTCAGGCGCAGCCGATCGCCGCAGACGGGATTGATTTCTTCAGCGACCGCGTTGGCGTCTGAAAGTTCTCCGGCGTTGCGCGGATTTGCGAGATGATCTTTGAAGGTTCTCGAGTAAGACAAAGCTCGTAAATGATGAGTCGAACGATCTCGGGGTGGCTGCGGGTCAGTACCGTCCGCGTCAGCGGATGGGATTAGCACGAATCGAAGGTTCTGCCGATCCATCTGCTTACGCAGATGGTACTGACTCTTCGGCGAGCGTCTTTCGACCGTGCGCCAATGGCGACAACGCGCGTAAGCTCTCAACCGCTCGGGATAACGCACTCACAGGTCTGATCGACGTCGTCCTCGGTATTGTCTTTTGCCAAAGCTGAAACCGGAATTGCCCCGCGGGCCAGCTCTTCGTCTCGACCCAGCGCGCGAATCACCGGAGATGGTTCCAGCGTTCCTGACGAACAGGCTGACCCTGTTGAGACGGCCACGCCCTGCATGTCGAGATGAATCAGCAAGCCTTCACCTTCGATAAATCGGAACGAGATGTTTGAAAGGTGCGGCAGACGCCGATCGCGTTCGCCGTTGAAAACAATGTCTTCAATCCGGGCCGCCAGCCTCGCGCTCAAATCGATCGCGCAGACGGCGCGCGTGTTCGTTGCGCTCATCCATTTCGGCCCGCGCGAGTTCAGCGGCAACGCCGAAGCCTACGATGTTCGCGACAGATTCAGTCCCGGCGCGGCGCTCGCGTTCCTGATGTCCACCAACCTGCTGCGGGAAAATCTTCGTGCCGCGCCGAATGTATGAGCGCGCCCGTTCCCTTGGCCCGTAGATTTTGTGCGCGGACAGCGTCAGCAGATCGCAGCCGAGCGTCTCCGACATCAATCGCGAGTCTGCCGGCGCTCTGAACGGCGTCGGTATGAAACCAAAGCCGACGCCCGTGCTTTTCTCTTCGCGTACGATCTCGCCAATCTCAGTCACCGGTTGAATCGTCCCGATTTCGTTGTTGGCCATCATCACGCTTATCAGAATCGTGTCCGGCCGAATTGCGCCCGCCACGTCGGCCACTCGCACGAGGCCATCGTCGTAAACAGGCAAACGCGTGATCTCCCAGCCCTGCTTCTCCAGATCGATCAACGACGCCACGCACTGAAGGATGCTCGATCGCTGAAACAATAATGTGTTTCCCTGGCTCTGGTGCGCTTCACACAGGCCGCGAATGGCCAGGTTGTTGGATTCAGTCCCGCCGGAGGTGAAGACGATTTCATTTGCGCGGGCTTTGATCAGCGAAGCGACCTGGCGACGGGCTTTGTCGACCGCGGCGCGCGCTTCCTGGCCAAACGAATGCACGCTGGAAGCGTTGCCGAATTTTTCATTCAAGAAGGGCAACATCGCGTCGAGAACCCTCCCGTCGAGGGGCGTCGTGGCGCTGTGATCGAGATAGATTCGACGCATGAGTCGTGGTCAGTGTCAGCTGTTAGTCGTCAGGTTTCGGAGGTTTGAGCGACTTTTAGAGCTTGAGCTTAGGTTTTAGTTGATCTCCAGATGCTGCTCTAAATATAAGACTCTCAGCCAACAACCCTGACAACCGACAGACTGACAACCGGCGCCGGTCGCTTAGCGCATCAGACATCCGATTGGCGGCAGATTGTTGCCACCTGCGCTCCAGTGTTAGCATTTTGACGCGATAACGCCGGGGCCAGCAAGTAGACTCGCTCTCGGATTTTGATGCTCTCCCTTCCGCAGAGGCCGAATCCATGGAACAATTGATGGTACTATGAAGGTTGAAAGCACTGTGACCGTGGCCGGCAGAAAGGTTGAACAATGAAGAAGTCCTCAGAAACAGTTTAGCTCTTCTTTCGCTTTCACGCTCCTCGCGCCCTGCTCAGTTTGGGTTCAAGGCAAGCGCCCAGGATCCAGTGGTGACTGCGCTGATGCGTGGTTACCGGACCGGTTATTCGGACGGCTACCAGACGGGCGTCGGTGACAAGAGTGCGAATGCGCCAAAGGAATATCGCAACAAGGCCGAATACGATCGCGCCGATCGTGCCTTACAACGCGAGTTGGGGAGCGCTCGAAGAATATCGCGACGGTTACCGGCAGGGATTTGAAGTCGGCTACGGTGCGGGTTACGACCGCCGGCCGTTTGACTCAAGCTATTCCGGCCGATCTGCGACCGCCGGACCGAGGACAACACGGCCCAGTATCCGATCGATCAAAACAAATCGCCTGCAGATACCAACAACCAAAACAAAACGCCGGTAGATAACACCAACAACGGCTCTGGAACCGAGCCTGGCAACGGTATCCATATTCCGCGCGACACAATCCTTGCTGGTCGAGTTGCTCAATGAAATTTCTACTGAGATCTCGCAGCAGGGTGATCCATTCCAGGCACGAGTGGTTGATCCCCAACAATACAACGGCGCAATCCTCAGAAGGTCACATCGCGCAGCTCAACCGGCCCGGAAAAGCGAAAGGTAAGGCGCAGCTTCAGTTGGCTTTCGAGCAGATAAAGTTTCCTACCGGCCAGGCTGCGAAAATCAGCTGGACAGGTCATTGAAGTGATTCCGAACGGCGGCAGCCAGGGCGTCGGCAAAGTAGACTCTGAGGGCGGAGTCCAGGGCGAGAGTTCCACCAAACGCGACGCCGGCAAAATAGGAGTGCCCGCCGGCATTGGCGCCGTGTTGGGGGCAATTTTTGGCGGCGGCGCCGGAGCAGCAATCGGCGCCGGCATTGGCGCCGGCGTGGGAACTGCCGGTGTGCTGACATCTCGCGGCAAAGATCATGCGACTGACTCAGGGTCAGCAGCTACGAGTTCGCACCGCCGCCGACGTGGAAGTTCAACTATAGACTAGTTTCGAGTTTCGGGTTGTGCGAGTTCGAGTTAACGTTCCGGCGTTACGGTTCTGAACTCGAAACTCGAAACCAGAAACTCGAAACTCGCTTCGTTATGCCCATCATCACGCTGCTAACCGATTTCGGAACGCAGGATTATTTTGTCGGGCGCGATGAAAGGAGTGATCCTCTCGGCTAATCCCGCGGCCGCTAATCGTGGACATCACGCACGACGTTCCGCCTCAGGACATTCGCGCGGCAGCCTTCAATCTGCTCGCCACTTACAAAGATTTTCCCTCCGGAACAATTCACGTAGCCGGTTGTCGACCCGGGCGTAGGCTCCAATCGCCGTCCGGTACTCGTCGAATGCGCAGAGCAGCTGTTTGTGGGACCGGACAATGGATTGTTCAGCTGGATCTGTCGAACGCGAAGGACATTTTCTCGCGCGACATCTGACGAATGAAGAAGTTCTTTCGAGCATCCGCAAGAGCGCGACGTTTCACGGTCAGGGACGTATTCGCTCCGGTTGCCGCAGCGCTTCGAGAGGAGTCGCCGCGGAAGAATTTGGACCGGTGATCGACGACGCCATCGAACTTGAGTCGTTAATTCCCACGACCGTTAACGACGACGGAACACTCGAGGCCTCGATCATTCATATCGACAGGTTTGGTAACTGCATAACCAATCTCACCACCGAACATCTGACAGATGATGTTAATCGCCGGGTCAGACTGATTGTGAATGACCATGTGGTAACTTCCATGCGAAAATTCTTCTCGGAGGAAGCCGATGCTAGGCGAGTCGTTATTCATGATTCCCGGCAGTGCCGGCTTTATCGAAATAGCGGCGCAGAACTCGTCGGCCGCTTCGATTTTGAACGTCCGACGCGGGCAGTCGATAACCTTACAAACCGGCGCGCAGGGCGCGTGAAATAAATGTCTTTGATGCGCCATGATGCTCGCTTGTCACTCGCTTATCGCTCTGTTATCTTCGACTCACAAAACAACTTGAAGGACAAAATGCATGGATAAAGCTAAGGGTAGTTCTGCGGGCAGCGCGGTCGCCACGGGACTCAGAGGCGTGGTCGCCGCCGCCTCATCGATCGGCGACGTTAATGGCGAGAAGGGCGAGCTGATTTATCAGGGCGTCAACATCCACGACCTCGCCACCAAATCAACATTCGAAGAAGTTGTCTTTCTGCTGTGGAACGGGCGCCTGCCCAAACGGCAGAGCTGGATGGATCTGAAACAGAACCTGGCTGCGTCTTATGAACTGCCAGCAGGAAATCATTGAACTGATCAAGGGCATGTGCGCGCGCGCGTTCCCAAGCAGCGCCGATCCGATGGATCGCTTGCGCACCGTTGTCTCGGCCCTGGCCATGTTTGATCGAAGAGACGCGCGATCTCTCCCGCGAGGCCAGCATTCAGCGTCGGCGACTCGTCTGACGGCGCGGTTTCCGACGATCGTGGCCGCCATCGATCGGGCCCGAAATGATCTCGAGATCATCCAGCCCAAACCTGAACTCGAACATCGCCACCAACTTTCTTTACATGCTGAAGGGCGAAATGCCCGACGAGTTCGACGCGCACGTGCTCGACGTGGCGTTGATTCTGCAGGCCGATCATGAGTTGAATGCTTCGACCTTTACCGCGCAGAGTTGTGGCGGGAACGCTGGCCGACATGTACAGCGCAGTGACGGCCGCGCTGGGAGCGCTTGTCGGGTCCGCTTCACGGTGGCGCCAACACCGCGATTATGAAAATCCTGCTCGAGATTGACAGCGTCGATCGGGTCGAGGATTACGTCAAGGACGCGTTGGCGAAAAAGAAAAAGATCATGGGCTTCGGCCACGCCGTCTACAAGACTGAAGATCCGCGCGCCACCCACCTTGCGTCGCTTCTCGAAGGAGATGGGCGAGCGCAAAGGCAATACGAAGTGGTATGAAATCACCGCGAAGCTGGAAGCGATCATGAAGCGCGAGAAGAACCTGCTTGCCGAACGTCGATGCTTATTCAGCTTCAACCTACTACATGATGGGAATTCCGCTGGATCTCTACACGCCCATCTTCGCGATTAGCCGCATCAGCGGCTGGACGGCGCACATCCTCGAACAGTACGCCGACAACAAACTGATTCGCCCGCGGGCGGAATACGTTGGGCCGCGCAACGTGCCTTACGTGCCGATTGATGAAAGGTGATTCCATCAGGCATATCAAGAGCCTGCTTCGGATTTGCCTAGCCGATGCGGGAAAGCTCCGCTTCCAGGCGAGGCTATTGAGAGCCTCTGCGGCTACGAATCATGCTAACGCTGATCGAGCCCCGCAACGGCGAGCGCACTCGCGATCATCGGGCGGCAAAGCGCAGCTTTTATGCAATCTGATCGCCGGCTTCGCGGCATCAACGATACACTAACTCCGACTCGATCACAGCCATATGTGCCCTCGCAAAGCCTCACCTTGGGCTTAACTCTGATCGCGGCTCCGCAGCTGGCTTGATCCGTCTGAGGTCGGAATTTGCGACCGGTTCCCAAAAACCTCAGACTAAAAAATCGCGCCGAAGCCCTTCCGTTTTGGCGGACACGTGCAATCCTTGAACTGACAGTTCTGGCCGGAAACAGCGTCGCAGCACCACTTCGTACAAACTCCGCTTCCTTTTCCATCAGGACCCGGAAGCCTCAGAACAAGGCCCGCAATTGAAGGTCTCCCGGTCGTCGCGGCTCGCGACCACGCCGCGGCCGGCCGATCGCCCAGCTGCGGAAGGCTGAAAGTAATATCCATTGCTCGTGCGGCTGGAGCTGAAGCTGCAGCGCTAAATCCTGGCAGGTTCATTGGCTGCTCCTCATTGATTGAGACTTGAAGTGATCAACTTAACGACTCAGCGAGGACCCGGCCTCCCGAGTTGATTCAGACTCTAACAATCGTATTCATAAGAGCCGACACATATCGTAAAAGAAGCCTGGCAAAACCATTGCCTTTTGCCTCGCACTCCGAATCACGAAACGAGCGCGCGGAGAATTGCAGAGAATCCGCCGATTGCTCAAGCTGACTGGCTGGCTCCGCACACAAGCTTCCCGTCTGGGCCTTTACAACAGCAGTATCTGAAACTGCGAAAACAGAAACAGTCCAGGATGATGGGCAACTGCGGAATGACTTCCTCTTGCTTCCCATGATTGAGTCTCTGGTAGCTTCGTAGCCACGACTCGGTTTGTTGAGGGGAGGCCTCAGCGGTGAATCCCGGCAAGTGCATGTTTCAAAGTCCTCCGTTTCAATAATTCAATCGCTCGTGCTCGCTTTACGCAGGAGAAATCGGCCCACATGGCGAAGACTGCGGAACGCAGGAGCCATCAGGACATTGCTTCCGGCTACCGCAGCAGGAGCACGTTGGAACTCGGGAAGACGCGTTGCCGAGGGCTCCCACGATAGTTGGCGCATCGTGCAATGTTCCTTTCCAACTAAGCTCGACCGGTTGTGGCCCTCCCTTGATGCTCAACGTAAAGTCGTCCGGTTTCCTGAAGTCACAGTTCTCCTTGCTGGACGATTTCAGCCAACCAGGGGCCGTGATGAGTTCGGCAGAATCCAGGTGGCGGCTGGTGCGCAGAAGCTGCGCTGATCCGAATGCCCTGGTTCTGACGCCGGCAAGCCCAACGACATTGCCGACCATTTGGCTTTTGCGGGAACTCGCATACGCGCATTGGGTAGGTGACAAGACCCGAGTATTCGGTCGTGCACTGACTTTCTCGTTCCAGCGCCGGCCGCACGTTAAAGTCAGACCTCTGATTGCCGGATACACTTCCGCCATACTTGCGTGTGGACGATCCAAGCGATAATTCTGCGTCAAATCCGGGCAGACTCATTGCGCCACCTCCGTACTGGTTCTCCTGATTCAAACGATAAACCGCGAGCAGCCGCTCGATCGAATAAGGCTTGATCGAGCGGACGTCCTGCTTTGCGCGGCGATTTTCCGGCTGGCTAAGCTCGAAACCGCTAAAAGCCGCCCGGATGATGACCAAACGGATCGAGGAGCTGCGGGGGCCTCTCAACCCCACTAAAGCAATTGCCGGTCTCGCAGGCCCGGCAGACCGCCCGTGGCTTTCCGCCAGTTTGGGCGCAATGTTCAAGAATCTCAGGACAGTTCCCGCAGAAGGGAATTGCCGGGACAATCCCTGCATGCGAAGCGGGCTGCTCATTCAGCCAGTACCTGCTAACATTTCCGTGAAACACAGCTTCCGCAGTAAACCCTGGCATGTTCATGTCGTGACCTCCTGGTATTTGATTGAACGATGACAATACTTGGAATTAAGGATCCACGTGCCTTAATTCAGCGCAACAATAATCTCAAATTGACTACAGAAGTGTTGGCCAAATATGCTTCTACAGGTTCTATCGTTCGGACAACACCCTGTGGTGCCACTACAGCAGTGGTGCCTGTTGGGCAGCAGCCCAAGCCACAACATTGAGGCTTTGGTAGCGCAAGAGTGAGTCCCACAGTTACGTGATTGTCCTCCGCCTCCACCTCGTGGCGGCGTGCAACATTCTCCTGTCTCAGTACAAGAGTCAGCATCAAAAACCGGTACAGCTGGATCTTACTGAAGCCACTGGCACAATTAGGATCTCGAACTGTACAAAACGTGCCCTTCAGAACCGCCGCGGATATTCGACCGGCAGTGTCAGCACCTAAGACTGCGGCGACCTGATAGCAGCTATTCGTTTTATAGAGTGTTACTTCTGCGGTAAATCCGCATGTTTTGTGTGATCATTTCATTTCCTTTCAGTCGTTTCCGTTCCTCCGGCAAGCAGGGCGACGGCTTTCCAGCTTAATTCCAGTTCCTTGAGAGCATGCCACTTCGCCCGCGAAGCGTCGGCATTATCCGTACAACAGGTCGCACATATCGCCACACCGGCCGTAGCGTTGGCCGGCCAGCGACATACGAAAGACCTGAGTTGCTTCCAAGAAAACAGGGACCAGCCGATCCGGATGGGGCGCCTAAACACCGCGCGTTGCACTTGGCCAGGGCCTTCGCTTGCGGCACGACCGAGCGAAACTCGTGAACTCATGGACAATCTCTTTGTGTAGTCTCCCGCCGAGAGGCGATTGATCGCGGCCTCAGCCGTGAATCCCGGCAAGGTCATTTAGTTTTTACCTCCTTACTCTTACAGATAAACGTCAGGCGATTTTCTGGTCGCCAGAAACGGAAACTCTGCAGAGTTAATTCATCGACCAAGCGCCAGCCGACCGGATGGTGAATAGGCGGAAGACCGCCGAAGAACCGGCATAATCAAGTCGCTGCCGCCATTCGCGCGGCATCGCAAATAGGATCCGAGATCCGGATCCGACGAGATCCCAAATTGCGAAACAACTCTTGCCGGCTTCCGCCGGAAATCTGTCGAAACCGGTTCCTGGTAGGTGGACGTGGTTAAGCCAAGCGACCTTTCCGCATCAAACCCTGGTAGATTCATTTCTTTACCCCTCATTACTTTGAAAGTTAACCGCGACCGCGAAATTCGCAATCGCTCCAAGTGGCACAGACTTCAGTCTGTGATGTGCCGGCAGGACTCACAGACTAAAGTCTGTGCCACTGTGCGAGCCCCAACTAGCAACGCCTTTCGACGTCGTCGCAGTTTCGAAGAATGCAGGTCTTTACGTGGTTACGACATGGGCCACACTGCGGCCGGCAGACCGGTTCGTGTCCACCGCCGCCACCGCTCCGACTCCACCGCCTGCGCACACAACTCCGCTGCCGGTAACGTCGCCATAGCAATAAAACAGCCCATCGACATAAATCGCCTGCATCGCTGCTTGCACTGAATCGGACGACCAGGCGATAGGTTAGCTTGAGAGCCGATCAGGTAAGAGACCGGGCTTCGGTAAAGCGAAGCCGATGCGTTAAATCCAGGCACGTTCATTTTCTTCACCTCCTCAGTCATCGGAGTCAGTACCGGGAGCGATCAGTACCGGTAGCGCCAGTCGCTATCCCCCGGTACTGACCTCACTCCATTGCATCCAAACCAGCTTGCCCGTGCTCGCTGCACTGCAAGCAGGCATCGCAATAAGCCGGGGACGCTCTCAGCGATCAAAGTAAGGCGACATCTTGGTCACCAGAAACGGAAACTCTTCAGTCACGTCGACTCTGCGTAAAGAACTTGTCGTCAACGTCGGTGTCGCGGTTAGTGAAAGTCATGATTACGTCCACGACTTTGCGCGTGCTGCTCAAAGGCGAGGTCTGCACGTCCACGCCTGCTCAACGACGAGTTACGGCCGAACATCTCGGCAGCCGTGGCGTAGATCGCCGGATAACGGACGGCCAGATAGTTCAGGGCGCGGTGATCGTCCATTGATCCTGCGTTGTCCGCAGCCAGCATGATGCGATCGAACAGCTCTTCGGCGGCCGGCGCGAATTCTTTGGCGGACGCCTTGGCCGGACGAGGGATGGCCTTAATCAAACTGTCGCGGTCGAACGAGTAAATCTGATCGAACGCCACGATTGGAACCATCAGTCCGTTGCACATATCCGGCGGCGCAATCGATCCTTTCAGTCCGACTACTACATCGAGATCGAGAGGGCTGGGTTGTGGCCGCACCGCCTGGAGCAATTGATCATAGTCTGCCGGATCACGGGGAATCAGGAGGTAGGTCTCCAGACCTTCAATCGTGAACACCCAGCAGATCTGACGCGCGAGGTAGCGATTCGACGGTTCCGAGAGAACCGCGTGGGCTGCGGCGCGATCCGTAAGTCCCTTAGTGTTGGCCCGCCCGGTGGCCTGCGCGAATTCTTTCTCAATCGCCAGGCTGGGAAAACGCATTTCCACCTTGCCGATGGCAAACACGTAAGAAGGTGCAGTCGATCCATTCGCGCTGTAATCCGCGGCGCGCTCCGCAACTGGCACAGGTCGCGGGACTGACCGGTGAGCGGGCCGCCGTCTGGCTGTGACTATTGACTGGCGGCGCAAATACCTGGCTCGGCAGCGAAGGCATTTGGGTCGCTCGTGGTTTGCTCGTTCAATTCAGTTTGCTCCATTGTGTTTCTCCTTTGGGAATTCAGCAGCCGATCAAAAGCTCAATCTCATTTCGAACGCCAACTGGTGAAGACGAAGCGCTGGTTCAGCGCTGCGGCTCGCCGCTGACAACCACCGCAGGGGCTTGAGTACCAACCGCCGAGGTCGCTCGTTTGATCACATCGCCGAGCCCGATATCTTCATCAGCGATGAACCCCGGAAGCCGGATACGTCGAGGTTCGCGGTCCGTTCTGTCGCGCCGATTTGGCTTTTCGTTTCGATACTGTCTTCGCCTTCGGCGTGCTAATCGAGTTGAGATACGCCGTAGGTGTACCGTAGGTCAACGGACGCTTGGTGCAGTCCGTAAATGTGCAGATGGCTGACCCGCCGGCCGTTACAAAACACTTCATGAGTAGAATCGCAGCACTGTCCAAAGCGCCGCCAGGCCCAGGAGCGACGGCATACCGGCACATGATCAGCATCAATAGCATATTTCTCCCGCGGTCGACGCCAAGTGACGTCGGACTCGCCCGGCAACGCCATTAACCGTGGTTCGTAGATCGAATTACGTCAAGCATGAAGTCTAGCTTCACTTGCAGTCGTGACGAGTACGTCGCGATTCGGTCTTTAGTGCTGCGTCAGCAGTAAATCCTGGTAAAGACATTTCGTTTTTCCTCGTTCAGGCGTAGGCCTGCTGCAAGATCTCGATATCCAGCCCAGGCATCCAGCAGTGCCGGCACAACTCCGGGCCGCCGCAGCGCCGGCCCTCGCAGCAGGGCATGTTTCACTTCGGCGGCGGAGGCATTTGGGAATTCTGAAAACAGCAGCGCAATCGCCCCGGTCACAAATGGCGCGGCCGCACTGGTGCCGCTCAGAGCCAGCGGTCTGGCCGTTGGTGCCCGAGGCTGGTGATGTCAAAGCCCGGCGCGCTTAACCCTCGCCGTCCGATCGAGTTTCCCAGATTTGTATAGCTGATCGGCGTGCCGCGAAGATCGCAGGCGACCACTGGAATGACCCAGGGATGACGCGTGATGGTTGAGGCCCCGACGTTTCCTGGTTTCCCGCGGCGGCGACCACTATGACGTGATCGTCGCCGCGTAATCGAGCGCTTCCTCCAGGAATCTCAGCCCCTTAAGTGATGGCTGCACCAGCGCCGCACTAAGGTTGATGACCTTAACGCCGGCGTCGACGCAATCGATGATGGCCGCGGCCAGTTCCTCGGGCGCCGCGCTGGGCATGTCCGGATTTTGATCGGATGACTCGGAAAGATCGGCCGCACCAGCAGAGTGCAGTCGGGACAAATAGCCGGCGCATCCGCTCGCGCGCCGGGCGCTCAAGATCCCGGCGACAAAAGTTCCATGCAGGCAAGCCGTGCTGTCGGCACGGACACAAGCGCTGCCGGTTCTTCCAGGAACTGCACTGATGTTGGTGTTTGCCAGATCCTCGTGGTTGGCGGCGACGGGTCCGTCGATGAGGCCGATCACGACTTCGGCCCGGCCGCGGCTCACTTCCATCAGCGGCCGCAGCTTCACGAGATCCAGAGGGCTGGCGGCCGCCGGACACAGATATAGAAGATTGACGCGTGGGCAGGTGAGGGGAACCGGCTTGGATAACGACGGGAGTTCTCAAAAACCACTTCAAAAAATCCCCAGTCAAAAGCTTAATTACGACTTACATCGGGGGATTCGTTGAAATCACGGGCCTTATATAACACCGGCATTAGAGTGTCAATGAGAAATCGGTGAGAAATCTGAGAAATCGGATCACACAATCGGGGGTGGTACAGTTTTGCAGGGATCGAGGCTTCCGTGAATTGTGCGCGAGATGCGCGTGCCACATTCAAACGCGTGGCATTCGCCGCCGAGGTCTGCACACTGCCCTCAGGAACCTTGGTCAGAATGCACGTGTTCTTCGGGCTCGTGCCTCGTTGCCTTCTTAAGGATCGGTCTGCACGACCACAGTGCCCCTCGATCTTAATGGCCGTGAGTTTACTGGTTGCCGTTTGGAGGTCTTCGCCCAGCGCGCCATTATGGAAACAAAAGGGTCCGACGTTACCCTGACCACCCTGGACGCTCTGAACTGAGTGAAAGGTAACGGTCTGGCGACTGAGGCCGGCGATGTCGAATGAAAATGGGTCGGCATTCGTCAGATTGCAGCGTGATCCGGCGGCTGTTGTTTCCGACATTGTTTAGGTTGTTACGAAACTCGACAGTCGCCGTGATTACATAAGTGCCTGATGGGACACTCATAAGGATCGCGCTTTGTTGCCCGGCGGTACCGTTCCCACCCAGCATAGTAAGTGGCGTCAGGTTCGGGGGCGAAGTTTTGTAAATGTCATATTGGCCGACGTAGTCTGCACGGTGCCATCAGGAAATTTAAAGCCTCCGATGATGCTTTCGATTTTTCCATTCACGGTCAGCTTCTCAGTCGGAAGTTGCATTCCAATGCCGACGTTGCCCGATTCTTTACCAGGAAGCGGCCGCCCGGAAGCCCAGCGGCGTCAACCTGAAAATCCCCAAAGCCCCCAAATGAAGCGACGGAGCCGCCAGGACTGTTAGTTATAACTCTCAGTCCGGCGTTGGATTGATCGATAACATGCAGTTTGAAGTTAGGACTGGGGTTGCCGATGCCGACGTTACCGAGCGTCGTATCCATGGTTCAAGCCCCACCCGGCTCCGGTATTACCCCAGAGACCTACGTGATTATCATCCTGCATCCCCACAAATGCGCCGATCGCTGCCGGGAACAGTCTGAAAAAGCCACATGCCTGCTGAGGCGGAGCCTCCCTGCCGCACTCTTATTCTGTCAGCTACATCCAACTCTAAACCCGGGACTCGTTGTGCCGATGCCGACGTTGCCCTGCCGCCGCCAGTTTAATTGAATGTTGCTTCCGGAGAGGTAAAGGGGCTTGTTCCCACCCGCACTTCTGTCGTAGGACTGAACATAGCCAACGCCACCGGCATACGATACCTCGACACCAGCGCCGCTCGCCGGGGCTGTTTTGTCCCGATGCGCGGAAGGTACCACTTAGGTCAAGTCTTTCTCTCGGCGTAGTCGTGCCGATGCCGACATTGCCGTTCGCTAAAATAACCATGCGGGCCTCGTCAAAATCAGCGTATGGGTTTTTGTGCCGGTGCTGGTCACACCAAAGATGAGCGCATCATAATTGACCGCGCTAATAAAACGAGAATAGATAGCTCCGCCTCTAAACGTACCGGCGCCATCGTTATATCTGGAAACCAACACACCTCCGCCGGTGGGCATCAGCACCAGCCTGACTTGTAAGCCTCGAGCGGCGCTCCCGGCGTCGTCGTGCCGATACCAATGTTGCCGGCAATTTCTGTAATCACTGAATCACCCAGCCCGCCTGAATTGTCGGTCCACTTGGCAATTTGGTTTAGGCTGCCGCTGCCTGAAGCCAGAGGCTGCACTGAATCCGCCGAGTCCGCCGCCATAGTGTTTGATGCCGTCTTATCACCGCTGGCGAGCTTTGGTTTGAGCAACCAGGAAGCGCTCAGCGCGAATTGCGCCGGCCACATCCACTTTCGCTTTCGGTTCTGAAGTACCAATACCCAGATTGCCTGCTTCAGTCAGACGCATCTGTTCGGTGTCGATGCCGGAGAAGAAATTGCCGATGCGAAACGTCGAGGCGCCGCGGCCTCTAATCATCTGTCCGTCGGTGCCATCGTTGGCAATCACAGTAGGCGTCTGCGGCTCGTCCTCTCGCGGCAATTGTCCAGGACGAGTTCTCTTCCACTGGACCAATGGTTTGGGCCTGTGGAACTGAGAGCGATGCCGCTGACTGCACACTCGCGCTGAGTTCTCTGCCACTGTCACCGTGCCGATCTTCTGAGTGAGCTTGCCGGAGACGCTCTTGGCGGTGACCACGCAAACGTAGGCGCCGGGCGCCAGACGCTGAGCCTGGCCATCCTGCAGGTGCCAGTCAAAGACGTTGCCGCCCCTGATCTCCTGGTCGAAGACTTTCTCACCGCCGGGAGCATAGACCTCGACGCGCATCTGCACGACTGAAGACGGCGCCGTGATGCGCACTCGCTCACCAGTCGCCGCCGCCGTGATCGTCAGAGTTGATCCTGGCGTGGGTGAGCTGGTGCTGTTCTGTGCTGCTGCGTTCGTGAGCAGTCCGGAAACAAACACGAAGGCGAGAACGATTTGTTTCATTGTCGGCATGCTGTGACTCCTTTGGTGGAACTGACTGGTCGTACGAAAGGACGCCGGTCTTTTCTCTTGACGTCGCTTTCGTTTAGGATTTGCGATGATATTAAGACCGACTTGAGAATCAGGCAATCAAAATGTCGTTTCTTCTAAGACGCCGGTCTGGCGACCTGGTTTTTCCGGGCAGTCCCGGTCAGCGGGCAGAGGCGTGGTAATGGGAACAACGCCGCTCAAGTCGAGTGGCATGGTCGAAAGGCGCCGGTACGGGAGCCTTGCCTCAAAAGTCAGGCAGAGGGAGCATTGGAAGAAGTTGAAGCGGCCGGGAATCTGTCTTGAGTGCCGTTAGGCACGGAATATTTGTAGGTACGAAGTATTTTTTATTGTCCTGGCCCATTTATGGGCGACAGGATATGACGCTCTCCGGAGCTGGGATTCACTGGGCAGCGTCGTTCTTCGCGCATCAACGACGTTGACGAATCGGGCTACGTTTGTTTTTCAGAGCCCGCTCGGCTAACTGCAGCCTCTCGCTGAACGCGTCGTTGGCTTTTCGCAGCGCGTCAATCTGTTCCTGCTGTTCTTGTATGCCCTTGACGAGCACCGGGATCAGGCCCAGGTAGTTCAAACCCAGCGAGTCTTTGGGGTCCGCCCCACGCAGAACCAGTTCCGGCATTACTGGCTCGACCTCCTGGGCGATCAGGCCAAGGGTGGGCTGCCGTTGTTTCGGGTCCTTCCACTGCCAGCTCACCGGCCGCAACTGCAAGAGGTGGAGCACGCCATATTTGAGGTTAGTGACATGCTGTTTCAAGCGCGCGTCAGGAAAAGCACGGCATGTTAGCCGCACAGACATTGCCAGTCGCCCGCGATGTCGCCGATCACATGCAGCCGCACGAGGGGCGCAGTGGTGCCAATGCCGACGTTGCCGCTCGCTAAAATAGACATCCGGGCCTGATCGAAATCCGAGTATGGGTTTCTTGTGCCGTCTCCGGTTACGCCGAGCACCAAAGCATCACCGCTGCCGGCTAATATAGCGAGAATAGATGGCCCCGCCTCGGAAGGTGCCGGCGGCATCGTTATATCTGGAAACCAACACGCCGCCTCCCGTGACGTTCGCACCAGCTGCTTTGTAAGCCTCCAGCGTCGCTCCCGGCGTCGTCGTGCCGAGGCCCACGTTGCCGTTCGCTAAAATAGCCATGCGGGCCTGGTCAAAATCAGCATAAGGATTCCTGGTGCCACTGCTGGTGACGCCAAAGACCAGCGCATCGTGACCTGCTGCGCTAATAAAACGAGAATAGATAGCACCGCCTCTAAACGTACCGGCGCCATCGTTATATCTGGAAACCAACAGCCCGCCTCCGTTGGCATTGGCACCAGCCGACTTGTAAGCCTCCAGCGGTGCTCCCGGCGTCGTCGTGCCAATGCCGACGTGCCGGAATTTTCCGTGATGCCTGAATCTCCCAGCGTGCCTGAGTTGTCGGTCCACTTGGCGATTTGATTCTGCGTGCCCGTGCCTGCAATGAGCGGTTGCACTGGAATCCGCGCCGTCTGTGATCTGAGTCGCGGCAGCGGTCTGGTCGCCAGTGCCGAGGTTTGGCTTCACTACCAGAAAGCGTTGAGCCCGAATCGTCCCCGCTACATCCAGCTTCGACCGCGGCGTGCTGATGCCAATGCCCAGATCCCCTGCTTCGGTCAGACGCATCTGTTCGGTGTCGATGCCGGAGAAGAAATTGCCGACACGAAACGTCAAGCCGCGCCGCGGCCTCTAATCATCTGTCCATCAGTGCCATCGTTGGCGATCACGGTCGGAGTCTGTGGCTCGTTCTCTCCAGCAATGGTCCACGACGAGTCTGCTTCCACCGGTCCAATCGCCTGCGATTGCTGGAAGTGATAGCTGTACAGAGCACTGCCTGTACGGTCGCGGACTCTCGGCAACTGTCACGGTGCCCAGCTTCTGGAGTGAGCTTGCTGAGACGTTCCCGGCCGTAACCAGGCGCACGTAAGCACCGGAGCCAGCCGCTGGGCCTGGCCATCCTGTAAGTGCCATTCCAGGATGTTACCGCCTCTGATTTCCTGATCGAAGAGTTTCTCACCGCCGCCGGCATAGACTTCCAGACGTAACTGCACGACTGAGGAGGGCGCGGTTACGCGCACCCGTTCGCCGGTGGCGTTGGCGGTGATTGTCAAAGTTGTTTTTGCGCGGTGACGCTCTCTTTGTGCTGCTGCTGGCGAGAACAGAACACAGATCGTCGCCAAGGCGAGGCACGTCTGCTTCATATTGGGCATCGGTGGAGGTCTCCCTTCGGGGTGATTGACAGCTTCAGGCGCGTATTCACGTCGTATATCACACCCTTAGTCAATCAGCAATTAGATCACAAACAGAATGAGAATCGGTGAGAAGGCTGTGAGAGAAGATGAATTTTTCAGCCGGCAATAGCTGGATCCCAAACACGACGACGCTTTCGTAAGGCTTCAGCGTCTACCGATTTTGAACCCTGAAGCCGGCGATGTAATTCTCGGGACCGGTTGATTGCGTAAGCTACGTTTCGCAGATGAAAGACGGTGGAACGTGGTGGTCTGGCGGGTGATTTATTACTGGTGGGACGCAGGTTTGCAGTTTTGGCTGTTAGTCTCTCGTGCCGTCTTCGCGGTTTACCTACGGACCAACGTGGCACACTGGAATTGGGAGCAGGGTCGGGCTAAACCAAATGCGCAAGCAGCGCCCTTACCAATCTTGCTAAGCGTTACCGATCTAAACCCTTGGCGAATGTGCTGACGACCAGTCGGCGCTCACTGATCGTCGGTTACCCGCACAAAGTCCGAACCGGGCCCAAACTGATCGATTCCTTCCGCCGCACCTGAATCGATAATCGATCCAATCGCTGGATGGAACGCCTCCTCATGCATTGTGGCGCATGGCGGTTGCGCCGCGGGAATTTCCGGCGCGGCTATTACCGGCACTGGCTCGATGAAGGGAGCCGGCGGAGGTGGCTGCTGTGAGACATGTATGTCGCGATCTTCGTATTTCAACCCGTGCGGGAATTCCTTTGCGCACCTTTTTCGGAAATATCGCCCAGGTCGATAAAGCAATCAGCCACGTCGATCAACTTTGGCGCCGTGTTGGATCTTAAAGCCGACGATTTCCACGCGGCAGCCCTTGTAAGCGACGGCGTTCACTGCGTAAACAAAGTCCTCGTCACCCGAGACCAGTACGGCCGTGTCATAGCGGCCGGCCAGCGACAACATGTCCAGCCAGCAATCTCGACGTCGAGATTCGCCTTTCGCGTCCCGTCGTAAAGGTCTTAAGTTCCTTTTGCACGACCCGAAAGCCGTTGCGCCTCATCCACAGCAAAAACCCTGTTGTCGTTCGGCGCCCGCATCGACGCCAGTGTAAAAGAAGGCTCGAAATAAACGTCCATCGCCCAGCAGCACCCGCAAAAGCTTGTTGTAATCGATATCGATGTTGTGAAATCGCGCCGCATGAAACAAGTTGTTTCCGTCGATAAAGATTGCCACTTTTCCGCGATGGCCGAATTGCAACGATATATTGTTGGCCGAATCAAAGTGGTTCACGTTTGTTAAGCTCCAAATAGAATTGCCTAATATGCCCGTCTAGAATGCCGCTCGGACACCGCTCGGGTCAAGCGAGCGTCCAAAATATTGCATCGGTGCAGTGGCACGCGCATCTTGCGCAGTGATTTCACGGGCGGGACGCCCGTGCCACTCAAAATTGACAGTCGTATTCAAGGCCTGCATCGCATAATCACTGCGTCGATGCGCGATTTCACCGAATTGGACGAACTCGGAATTGCGCCAATCTGGAAACTGGCGCCGACTCGAGGCCGCGCAGCTTTACGCCTGCCGAAATGATAACGTGTGACTCATGCTCTGCGAGCCAATCCACCGACACCGTCCAACCTGCCTGTATTGTGGCGAGCGTCTGCTGGCAACTGAACCAATCGGACGCCGCCGAGCGCTGAAAGCGATGCCACACCGGCCAGGCCGACCGCGGCCTGTTTCTATGTTGTGCTGTCCGGTCGGCCTGAATGGAGTCGTTAGACGAATCTGTCCTGGAGCAAGTCGCAAGTCGTGCGGAAGTCAAGGTGCCGGAGTCTGAAGAGTGCTTGCGCGCGGGCGGCGCCTTGCCGTTGGCGCAAACAAACACAAGCAAGCAGGCAGAGGGACTTGATAAATGAATTTCGAACGCTCGGAATTCAAACAACTCTGATCAGGAATGAAGAGCTGAATGCCGATCTGCGCTAAGTCAACCAGAAGGTTCGCGCCCTTCGGAGTTTCTGACGATGGTCTGACCGGGCTGGCTGGGAGTATCCAGGAGAGCGATTATTCGCGAGGTGGGGCGACTTGACGTTGATAGTCTCCTGGCCGCTTGCAAATGAACGACGTCGAAGACGTGGTCCGGCGCAAACGTGGAGGACAGAAGCCTGTCGATCATCGAGAGCCGACGAATGCCGAATCGATCTTTGATCTCTATAGCCGGTCGGCAAACCGAGGGCTGGCGAATTGCCGCCGATAGCTTCGATTTTTCCCGTCTGGGCGAGAGGAGGGAATTACGGCCTTCGAAAACTTTGCGACCTTGATCAATCTGCTTCGTGAGCGAGCTGCAAACCTTGAAGTTGATGAGTCTTATCTGGCTGTCCGGCCTTTGCTTGCGAGAGTTTGGCCTTTGGGAGCGAGCACTCGCACCCGGCGGTTGGCGACGGAGCGGCGCCGGAAAGTGTAGACATATCGACAGTGACGTCAACCGACAACGAAAATCAGTTTTCCAATTATTCGCGGATGCTCCATTGTTTGAGAATGCGAAGAAATTAGTTTCTAGATGCCTGGTTTCGGGGCCGCTGGTTTCCAGTTGCCGCGAGGGTGTACTCTAACAGACGCGAGCCGATCACCATGAAACTCGAAACCTAGAAACTCCTGAAACCGAAACTCGAAACTACGAATTCAATGAAACGGAAAGCGCGAGCACGCGCCATCAACTGATTCCCGTTTGCTTTACGGAGTGAACCCGTTAATCGAAGCTTTACGCGCAGAGCGTTTGCCCAGCGAAATCATCATATGCTGAAGGGGCGCGCGATGCTCGCTTGCGTGAACTCGATTGAATTGGCTCCAGGCCCGGCAGGTTCCGGTGAAGCACGCGCCTCGCGCGAAACTCGATCGCGAGGTTGGCAACAGCCTCCATCAGGGAGTGATTGCGCGCATCTCTCCCAATGCGTATGCGGATGTGGACACGCTGCTGGATACGATCGCCGCGCGCGGTGGGCAGCGCACGCGAACCTCTGGTGGTGGTGCTCGATGGAATCGAGGATCCACGGCAATCTCGGCGCGATCCTGCGGACGGCCGAATGCGCGGGCGCCGACGGCGTTTTCATTCCCGAGCGGCGAGCTGCGGGATTGAACGAGACCGTGGCCAAAGCTTCGGCCGGGGCCGTTGAGCATTTGCCGATCGCGCGGGCCACCAACCTTCCGCGTTTGATTCGACCAACTGAAAGAGCGTAACGTCTGGATTGTCGGAACTGCCGGCGAGGCTTCAACCAACTATACGGAGTGGATTGGACGCGGCCGTCGGCGGTAGTGCTGGGCGGGGAAGGATCCGGCTTGCATCGCCTGGCAAGAGCGAGCATTGTGATGTTCTGGTGCGGATTCCGGTGCGAGGAAAGATTGAATCGCTGAACGTTTCCGTGGCGGCGGGTGGTTCTTTATGAGGCCCAGCGGCAAAGAACGAGCGCCGGAAACTCAGAACACTGAGCCGTGAATTGACGTTTAAGATGTTGGAGTATTAAGGAGCCAACCTGAAAAAATGTTTTGTCCAAAGTGTGCAACTCAAAATGTTGATGGCGCCAGCTTTCGCCGAAGCTGCGGCGCCAATATCAGCCTCGTGTCAAAGGCTTTAGACGGCAAGCTGCCGAGAGGACTCAGCGGCATGTGATGAATTCGGCTTCCGGCGCAGGCGACAAGGGCGAGCCCTCGCTCTGACAACGCGGTGCGATCCTTGATGATGGGCATCGCTTCGCCATCATTTCGGTCCTGGTCAGCGCAGTACAGCCCAGGTGGCTGGACGTGGTGGTACTGGCTGCTGATTCCGGCAGCCATATCCTTTCGAAAGGCATCTCAGGGCTGATGCGACTGAAACAAACCAAAGGGCAAGCCGCCACCTTTGCGTCGCCGCAGATCAACTCGGTGCGCCCGACGGAGCTTCCCGTCCCCAGAACCGGCGAGTTGATGACCCCGGTGCCGAGCGTGACTGAGTCAACGACGCCGGCATCTGGGAGCGGAAGCTCAGACACGGCACTTCGATTCGCATTAATCATTTCTGATACCTCAAAACCCGCATGAGCAGAATCTGCGTCCCCGTTTGCGCTCGCAGCCTTGACGAGATGCGCGACGCAGTTGAGCGCGCCGCAGAAGTCGCTGACCTTATCGAGCTGCGTCTGGATTGTCTGACGACGTTGAGGCAGCTTCGCGAGCGCTGGCGGTGCAAGGTCGGAGGCCAGGTCGTTTGGACGGCCGCTGATCCTTACGCTGCGCAGCGCTGAGCAAGGCGGGCACACTTCAGTTGATTACGAGAGCCGCCGCCGATTCTGGTCATCGCTCAAACCACCGGCTACTGACTGCCTTTTCGATCTCGAGTACGATCTGGTCCAGGATTTGTCCTCGGCAGCATCGTCTGCACCCGCTTGACGCTGATTGGAAGCAGGTAATCTGCTCGCATCATGCATTTCTAAAGGCGTGCCGCCGGACCTTCGATCGAATCTTCGAACGAATGCATAGCGACGCCCGCGGGCATTACGAAAATTGCCGTGCGGGCGAACGACGCGATCGACCGTGCTGCCAATCTTCAATTTGCTCGAGCAGGCTCGGCGGCGAGCAACTGCGGTCTGAGACCCGCCAGCGCAGATTGCCATGGGGCAACGGCCGCCACTCACCTGGAGTTCCTCGGTCCTCGCGAGGATCGTTCCTGACGTGCGGCGGCGCGCCGATGATGAAAAATCGCCGACGGGCGCCTGGCCAACTGACGCGTCGGATCGGCGCAGCGATGTCATACAGAATCGATCGCATCGATCGCGACACTCAAGTCTTCGGAATTATCGGCAATCGGGTAAGTCACTCGCTCTCGCCGCACATTCATAACGCAGCTTTTGCGGCAAACGAATTGAACGCCGTGTATATCCCGTTCGAAGTCCACGACGACGGTGTTGAATTCCTTCGCCGGATGGTTCACCCGAAGACGCGCGAACTCGACTGGAATCTCAACGGCTTGAGCGTGACCGCGCCGCACAAATCGATCGTGATGCAACAGCTCGACTGGATTGATCCGGCGTGTCGCGAGATTGGCGCCTGCAATACCGTCGTGGTCCGCGGCGATCAACTCTTTGGCTACAACACGGACGCGGCAGGATTCATCGCGCCATTGCGCGACGCGCTCGGCACGATTCGGGATGCGCGCTGTGCTGTAGTCGGCGCGGGCGGCGCCGCGCGAGCGTGCGTGTGGGCACTCAAACAGGAGGGCGCTGACGTGACGGTCTTCGCGCGCGACAATCAACCGCAGAGTTCCTGGCGAAGACGTTCGGCATACAGGGCCAGGAGTTTCCCGTTACCAGCTTCAAAGGGTTTGATGTCGTCATTAACGCCACCCTGCTCGGCACGCGCGGCGAAGGCGAGCACGAGAGCATCGCGACCGCCGAACAGTTGCGCGGGGTGCGGTTGGCTTACGATCTCGTCTACAATCCTTCCGAAACAACAGTTTCTGCGCGAGGCACGCATTGCGCTGGATGCGAGGTGCTCAGCGGCATGGAAATGTTATTGGCGCAGGCCGTCGAGCAATTCAAGCTGTGGACAGGGCGAAACTACCCGATGCGAACGTGATGCGAGCAGCACGGCGTTGCGCGGCCTGGTTCAATAGTCAAACTCCGTCTTAGTTGCCGGGCTGGTGACTCCGATTTATGAGACGAGCAGTCTTTTTCTTTATCGTTGTATTGTTCTGCCGTCACGTTCACGCGATTGCGCAGATAACCCAGCGGCCTGACTCCGGGGCACTCGCTCGTCACGGTCACTCAATTGGGACCGGAGCGGTCCGGGCCGCGCTGGTCCTACAGAGATCACAGTTGCCTCTCGTCTCCGGCACGTATTGTCATTCGGGATCGCGAAACGCTGGGACGAGCAGTGGAAACAGATGTGGGAAGGTTCGGCTTGCAGCGGCGGGAAGCAGCTTCACAATGGACGCGTCGGGACACCTTGTTCGACGACAGCATACCTGCCGCACCGGACATCGACTTCAGTCGTGAGATGATTATTGTTGCCGCCATGGGACCGACCTTACGGGACGCGATCACGATTGAGGAAGCGTACGAGCGCAGTGATAAGCTTGAAGTCGTCGTGCGCAGCATATCAGCCCGGATCGTGGCGGCTTTTGCGCGGTTTCAGAGATGGGGACTCAGCCAGTCGAAATCGTGCGAATCGTCGAAGTCAGAACGTCCCGTTGTCTTTCGTGAAATTAAGGCTGTCATGGAGTGCAAGAGCGGTCAACCTTTCACGATTCGCGACGAGCCTTGAGTCCAGCGCGTCGAAGTCTAATCATTGAATACTAAGTCTCAGAACGATCGTTACAGCCGACAGGTTCTCTTTCAGGAAATCGGTGAAGCAGGTCAGGAGCGCCTGCGCACTCGCGTGTCGTAATTATCGGATGCGGTGCGCTCGGATCCCCACAGGCCGAGTCGTTAGCGCGTGCCGGAATCGGCAATCTCCGGATCGTCGATCGCGACTTCGTTGAATTTTCAAATCTTCAGCGCCAGACAATGTTCACGGAGAGCGACGCTACGAATCGACTGCCAAAGGCGATCGCCGCCGGCGAATCATATTCGCAGAGTCAATTCCGACATCGGCGTCGAACTGAAATTGCCGACGTCAATCATTCGAACGTTGAACGCCTGATTCAGGACTGCGACGTAGTGATCGACGGCACTGGACAATTTTGGCCACGCGTACTTAATTAACGATGCCTGCGTGAAACACGGCGTGAATTGGATCTATGGCGCCGCCGTAGGTTCGTACGGCGCGACGATGACGATTCGGCCTCGGGTTACGCCGTGTCTTTGCTGTGTATTTCAGAAACGCCTGCGACTGCGACCGCGCCAACCTGTGACATGGCCGGCGTCATCAGTGCCGATCATTAATATCGTGGCTGCGGTCCAGGTCAGCGAGCGCTGAGCTTGCTCACCGGAACGCAAATGATTTGCACGGCTCGCTCATGCAGTTCGACGTCTGGCGAAACCAGTGGCGCAGCATTTCGGTTGGAGGACCAGCAGACAATTGTCGCTGCCTGTTCGCCTGGGCAGGGTTTGAATCGCTGCAGCCTGGCAAAGCGCAGAGTTCGCCGCCGTGCTGTGCGGCCGTCATGCCGTGCAGGTTTCTCCGGCTCATCCCATGCGCGTCGACCTGAATCAGTTGGAGTGAGCGGCTGGCGCCCGCCGGTGAAGTTAAGGCGAAACGATTACCTTCTGCGCTTTCGCACGGGCGAGTGTTGAGATGACCATTTTCAGGACGCGCGTTCGATCCATGTCGCGAGCACTGATGAGTATTTCCACAGCGCGCGTTCCCTTTACAGCGAAATTTGTCGGTAATTGAAAGAGATAATTACAGGTCCCTTTTTTACATATGAACAAATTCACGATTGTCCCTTTTGTTGTTGGCTACACTTCTGTGCTCGGCTGACCGCTTGTGTTTGCGGGCCAGCCCATCGTTTGGGAGATCGGTTCGCGCGCTGAATTGCTGAAAGGCGAAGCCCAGCGGAGTTTCGATCACCGATGCGGGACGTCGTCACCCTTGCCCCAACGCCAACGAAAGTTTTAATACGGAGCAGGCTTATCGTTTGGTCCAGGCGCCTGCTGAACTCGGCGGGCAACGTCTATCTCGGCACCGGTCGCGATGGCAAGCTGTTTCGGATCGGCGCCGATGGGGAAGGTGCGCTGCTGTACAAGGCCGCGGAATCGGATGTCACTGCGCTGTGCTGATCGGCGCCGGACGGATCGTTGTTCGCGGCGGCACCTCTCCGGATGGCAAAGTCTATCGCGTCACGGCCGATGGCGAAACGCCGACGTCTACCTGATCCTGCGGACAAGTACATCTGGTCGCTGGCAATTCTGAAAGATGGATCCCTCGCCAGTCGGCACGGGTGATAACGGAAAGCTACATCGCGTCACCGCCGGGGCAAAGCCGAGAGCTCGCTGATTGATTGGCCTCAAACACACGTAATGTCTCAGCCTGGCAGTTGCTCCGCAAGGCGATCTTTTGCGGGACCGATCCGGGCGGATTGGTGCTGCGGATCTCGCCGGATGGAAGAGCTTTCGCGGTTCACGACGCATCATTACGCGAGTTCACGCCAGCCGCCAGCTCCCGATGGATCTATCTCGCCCTGGCGTTGAGCGATGCGGCTTCGACTACGAAGCCGGACCGCAAGCCGATTCTGCCGCCACCGTGACCGCGAGCAGTAAACCTCTGACCATTGCGGCGGATGAGAGCCAGTGGGGCAGCCCAAACTGCAACGGTTCACAGCCGTAGTGATCTTTCGACCGCGCGCAGCGCCGTGCTTCATCATCTGCCCGATGGCGGCGCCCGACATCGTTTGAGCTCGACCACGGTAACCGGCTTCTCGATCCTGGCGACAAAAGGCGGTGTGCTGATCGGAACGTCAGATAAGGGCCAGATGTCTATTGTAGCCAACGACGACGGTCGCGACATCTCTCCACGCTGCAATCGACCGGGCTCGAATCTTTTCACTAGTTACTCGGAGACCGATATTTCTTGCTGGCTTCGACAACAATCAGGAAACTGGTTCAGCTTCGGTGGCGCAGCAGTTAGAGAGGGCGGTTACGAATCACCGATTGCGCGACGCCAAACTCGTTTCGCGGCATGGGCCGGATTGGTGGCGGGGCAGTGGGCCGATTGAAGTGCAGGCCTGCGCAGCGGTAACAGCGAAAGGCCCGACACTCACACTGGAGTGATTGGAGTGTCTTCTTACACAGACGCTAACGGTCCCAAATCGCGCAGTCCCAAGGCTGGTTCGATTCAATGGCGAGCGGTCTTGCGGGTAGGGAATCGCGCCAGCGCCGGCGAGGCAAAGCTCAGGATGTCAGCCTCGCTTATCTTCCGCGCACACGTCTCCGCCGGAGGTGCCTGGCGATAAGTGTCTTCGCGCGAGCATCGCCTTACAACAGCAGATTCAAATTCGGGTCGATCCCAACATTGAGGCTTCAGGATCTCGACCCTCGTTGTTCGGCGCTGATCGTACAGGCACCCGCGCCGGCTTTTTCAAGAGCGCCCGATCGCTCCAGTGGCAGACCGAAGATCGAAACGGTGACACGCTCTGAATACGCCGTCATGCTATCGCGCGCTGGACAGGCGGCACTTCGCCTCGCCCGAGGATCATATTCGCGAAACGTTCTACACAGTGGATGGGCGCAGCTCCGCCTGACTGGCCGTTATGTCTTCAGAGTGTGCGTGGCCACGGATGCTCTCGATAATCCGCGGCCGGTTACGCCCTGTCGCTGCGGAACGCGTAAGTGAAGCCGAAGTAGACATTGACAACTCGCCGCCGCGATGGTTCGCTCCCTCGGCCGGCCAGCTGGGGATTCAGCGCCGAATCCGGGTGCTGCGGGACGTTAGGGCTGAAGATGCTGACGGGTCGGATTAAGCCGGGATCGACGTCAACGCATCGATGGACTCTCCCCTGGCAGAAGGAAATTTTCCCGATCAGTGGATTCGCACGACAGCTCCAAGGGAGCAGGTATTCAGTTGAGGCGCCTCCGGGGCAGGAGAGCAACACAATTCTCGTCTTCGAGCCTTTGATAACAGCAATAATGTCGGAACATTACCAACCCTTCCGGACGAGAATGCGCACGATATGCGCGGAATGCCAAACAAAGTAGAACGTTACCAGTTAAATCCGAGAATGCTGTTTGAGCTTGAGAAATCAACTATTAGCTTTGGCAGACAAACTTTCTGCGTGCATTAGCGTCATATGTTAGCCTGGCATTGAGGTTAGAATAGTGCGGCAGCGCGACTCTCCGCTTCTCCTCATAGCGGATAAAACAGAGAGGCGGCAACATAGTTAAGGAAGGAAAATGAAACGAATTCTCACGGTGATGGAGGCGGCGGTGCTTTCCCTCAGCGCCTCCTGTTTCAGTCTCAGGTTTTCGGTCATCGAAATAGTAACCGGCCACCGAAAGAGCTGGAGAAGTGATTAAGAGCAACGGGAAACCACCGCCGCGTGACAACAACGGCGGGGCAACAGCAATCGCAAGAAGCCCTAACCCCAAATGGCTTTTTGCTGATTCCAAAGACCCGGGCTGAGAATTAGGCCGGGTTTCAACTTTTTTTGGGGGTGAATCATGAAATCAGCAATACGTAACTGAACGAAGCA